>Ga0210059_1015027_pt1 | contig 11358 bp, 4 predicted proteins | sample Ectturendosymbi2_FD_188042 | JGI IMG/M metagenome (GOLD analysis project Ga0210059, IMG submission 188042) | Ecteinascidia turbinata endosymbiont from Florida, USA - Sample 2 (SPAdes) (version 2) | ecosystem: Host-associated > Tunicates > Ascidians > Unclassified | place: Key West, Florida... | reverse complement strand
CTCCAGTTGCGGTACAATAAACTATGCAGAATTTCCATGCTAAAAAATTTTTTTCAAGCAACAATTCGTAAGTCATTCCCCTTGTCTCTCAAAGTTTTTTAATTGATGTCAACGTCTTCAGTGGAATGTCAAGTTATATTTAGTGAATTAATTCACGATGGAGATCAAAATAAATCTATTGAAATCTGTTTCATAAATGGGATGCTTTGCTCTTATCGAAATCTATCTATTCATTTAATGAAGCAAAAAATCCTATTCAATGAAAGAACGTTAGTGTAAGTTTTTTGATCTAATGAGCAAACAGTTAGCGAAGAAAGATGGTTTTTCTTCTGTAATGTACTGGTTACGCACATGGGCGTCCGAGAGGGGGCGGTGGGACCTTGGATCCACCTGGATTTTTAAATTTGATATCGTATTAGCATGTTAATACAAAATTTTTTCTCTTACTTTTGGAGTTGGCAAAATGAAATTTCGCAACTTTTGTTGCCCCCTGGAAAAAATCCTTTCAGCTACCCCCAGAAAAATCCACGATTGCTCCCACATCTGGAAAAATCCTTTCGACGTTCATGGTTACGCAGATTCATCTCCTGCAGACCTGAACGAGAAATTGTAATATTTTGTGCAGGCGTAAACATTGACAGAAAAAATTAAAGCGTAAGACATCGCCATGGCTGGACGTGCTGGTTTAAAGCTTGTAACTTCTAAGTTTAAATTCATATTGGACGGAGACGCCGCAGTTCGCATTTCAGCTGCATTCGTCGGAATTGGTGCAGGGGTAGGATTGGCTGGTTACGGCATAGGACAAGGTATCGAAGCAGCAGGACGAGGAGGAGCAGAAGCTGCACGAGGTGTGGGAGAAGGAGCACGGGGTATGGGAGAAGGAATGAGCAGCGCTGCAGAGTCTGTGCGAGGAAACAAGGAAGCAGTTGAAAGCATTAAAGCTTTAAAGTCGACTTTCGACCAGTATGGTTTCATGAAAGGAATCGAAAAGGGCTGTTTGGTCGTTAAAGTAACAACAAGCGGCATGGAATCTGCGCATAAATTATTCAATGACTGGTATTCCGGACAACTGAAGAAGACCTTAAACAAAGTTCTGCGAAACGCACTCGCTGATGGAGAAGAAACTAAAGTACAGTTTGATTTTATTCGTCTCGTAAAGTTCAAAACATTTGAAACTGCCGAGAAAGATTACAAGTCACAGCATGTGACAGCGGACTGGTACATATCTGCCTTGCTCCGTGAAATATCTGGACAACCTGTAGTTGAAAAAGTAAGTAGTTCGAGTTTTCTTATCTTTCGGGAATAAGTTTTTCCACTGCTATGTTTAACTAAACGTCAAAACTGGAACAAACATCCTAATGGCGAAACATCTTTGTAATGACAAAGCAGAGAGTTTTCAGGGAGTCGGCAGGGAAAGGGCACTTTGCCAGTGACATAAAGCAATGCCTCTTCGTATAAAAGTGCAAAAGCTGCTGCCCAGACATTAACCCCTGCATTACTTTGTTATCCTTCAAAAAACTACAATTACTGACTTTTACCTTCATGCGAACATAGAGGTCCTGGATGATAATTACAGTTTATTTTAATCAAATAAAATGCATAGATACATTTATATTTCAGTTGAAAGCAATGTTCGTAATGATTACCTATATGTGTTAAACTGACAGTCTGTGCTGAGCACATTGCAACTGAAATTCGTAGTCTTTGATCTGCGTGTGTATATACAAAGGTCAACGAAAATAATTACGTTTTGTTCTCGGATGAATTAATACAGACGTTAATTGCTAGGCACCAGATGTTGGAGTTTTTCACTGGAGAGAGACAAAGGAGAATGATAAAGTAAGCGTCCACACGCGAATCCTATCGAAAAGTAACTTTTGAAGTCACCGTAGTCGAATGAAAAGCGTGATCGTGGGTGCTGCATAAAATATAGTTTTTCACAAAGACAAACGTTTCAATGCAGCATCAAAGTACAGTTCATTGCCGTTGATCAAACGCGGTGCTTCCCCTGCATGGTCTCGAACGCAATCAAGCGGAACCTCACCACACCTTATTGCCATTTTCATTGAAGTGACTTTGAGAATGATGCAAATTAGCACACACGTGGTTGACCACAATATTGCTAAACCGCTTTCTAAGCCATAGTGAACCCGATTCTCGCGCGTTCGTTTACTATTAACCATAATGACAAAATTTCCAAAATTTAATTATAAGGAAAAATTTACTGCGACCAAAGCCAACAATTTCCAGAGCAAGTTAGCAAACTACATCCTACTGGCTTTGCATAATCGTTTGAAGAGATCTGAAATTTATTCAAACAGATGGATATATGGCATAGATGTTTTCTAAAGCATTTTTAATGCTTTATAGTTGCACCTGAAAGAATCTTCCGTTGATTTGCCATCCAAAGTGCCACTTGCTTCAACGACACCAGGTTCGGGTTCGACAGCTTTCTATGTAGGTACGTCGTCTATGGTTTGGATTTGTAGATATAGTTCACATTTTTTCTGTCTAGTTTCAAGGTTTCTCAACCTAGGCCCTGTGGCCCCCTGAGGGAGCCATGGGAGTTGAGTGTCTCTGAAAAGTGCCCACAAAACAGGAAAGGTTGAGAAACACGGTTCTTGAGCAGCGTTTTGCAAATTTTTATGTGAGTTTGGAATTTTATTATCTTCCTGCTTGTGATGCTAAATGTTTTGCTGAAAAAACTTTGGTTAAGGAAACGTTGTGTCAAAAGGAAGGTTTTTAAAGTTGTAAGCAAATCTACACATGTGGCTAAAAAATGCGTCAGCGTTTTTTGAAAATCTTTGCTAAAATTGTCACATAAAACTTTTTGTTTCCTCAACATTCATCATAAGATGTATATACAAATTTATTTGAACACGCATTGGTGTAGCGACGCAGGCCCATTATACAAAGCTGGCTATTTAATTGAAAGTTGTTTTAAAACTCTACATTAACAATATGTTAGGCGCAGCTGCAATCTGGAAAAGTTCAGTGCTTCATAAACAGGCAAAAATATCAGAAGTTTTCAATTTTAAAATAGGTAGAACCAACCACAGCTACGTCCAGAAATCTGTATATTGAATGGTCTGTTTCATTTTTGGTTGAATTACGCTGGTAATGAAGCACTTTCTTTGAAAATGTCCAAAAAAATGTATTTGAATTTTTTTATTTGCGTTATTGTTTCTGATGCATTTTGAAAAAAAAAACTGAAAAGGCTTTGCGCGGTACAAATCATATACAAACGTGTGTCAGTTGTATTTAGGTCAGGGTTTTTTTAAGGAAAATGTTTGGTACCCGGTATGGACCTGTAGGGACCCGATTTCTCTGATTCTAGGTACCCGATGAAAATTTTCTCCGTTTCTGGGGATCCGATTTTCAATTATGGGGACCCGAATCGGGTCCCTAAAGCACCTTTAAAAAACTGTTTAGACCGAAGCTGTTTTGCTTACAGCTGGAATTAACCCAATATGAAGCACAAGCATATGAAAAGATACATGTCAATGTTTTGTTTTCGTCTTGAATTTCTGTTATTGCAAATTTATTATCAGCGGATTTAACAAGAAGTCCGAAAATTTTGATGGAATGTTTCCTTTCAACCAAATAAGTTTGGGAAACCATTTTTGATCAATCTTTGTTCACGAGATTGCTCCTGGTAGTGTGGGCTTTATTCAGCCGCGACTAGACCTTTATCTGCGGTTCAACCATGATTTGAATTCCATTTTTGGTGATTGAGATTCGCATTGCATTTAATTGCAAACTAGGCACTCAGTGGAATTTTTCTGAGGATACGTAAATCTGGATACCTGAAATGAACTTCGGCAAGAAAACAAATTTTTAGGCCATAGGTCGTAATAAAGCGATTGTAATAGGACGCATTTTTAAGAATGCAAGGACATACAGGGCACTAAGAACAAGGTTTCACACAATAAAAAACGACATTTTGACAAAATTTCTGTAGCAATATCAAAAACGTTTGCACATTGTTGGTGTGGACTGTTGAAAATTGCATTGATGTACATACTTGATTTGATTACTTGAGTTTTTAACGATTGGGGAAAACAACTAAATTTCAGGTAAAAACATTGCAATGTACTGATTACAGTTCTATTACTTTCTTTTGCTTTTGTGAAAATGTGGCTGCAAATTGACCTGGTGTTGCTTCTTTAACTGTGCTGTTTAGTTTTTCAAAACTTTGGATCATTCGTGAAAACTTTCTGATGTGAAAACATACATCACTTCTAAGTGCAATGGAGGTACAAGCATAAGATCTTGTACTGATCTCGACCGTATTTGTACAAGAAAAAATTAACGTTTCTGATGGAAACTAGGAAAACTGTAAATGGTTAATGTTTTGAAACGCAACGCAAGAAAATAAAATTTGTTAAATTGTTGTGACCACTAAACTTAAAACTTAAATGCAAATAAACTAAATTCTACATAAAGCCTAGATTTTTCATCTGAGCACTCCTCGACAGTTTGCTGATCTTCTTTAGGACTTTGGGTTAGATTTGACCACTCGACATCAGATAGAATTTAGCGGCCATCTTAAAAACTTTCATGTACATAAACGTGTAACTGTAGGCAATTATCATAACCTATAAACCTTAGTATGTAATACACCACTAAAATTTAACCTATCGAGTTAAGCCAGCTTTGTCCAATCGCGAAACATACATTGTACCGAACCACTGACTTAGGCTCAATATGCGAGGAGAGTGTTTTTAATCGGTACCAGCTCTTGGATAACTGCTCGCTGTGCTCCATGTCGCAATCGTTCGATTTGGTTGCTTTTCATTTTGCAATGCACTTGTGAAAGTTTTCGCAAAATGTTTGGCTTAGACGTAAGCACGTTAACTTTTCACAGTGCTTATGATGTCGCAGTAAGACGATCTGGTACACAAACTGAAGTTTAGACCATTTGTTCTTTTTAATAAAACGCTACGCTGTAAACAGTTGAAGTGATCAGTGGGTGCAAGCATTGTTTGACAATATTTTTTTATGTTTTACATTTCCATACGCTCATTAGTTCCCAAACCATGGCTCATGTCTTTCACATCTTACTATCCGTAGAAATGAGGCAACCAAATGCTGTAGTCTACAGCGAGTTTAGTGAACTCCTAGCTACAAAACCGCATTGGACCAACTGCCTTCGGATTTTCTGAACAATTCAAAAGCAAAAGGCATTAACCGCACGCAAATCTATTATCCCATTTGATGAAATCGGTGTTCCAATTCTTTCGGTGTAAGCAAAATCACACACCACACATGTAACGACATTGTTCAATTTTTTTTCTTTTTTCATTTCAGAATCTGCGATACCACATGAACAACATAGTACGGAAAGAGCAGGACGTGACATCGGCAACAAAGAACCAATGGTGACAAATATATCTGGACATATTGTTCATTGTACCGTCCATGCGTCAGGAACAGTGATAGTAAAAAATCGAAGTAAGTTGTCTGAATTTTTCAAAGATCCGCATCAGGACGTTTCGGCGACAAACGTCAACGTGCGAAAGAGGGTGAGGGGTGAGCGAATGTTTTTCGCACAATATCAAGCGGAAGATGCTAATGGAGCTGCGAAGCAATCTTGTTTTTTCGTTTATGTGTATCTGAGTGTAAAATGTTCTGTTTCAATTAACATCAAATATTACACCGATCAAACTGCAGACACGTCACTGTTGGTCTAAACCAGGGATCCGCAAATATTTTTTGGCGCGACCCTGAAGAAGTAGTTTTTAATTCTCGCGACCCGAACAGTTTGTGAGCATATAATTTTGCGGAAAATACTACATAATTAAATATCAATTTTAAGACTACTGTTGACAGTAGAGATTGTCTTGCACAAAATTGTATGAAGCTTAGCACATAAAGCAGTAAATGATTGCATTTATTCTGTCTGGTACATAATCACACAGACGTGATGGTTATATCAAATGGTAAATTTAATTTATTTCGTGACCCAGAGTGGAAGGTCTCGCGCATAAAATTTGGGTAGCAACCCGCTATCTGTGCACCCCTGGTCGAACCCTTAACAAGCGTTAAATCTCTACGGTAAGACGGTTATAACCAACAACTGCGCCTTGCAATTTGAATCCTTATTCCTAACAACTTTTGCAAAGAGGTTTCTCTAAAAACACAACCAAAAACGTATCTCCATTTACAACCTTTTGTGTTTTTTTAAACTAATCAATTATTTTGATCAAAAACTCAAATGGAGGCATCAAACCTTAGAAACGCTAATCGCCTGTTCTAACAAAACGTAAGAGCTCTTTCCTACACGAAAGAAACTCCTTCATTCCCAAACCAGGAAAATTGCCCTCTTGTTATCCAATCATGTGACTGAGGACAAACCTGGTCAACGGACCGTCAGGGAAAAATTACAGTGAGGAAAGCATGGAGTCGAAGGTGCTTGAATGTAGATAATGGGCTGCTCCGTTCTATGACATCTGGAAACGAACACTTGCAAAAACAATTTAAATACCATTTTGAATGGCTTTCCACCAATAGGTGCTACAGGGATTCCGACAAACATCAAACCGAAAGCACGTTCCTAAGGGATAAACGCGTTATTCACCAAAATTATGAACGTGTCCGCTGATAGCAACAAACTGCATAAATATGATTGCAGGTTTCCTACAGAATCTTGAAAAGTATGGAAAACAGTTGGGTATTTTCCAGTTTGGAAAAGTCTGGAAAAAAAATTTGACCTGTTGGTATGGAAAAAGGAAATTATATTCCACTTTTCTTTTGAGAGGCATTCTGATAAGATTTTATTTTGATATTTTTTATCACATTGATAAGCATAGTTTCATCGTGTCATCTGTGCTTGTCTTCGACCTGGGTTTGTCATTCGGAAACGTTAAGTCTGAAAAAAGTCCGGAAATATCTAGAAAAGGTCTGGGAATCAAAATTGCGTAGGAACCCTGTGCTCGACTCGCAAAGACTGTGGACCTTGCTCTATAAACTTGGTCAGTTCACCTCCCACTTTTTCAAACGCCAGAACGTTTACGAACCCCCCTCCATCCATTATAAACGTCAAGGTGGAAGTATTCTTCATGCCTTCAATATATTCAGAGTACATACTACCTGTGACAATCTAAAATGTACGTATACGTCTGTGGGTTCAAAAGCAGATTTCAACTCTGATCAGGAATGATAGTTCAGGTACATTTTAGTTTTTATAGTTCGTATCACTGCCACAAGTTATACTCACATATGTATGAAATATTTCTCAATAGTCGTAAAGTAAGCCGAAACGCACACACCAGCCTAACGTGTGAATAAAACCGAAGGCTGTTAGTCACAACGTTATTGAGTTTTGCTTGTCATCTCTCGTTTAACATGTAATGAGACAATTTATTGGCGTCCATGGGCGTCGAGTGGCAGGGAAGGTCCCAGGCCCCGTTGATTTTGAAATTTCATATTTTCCTATTAATATTTTAATAGAAAAATGCTTTTCTCTTAGTTTCGAGTTGGTAAAATGAATTTCTTCCACTGTTAGCCCCACCAGGTAAAAATCCTCTGGCTACCCCCTGGAAAATCCACTACTGCTCCCCCACCTGCAAAATATCCTTCCTACGCCCATGCTGGCGTGTTAATGTCAAATTGAAAGTTACTCAAATCTCAAGGAATTTTGAGTTCTGTTTAATGGAACATTAGTGCAAGTTTTTTGGTCTAATGAACAAAAGCAGTGAAAAAAGAGTGCGTTTTATTCTGTATTGAAATGGTAAATCAGCTTGATCTCCTGCAGCCCTGAACGTGCAATTGTAATGGTTTCTTTGCAGGCGCAAATATTGACAGAAAAAAAATGGAACATAGGCCATGGCAGTGCGTGCTGGTTTAAGCTTGTAACTTCTTAGTTCAAATTCACATTGGATGGAGAAGCCGCAATTCGCATTTCAACTGCATTCATCGGAATTGGTGTAGGGATAGGTTTGGCTGGTTATGTCATAGGTAAAGGTGTTGAAGCAGCAGGACGAGGAAGAGCAGAAGCTGCACGAGGTGTGAGAGAAGGAGCACGAGGTGCAGGAGAAGGAATCAGCAGCGCTGCAGAGTCAGTGCGAGGACACAAAGAAGCACTGAAAGCATTAACGTTTCAAAGTCGACTTTCCGTTGTGGCATCAGAAAAAATGCAGAGGCAGCAGAACAAGGATGTGAAATGGTGAACGTTGACAAAAAAATTTGATGAAAACGAGGTTCGCTGGTGATGTTGTATTGTTACTTCTACGACTAAGATTGGGGAAGGAACAAAAATGTGTTCAAAATCTTGAATACTAGCAAAATTTCATACTTTTCGATGCAGAAATTGAAACAATGTGGAAATATTTCCAAACTAGGTGCAAAAACTCACAAACTCTAACGTTATATCCATAATGAAAGACTATTTCTGTAGGAATTTTGTATGTTTACATCATCAAAAATTACACAAAGGTTTGAAATGATCAAAGATAGACGAGGCGAGCCCTGCTGACTGCACTGAGGTACCCACAAGAAATCTATCCAGAAGTTGACCAAGGTCTGTGTGGAGTAACTACATCTCCGACCTTGCTTAGGCCCATCTTGGTACGGAACCAACAGAGCTATCGCAGGTTGTTGAAAACCGTGAGGTATTTCAATACTACCTAGGTCGGCCGCCCCCGTTCTCTCCAAAGGAAAGACCGTTGTGAAAATGAATAAAAGTTTTAGGAATTCAAAAATACCTTGCTGTTCTTGAAAAAGTTAAAAATGCTAATAATTTTCAATTGTGGGCAATGCACTAGGGTAAAACTCAAACCACGGGAAAAAAGTTTTTCTCATCACGCAAACTTTAGCTACCTATTAAGAAACTTGAACTTGACATACAACACAGTTCACAGTTTTCTATAATATCGATCATCACACAAATACGTATGCCAACTTGTCTTTTCAACAACGATTAGCCTGACAACGTTGCCTTATATGGATGTTGAAGATCGAGCAAGAACCAAACCAATTCCGCCTTGTACAAAACAAGTTTACGCAAATATAATTTTCCAGTTTATTAAATTTCTTGGTAAATCCAAAAGGAAACCTTGCATTAGTTGTAAAGAAACATCAAAATACTGCTTGTTGAATGCGTTTCATGTAAAAGCACCAGAGTGTTTCTTTACCTGCAGAGAACAAGTCATTCGTGTAATTTCTACCAACAATGATTTGTGATTTCAAACAAAGAATTGAGTCTATTTAGAAAATTTATGTTTGGTGCCGTTCATGCTCTGATGACTTACACTGTTTGCATGGTTACACAGAAATACCTGGACTTGTACAAAGACTTATATAAGCATATTCTTTTACTTTAGTCGAGAAAGACATCTTCGATTTGGAACAAGATCCGACCAAATCTGAAGACATTGCTGCATTTGGTAATCTCATGATTTGCGCATTACCACCTGTGCTTTTGATGTTTCCATCTGTTTAAAATCACTTCAACCTCCCATTTACCGCTTTGGGTGTTGGCTTTTGGAACTTCAGATGCGAAATTAAGGAAAAAAGGTTGCGTAAATCAATTGAAGCAAAATATTAATTTAAAATAAATTGACGAACCTTGATTCACATTCATTTGCAGTTAGACTAATGTGTGTTGATTATAGCGCAAAGAGTGACACCCGCATTCCTTCCAAAAATTTAAATAAGAGTATTGGGTCAATGTTACTTAAGGCGCACTCATGTCTTCATTCTGTTGCTGCAGTTAGCAAAGACTTGGTATGTTTCGAATATTTTATGTTGTTTTTAACAAACGTTTTTTAAATCCATTAAACGACCCGGCCGGTTCTGCATTGTCTCTGGACGCCTAGAGCCCAAGGTACATTTGATAAAAATACAACATTCATCAATTGTTGAGAAATCAACAAAAACAATAAAAACTCAAGCCAATGTCAAAACGCAAGCAAAACCAATCAGTACCAGTCAGGCCCGTAGTCACGGGGGGCATTCGGGGGCAGTGACCCCCAAATTTTCTTGTGCCCGGAAAATTTTTTAGTAAACATATATTAAAAACAAACATCTTTCCCCCCTAAAAATGTCTTTTGCCCCTCCAAACCTTAGAACGTGGCTACGGTCCTGGTACCAGCAAATGTAAGCTGTTTCTGCACTTTGGGGAACAAGCCTAAGCCTAACAAGCCTATCTTCTCAAGCCTAACATTGGTTCAATGAGACGAATGCGTATATCTTCGTCAAATTACATTTTCCTGAATTCAAACTAACAGTTCAGCTTAAATCATGCAAAAAAGCCCTGTAAAGAAAACTTGCAACTGTCGTTACAAACGAACAAGGTATTCTGAGGGGACCGACGTAAAAGCGCCGTCATTGACGAACTCTCGTTGTAGGCGAATTCTATTGCATTCAAAATCCAAGCAACCCTTCGCTTGATTTGCGCTTGGATTTAAAGAATAACGAAAAACGATACGTTTTCTTTCAGTGTTTCAACAAATGCTACATGGATCAGTTTTAAGTTCGAAATTTCATATCGAATCACTGCAGCTAATGTTTATCTTTGTTAGCTGTGCTACAAGCAATGCGCAGAAATTTATCAACCATGATCAAGTTTGTTATTGCATGTTTCACAGACGTAACCGCAAGTACAAGAGGAAAGATTGAAAAAGTAGCGATTTTCATGAATATAGCTTTGAAACTAGGGGATTTATTGTTCACTAACTGTATGGACGCTCATTAAATTAAAGATATTTTGAAAATATCGAGTTGCCTTGGGTACGCGCCAAGTAGTTTTTCAGAAGGAACACTGCATATATTGTGATTTCAAATCATTTTAGAACAGCAATGTCCAAATGCAATGCTTCACAGGGCCAAAAACCATGTCACTATCGTACTGAGAACCGCACATTGAATGACTTGCTTTCATTTTAGCAAACCAAAGTTTATTTTAAGGCTACACCATTCGAATACTAACTGAAATGATAACGACTGTATGGTACTTTTAATCACTCCCAAATTGTGATGCCGTACGCAAGTTCAATGCTAATGGAACAGCAAAGGTATAGTTAGAAAGCACGTTTGTGCAGAGGAACACGGAACACGTGAGTAGAAATTAGAAAACTAAAAATCAGTTTTGCACTGAGGTGTCAGTGGACACGTGGAAAACTACCAATGCATAGTACATGATAAACAGGCGGTACATGATAAACAGGCGGTACATGATAAACAGGCGGTGCCTGATAAACAGGCGGTAACAAACATTACATTTGAAATTGTCGAATTTAAGATTATCAGCATGAAGACAGGTTGTCATTGCACATAAACCAGGGGTTCCCAACCTTTTCACGATCTCGTACCACTTGGGCATCCTGTCTTGTCAAAGAGTACCACCTCTTCCAGAAC
>Ga0210059_1015026_pt1 | contig 11358 bp, 7 predicted proteins | sample Ectturendosymbi2_FD_188042 | JGI IMG/M metagenome (GOLD analysis project Ga0210059, IMG submission 188042) | Ecteinascidia turbinata endosymbiont from Florida, USA - Sample 2 (SPAdes) (version 2) | ecosystem: Host-associated > Tunicates > Ascidians > Unclassified | place: Key West, Florida... | reverse complement strand
AAAGCGCATTGTTGGGTCTAAAAAACATTTCTGTGTAAATCCAATAAATGTGTAGTTGGACTTGCGCTCGTCAAAATTGATTTCCGTGTGTGTGTGTAAATATATTCTAGCTCAGTATTTTTCATCAGGGGTTCCGCAAAACATGTAGTGGGGTTACGTGAGTTTTAAGGGTTCCGTGAGGGTTCCTAGTTTTTTTAGGGGAAATGATTTCTTGCTTCAGTATGTTGATGCGTCATTATGAAAATTTTAGATCACCGTGCTGCATTCGGATTCCAAGTAGGCCAGTTAGTTGTACAGGAGGTTGAGTGCAGTTAATAGCCGAAAAAGAAATATGATAATAGTTGTTGCGTCGCATGTTGTTCATTGTTGTGCAGTTAAGAAGAACGCTATTGTTTCATCACAGTTATACGACGTTGCCGATGTACAATTCACAGCAGATAAAGAAGGTTACCTGGAACTTTTGCAGTTTATTCAAAAGTGTAACCTTGGGAACTCTGTTCCAAATATAGTAATAATGCTGCGGATTTTCCTCAAAATTGCCGTTAGTGGTGCGACCCGTGAGAGGAGTTTTTCGAAACTAAAACTGATAAAGAATTACTTAAGATCTAGTATGAGCACCTTGCGGTTGAGAAATCTTGCCACACTGTCTGTAGAGCAACAATTGACAAATAATATAAATTTTGACATCACCATTGAAGAATTTGCCAACAAAAAGGCAAGAAAAGTTACTGTGTAGAAAATTGTAGTTTTCATTTCAGAAACAAAGGTAGTCCTAATTTTTACACTTTTTTAACTATTTTTCCCTATATGTCGTTTTTGCTTTTTGTTTAACTGTTACTTGCAATGTTTGAGTTTTTTGGTGTGTATTTAAAACATACCATATCTGAGCATGTGAGAGTACTGTAACATAATAATGGTGCACAAACTAGTTAAATATTTACAAAGCTTTAAGAGGGAGTCACTGGTCAGTACGTATTTTTATGGGCGTCGAGGGCGCAAGCTCAAGGGCCGCCCCGGGCAGCCCACACTCTAGCTACACCACTGGTGGTTTTGAGATTGTCAAGTTTATCGAGAAAGACCTAGCAGGTCAAACAATTATTGTGTTTTATTATGTCTTATTATCAAGCTGCATTAAGTTTTGGAAGTGAAATCACCCAATGGAATAACCTGAAGAAACTGGATTTGTACCAACAGAACCGGATCCGATCAAATATTCAATTCATGAAGAAATCACAATTCGTTTGTTTGTTTTCTTGTGAAAGCCACCTCAAAATCTTTGTCGTCTCATACGTAAGGCGTTGGGGGAACTTTCAGCGCAAGGGTCATGTTCACGAGTTCACATTTGCAAACCACTGCGAGAGAAGTACTAATGAAAATAATTGGTGCCCGAAAATGGATTTTGAAATGTAATTGATTTTTTCAACAGAATATTTAACTTAAATCAACTTTCTATCACTTAATATATGATGCAAACATTTAGCTTGCTTGGTTTAGGATAGCACTTATTGCTTTTAATGACGCATCACTACTTGTGCTACGCGATTCATATTCGGGTTATCGACCTTCTTTTAAAGCACATTTTGCAGACAATGAAACGTCACACATACTGTATCTATTACCGTAAATGGAGAATGAGTCGAACAAAGTAAAACAAAAGCTACGCAGTTTTATACAAGCAATGTTTTCGAAAATACATACAGTCGATAGAATCTGGCTTTAAAAGATTGACATTCCCTATTAGCATTGCAAACGACAAAAGTCTTAATATCATCGAAAACTTAAGAGAAAGGAGGCGTACGCCAAATTATTGCTGTTAGAACACTGCGTATTCAAACACAGTTTTTGGCATTGGCGATTAATTGAGTTAAACACTTTCTCCGAGAGAATAATCTTTGTACATTTAATCACTAAAACGATGAAAACTCTTTTGTACCAAATAAAATTTAAGAAATATTCAATAAACAACATTGTTCCATACATTTTCATCACCCAGTGTTTGTACCACACGCAAAAACTGCAAACAGTTTGCGTGACTAAGTTAAACCAATTACTTCTGGGAGCTTAAATATGCCTACATCGCATTTTACAGCAAGACCCACAATAGAGAATGAAAAACAAGATCTATATTAGTTTGTGGACCAATATCCTTGCTCCCTCCAATTAATAAAGTGTTTGAAAAACTTCTTTGTGGTAGTCTAGACAGTTACCTAGAAAACAATAATCTTTTGACCGACTGCCAATATAGTTTCAGCAGAGGGTTGTCTACAGAATTGGCCATTAATCATTTACTAAATTTTCTTACACAAAATGCAGACAAATTTTTAGTTACTTGTTCCATATTTTTGGATCTTGACAAAGCTTTTGATACAGTCAATCATGATATACTTCTTCATAAACTAAATACTCAACATGGAAAAAGGGTTTACCTCTATTATTACTTAAAAACTATTTAGAAAACCGTTCACACTATGTAGTAATAAATGATAATAGATCTGAAATGGTTAAATTTACTTGTGGCGTGCCACAGGGATCTACATTAGGGCCTCTCCTGTTCCTGTTGTATGTAAATGATTTACCACTTGTCTCAAATTTTAAAACCATTCTTTTTGCAGATGATACGGTTCTTTCACTATCAGCGAACTCAATGCATGGCGTACGCCAAAAATTTCCGAGGGGGGGAAAAGCATAGGTGTAGCCAGGGAGCCAAAGAGGCCATGCCCTCCCCAAATTTTAAGAAAATATAGTCATTTTGTGCTTTGAGAAGCGTTTTTCTAAACAAAATAGTGTTATTCGCCTAAAATTAAACATTTTGATATACACTGCCGAATATTGACATTTTACACTGCCGAAAAACTGTTTATACATTTTTTTATTTTAAGGGTCTGAGGGGGGGCATGGCACAGTGGCCCTCCCTCCGTACGCTAGTGCATGAACTAACAACAAAAATAAATCAAAAACTTGAAAATGTGGACAACTGGCTGAAGTACAATAAATTATCTTTAAAGTACAATAAAACCCAGTTCATGCTATTTACAGAAAATATACGGACACAAACTTCAGTATTCAAATTAACAACCATCTGCTTTCAAGAACTGAATGTATCAAGTACCTTGGAGTCATAATTGATGATAAATTAAATTGGAAACCTCATATAACTCTGGCTAAGATCCTTCAAAACAGTGTACTATATCTTGGTATATTCACGTCTTCGATATGCCATCACCAGCTGGGGATCATCAGCTTTTTCTACACTCAACACCTTGAATTGAATATTATTCACAATAAATTATTTAAAAATTATCACATTTAGCAAATTCAACACTGACGTACGTAAATTGTACAAATTACCCAAATACTTCATATAAACAGAATCTTTACTAGAAATCAGTAACTTAATGTATAAAATTAATTTTACACTAGTCCCCAAACAATTTATAGACCTTTTCACAAACATTGAAAATATTAATTCTTACCATACAAGACAACCATCAAGTATTGAATATGCCATACCTCGGACTAGATTAAAAATAGCTTAAAAGTCACGTAAATATACAGGAATAGGAATATGGTCTTCCATAGATCCAACAATTCGTTCAATACCAAATTACCACGTATTTGTTACTAAATTAAAACATAAACGTCAAGAAGAGCAATGATGTCAACATTGAAAATCAGCAAAGCAAACATATGATTACTTGCAAAACGCTACAAGGTAATGATTTTGTATTAAGAAAGGGCAGATGTTGTATTCCAGATATGCTCTGGCAATACATTACATGCTACTCTACCTAGCCTGGATCGTCATTATTGAAATGTGCTTATTCATTCAGGACTTGTTTCTTTTTCTCTTTTTTTCCTTATTCGTCAGGGCATCTGACTAGAAAACCGTATGGTTATTTCAGACGTCCTGGGAACAAAATAAACGCTGTTCCAATGTGGTTTGTTTTTCTGTTGCATGATTTGATGTTTGTTTATAGTTTTATAATAAATACTACGGCCAAAGCAAACGATACAACTGACATCTTGCAAACGTTTCGATAACAACTGTTATCATCTTCAGTGCATAGCAAAGATGTCAGTTGTATCGTTTGCTTTGGCCGTAGTATTTATTATAAGGCTATTTAGCACTTCCGCTTTTCGTGTACCAAAGTTGTTTATAGTTGTTCCTAAATAAAGTGATACTGATACTGTGGGTATTTCACTCTGATGTTCAAAGTGCTTTATTATTCCTTATATCTTCAACAAGGCCAAAACATTATCTTCTTTCATTTTAAATTGTGAGTAAATTTGAGGGGTGGAAATGGTGGCACTTTGTGGTCGGCCCCGGCAGAACTTAGCCTCGCTTCGTCACTGAGAACAGTAGTTCAGACAACTCGTCTACGCCGGTTTCACGATTAATTGCCAAAAGAAATGCTAATACAGATCACGTTTGGTCGACAGAGGATGGTTTATATGAATAAACAAGGGAACGGGGAAAACGGAGGCTATTGCAAAGTCACAAGTAATAAATTGCCCTTATTTTGGCCTTAAATACTGTATTTGGCCGGTCTTAATGGACTTTGCTGAAGGAATTGTCCTGACAAGATTCACTACTAGAGAGAGTCATTATAATTTGAGTTCTACGTTAGTTATTTTTGCAGTTATTGTAAGATATGTAGCCTATTTTAAAAATAACGCCTTCGGGCACGTATTTTTAAAATATCGGCCTCTGCTAACTTTGCAGTAAAACATCGGCCGGCAGGTAAAATACCGGCCATCTGGAAACCATATTTGGCGACCATGGTCCAATTGTCCCTTTGGCTACGCCCATGGTGGTGGGATAGCAACTGGTACTGTAAATGGTGCTAGATCTAGCACTGCATTTAATATGAAAACACATAAACTCTGAGAGTTGAGCTAAATAAATATAATTATGTTCAATATTGTGATAATCTATTCAAATTTGGTCAGTTCCGAAATAAAATGTACTGCTACTAAAAACCACAAGATTGTCACTAAAACCACTAAGCCACATAAATCAAATCAAAAACAAGCCACAAGTTCTTTTGGTAAATACTATAGCAGTGGCAACCATGTTCTGTATATTGCAGGCCACAGACTAGCGCAGGAATCAACTCACAAGAACAGAACACGAATAAGTCACATGATTGAGCAACATTTATGAACACAATGATTCGATTAATTCAAATTAACCAACACAATTAACAACAACCATGATAATTTACGGAGTAAATCTGTGCATTGAGTCTCTATAGATAATCCCGTGATAATGTCAATTTTTCTTATTTATTCCCTGGCTTTATTCTGGGGGGTTGCAACAATAATACAAGGGTGTTTCAAAAAATTTGACATCATTTTGCAATCTAATAACTTTGGCAGTTCCTGTTTAAATAACGTTGAATTTACACAGCATGTGTAGAAACAGGCCAAAATTTTGTGCTTAATATTTGATATGTTTATCTTTTCAGGTGTAGAAATTTTTAACTGATAAATTATTCGTACTGCGGTCAAACCTGTGTGTTTAAATGGTATTCACTAGCAGAGAAAAGGCGTTTTGTGTATTGGAGTATGCTCGAACAAACTCAAACAAGACTGTGCAGCATGCGTTTGTGAGATGGTTTATGTCCCCCTCTTCCTGCAAATGTAAACGAGCTCAAACAAAGAATCACTATCGCACTGAAGACAGTTACCCAAGACATGCTGCATCGTGTTTGGGAGGAGCTAGACTACCGACTTGACGTTTGCCGGGTGACAGGCGGCGCGCACATTGAACATTTGTAAAGCCTTTTATGAAATTCACGTGCCTTTAAATTTCTTATTCAAATTTACAGGAATAGATCTTGTTTTGGTCAACATTAAACCTGTTGAATTTCATTTGATTCGACTATGTAGTTTCTGTATTATTTACATGTCAAATTTTTTCAAACACCCTGTATAACCATTAAATTTGTACAACTACATTATTTATATCACACAATATTGGGGGGACAAAAGATATTGTGTGTCCCCCTGTCCAAAAGTTGGGGGTATATGTCCCCCCCTTAAACTCGGTCCCTGGCTGCTTGTGTTGATTGTGTTAATTGACTTTTGTTGAAGCTTTTTCAATTGTGTTAAATTTTTAGTGCGCTTCTCTAACAAAATCGCAGGTCTGGATTTGGTTCCCTTTGAAATGTTGAAAACAACTGATCTAGGGAATGCAAGGCCTAGAGAAAACCACGTAGAACGCATTAGCATTCGTCTCCAACTCGTTACGGTCAGATTTTGATTCTGCCCTACTGAGATTTGTCCAGTCCGCGTACGAGTAGCATTGTTAAGTAGGGCTACCATACGTAATCTAAATGAAATGTTCTCCAAGGACATTCGAAGATGTCAGTGTCCTTCCTTTTGCATTTGTTATTTTGCATAGCTTAATTCAGTGGCGTGACTAGAGTTTTGAGCCAGGGGGGAAAACTTAGCTGAAAGGAGCCCACTGGCCACTGTGCGGGGCTCAGTAGCCAACAATCAGAAAAGAATTGAGAAATGATGTTGAATCCGAATGTGGATGGCTGTAATATCCGGAAATACTCCAAAAAACGTAGAAAAACAACTTACTGAAAGTCAAAAGAATATTAAAATTGAAATATAAATTCAGTGAGGGTTCGGTATTTGCATTTAGCTTGCCAGGGGGTAGATTCACCCCTCTGCCCCTGTCAGTTACGCCAGTAGCTATAATATGTTGTATTTATATAGACATAGAGCAAGCTGTCCCTATACTCAACTGCAACAAGATACGAGCTAGTGAAGTAGCTCAGTACATGGGAGAGCCTGAAAGTTCTCGAATTAATCTGTGTTTTCGAGTTAATTTGTCCGCTGGAATGGTGGGAGTGCTTTCACATAACAGTGGTAAATCCTTTTTCAGAATCTCATTGACTTTGGCATTAGAGTGCATAGTGCTTACTCCAACATACTGTACTAACTTTGCTGATGAACCGTGATACGGAGAAACAGTATATTGTAGCCTACATAGTTAATATAATATTTTTTAGTAATTATAGCTAATCAGTGATGCCAAAAAGAAAATCGCAGTTTAATGAAAAACTACGCCAGATGTCTATCCCTTCTTCAGAAAAGGACTAAATGATTTTGAATTTGAGTTCATTACGCGTGGTTACATTTTAACAGTGCGCGCAGAATGCAAAAACTATTGCCACTTCGTGGATATTCAGCGTCACCTCAGCGTGATGGTTCATTACTAGGGCAACCAAAAGTCAATAAATTCAAAAAGTTTTTGCCGTTCTGAAAGTTCATGAAACGTCCACAAACCAAATTTCACGCTCATACCATGAGGGATACCAAGTTATTAGGTAAAAGAAGTCAAAATTTATCATTAGGTCAAAATTTATCGTTAGGTCAAAATTTTCTGAAAACTACAACAACAGATTTGATAAGCTTTTGCAAGTTTAGTTGCAATTCTGTAATAATAGTGGGTTTGTTGCGACTTCTGGCGTAATAATGCTGTTCTGCCCACTACTGGACGATTGATATTTATGTAGGATAGGCATGCTAAGGCAAGAAACATGGTCTTACAGTACTTCGTTTGGTAAATGCTCAATCCATTATGCATATAACGTTTCACTTTTATGATGTTCTCAGGTTTGACTCTACTGTAGTTAATTATGTACTTATCAATATATCATCCCAAAAGTTAAACAACCAAATATTTAAAAATTTCGAAGAATAGAGTGCATGAATATGCTTCTGGGGTAACCTCAACACCTAAGGCTGAATGTTTTGCACTTGCAAACGCAGCCAATGTATAGGTCAAAATGAAGTCAAAATTTGTGAATTATAATGTCAAAATTTTAAGTTTTTAGGTAAAAAAAATGGTTGCCCTATTCATTACGCAAATGTGAAACACATTTTTTCTTTGATGCACCCACAAACCTCAAGAAAGGTAAATCTTTCAAGTTGAATCAGTTTCTAGTCAATTAAAGCTGCTGTAGAATTTAAAGCATCTTTCATGGAAGCAGTTTATAATATTGTTAAAGGTGATTCTACATTTTTCAGAAATTTAAGGAAACTGCAAAATATTCATGGGCTAAATAGGACAAGTTAATAAAGAATTTATTTAGCATATTTTGACTGAAATATCGTCCACACTGAAGACTTCTTTCAATGCTTAAAACCTATGGATATTTGTTTTTTGTCATGTTACGTGCAGATAATACGGTCAAATAAGTGACAGTCGTAAATTGTCCTCCTTTTGGTGATTAAATTATGGCAACCCTATTTTTAATCTTATTAATAAATAAACATGGACAGAAAAAAGGGGTATCGACACCTTAACAAGTGTAGACCTTATCCAAGTGGTTCTAAAAAAATGAAAAAGTGGAAGAGATAAAAATGAGAGGAAGAAGTTGTAGTGAAGTCGAGAGAGATTCAAGATCACTATTCTACAGTGACAATGAAGTCCAGTGGAGACATTTCGTGGAACCTCTAAGTGGACAGAAAATCGAAGAACATGCTGTGACAGACTTAGATCCACGTAACGATGAGAACAGGCCTAGTTTGACCAGTGGTACACCACCAGTAACAGATCGTCAAGAAGTATCATCGAAAAGTACGGTAGATGAGATGGCTAACGCTACCACTAGAGGCAACAATATCGGTCTCTGGCCCGCCAATATACCGGAAAGAATGCGGTAATATTGGTTGAAAAATGGGTGAATTTTTAGCTGAACACCAAATCGGAAAATTGTCATAAAGAAACATCAAGGCAATTCGTTGGTATGCACTGGCAACGAATTTATGCACGAAATCCGTCGGAGATGAGTATTTTGGAAGTTATACGCAATTAAAAAGTAACGTGGTACAAGGTACACGCACAGCCACAGCAACATGGCGGCGCAATGCTCGTAACATTTACAAGTACAAAACCCCTACCTTGTTTTAATTAATTATGTACCCGGATGCGCGTCCTAAACATAAACGCAGAATGCAGACGACCGGTTACCAGCTGTAATAAACTTCAGGAGCGTTGCCGCCGCGCCGCCATGTTGTGGCTGTGCAGTGTGCACTTCATAGGTCCGTACTCTTCTATCAGGTGAAAATTTTGATTATGCGTAACTTCGTGAATACTTCTCTCCGACGGGTTTCGTGCATAAATCCGTTGTCAGTGCATGGTAATGAGTGCAGCAATATGTTTGTCATAATTATTTACTGGTTTGGTGTTCAGCTAAAAATTGACCAAAAAATGAAACAGGTTCTCTTCGACATTGCGACGAAACGTTATTTTTAGCCCATGATGTTCGACAACGCAGAAAAGAAACGCATCACGGAAATCCACCACAAGTCTTATTCGTCGTCAGAACCACAACGGCGAAGTAGTTGACAGAAGCTGGCTTTGTTTTTCTTTTCACAAGTTTATGTTTATGCTTTAACTTGTAGACTGATGTGCACGGATGCGACTAAATGTGCACGTTTCCTTGTTGGAAAGGGATATTGCGACTTGAAGCACAGCCTTGAGTGCCTGAGGAGCCACGAGCAATAAATGGAACATATCGCTGCCACGATTACTCTTAGTCGCAGATGCAAATCACTTGGAAGAATTGATACGGAGCTAGCTGATCAGCAAGGCCGGATTAAGGTGGAGCAACGGGGGCATTTTCCCCGGCCCCCCCCCCGCTACAAGAGGGCCTCCGGGATGAAGTTTACTTGTTTCAAATAAAATACTCGTTTGAAAAATATTTGGGATTCAGAAACGATACAAGAATACAACTCTATATCATATTCCTACGTTGCGTTAAGTATGAGGGGCCCCCAACAGCAAGTGATTTCTCTACAACGACTAGAAGATTTCTTGATAACTCGCGATCGACCGGTCGGTAAAAAAGTCACAAGTACAAAATGTCATAAAATGAAATACAAAAGGAAATTTGATTGAAAAATGTTTTTTTTAAGTATCGTGTAAATTAAATGCAAAACCAGGCACGATCGACCAACTGAGACTGGGCGATCGACCTGTTGGCCACCCCTGCTCTACAAGTTTGACTGTCTGCCAGTTTTAGTAATCGCTGTAATATATAAATACTTATATACGTACAGCCTAAAAGTACTTTCGGTTTTGTTAAATGCAAATGTATTTGATTTCGCTGGTAACTTATTCCTAATAACCGTTCTTTTGGCATGGGTATGACTCTCTACTCGTGCATCACGCCTATTGCACAAATGTCACGAAAACGTTACTATTTGCGTGCTAAAGCTAGTGGTTGCTGACTGCTGTTTAGCATCAATACATGTTGCCACTGGGGTCAGTCTCGTTAATATCGGATTGTTGCATTTTTCAACATCAGATAACATCAAATTTTTGCACTACAGTTTTATATAAGCTAAATGCTTCTATTAACAAATGTAACAAAGCGTGAATACCCTCGTTGAATCCGAAACAGAGCGGAATATCGCCATTGAATGAAGTCGTTTCAAATTTGCGTAAAATGTTAGTCACAACGCAACGAAGAGAGCTTCTTTAGTTTGAAACGATAACCAAACGCACATTAGGGTGAGACACATGGTGTAGGAGGCGGGGATTCAGAGGGTGCAACCCCACCCCCATAAATTTTGATTTGGTGAAAATCCGGGAAAAATCTGTGGAAATATGGGCAAAATGTGTGAAAACATTCGCAAAAGCACTGTATGTGGTTGGATTTAACAAACATGGCACCCAAAATCGAAGTGCAGACGTTTTTTTTGAGGTCATGTTTTTATTTAGTTCTTTTCAGGTAAGTTAAGGGAAAATTTCAGCAAGCAAAACTGGTGCTTCAAGTGTGCTTATATTAAAAAAATGCGCCCAACGTGAAAACAAATGCAGTCAGTTGTTTTTGGAGGTCATTTTCTTTTGATTTTTTTCGGGAAAATTTGGGCAAAAATCCTTCGCACCCCCAAGAATGTGCCTGCTCCTACACCTATGGGGTGAGAAATTGATGAAAGAAACTTACAAGTCATGAATGAAAGTTATTTTGTCCTAAAATGAGATAAAATGCGGAAAACAAAAGCAACAACCCAATCAATATCAGATTTGTCGACAAAACGTCAGACCTCAGAAATTTATCTGAGAACATCGTATGTGATGTCATGTAAAAATATCGGAGAAGTGGCAACACTGGTATCAACGATCCCGAACTTCTGGTGCAGTCTCGAGGTCGCGGCAGCCGAACTGCACCTTTGTTTCGTCATAAAGTGTAACTTGTGGTGGAAACACACTTTTCTTCCCATGGTTGCTGTCGTTGTGTTACATTATAAACATATAAAGCATATGAAGCTATTCACGCCATTTACACCACATGTTATCGCATGGTCCGTCAGAAAAGGTTTTGATCAGTT
>Ga0210059_1015025_pt1 | contig 11359 bp, 10 predicted proteins | sample Ectturendosymbi2_FD_188042 | JGI IMG/M metagenome (GOLD analysis project Ga0210059, IMG submission 188042) | Ecteinascidia turbinata endosymbiont from Florida, USA - Sample 2 (SPAdes) (version 2) | ecosystem: Host-associated > Tunicates > Ascidians > Unclassified | place: Key West, Florida... | reverse complement strand
AAATACACCCTAGTATTAATAAATTCATATAATAAATTATCTTCTCGCAGCTAACTGTATGTAAATTTGAGTAAGCACATTCTCGACTACCGGAAAAAACAAACGGGAACCTTGCTAATCAGCGAAAGCATAACTTTTACAAACGATGACGTCATGAATTACGTCATAGGGCCCTCCACTAAAAATTGCCCCGGGCCCCCCTACCCTTTAATCCGGCTCTGCCCACAGAGAGTTGTAAAATGGCCTTATTTTGAAGCCTGAACCCAGCACGAACCGAAATCACAAGCTCGAACCCGGATCGAGCCCGACATTTATTTTTGAAGCTCGATTTAGGCCTGAAAGCCAAATCAACCGAGGGGGGGTTCAAATATGCGCAACTGCGGAGTAACAAAAAACGTTGTGTGCGGGTGTAATTGCAGGTAGCCTACACGGGTTATCACACCGAAAATAACAACCACTTTGGCCAAAATATTGACATAATCTGGCACAAACGTAGCATGTTAGTCAACGACAATACTGCGGAATATAATATTTCTCAAGAAAAATAGAAACTATCACGAAAGCATCTACGATGGCGCTATAGGCATAAAAGAAACTTTCTGGATAGCTCTATAGATATGAAAAGTGGACTTGTAGACTTCTTAAAACAAGCCTAGAATAGCGTGAGTGATTGATCTTTTTGACGCAACGCCATCGCGTGCTAATTCCCTCACCGCTGTTGCCTTCTCAAAAACACTGTGAGACTAATCCCAGCAGAGAATAAAAGAACACAGCTGGGTTTGCAAACAGAATTAGCTGAAAAAAAACACAAACACTTCACTCACAGAAGCTACAGCGGTGAGCACAACAAATCTAAGTCACGAAAGAAAAAAGTTGTTACTCTTAATGTTATAAAAAGTTTTGCATGCAGGCCCGAAATTGGCTCGAAATATTTTGAGAAACTTAAGCTTGAGCCCGGCCCGACGCGGTCCGGCCGAAAAAAAACAACCAGACGTATCACTTTGCACCATGTCGAAACCATGGGCGTCGGAAGGGGGGGCAGAGGGCCTTGGACTCCCTGGATTTAGAAATTATTAGCAAATAAAGGTTGTTTCGCCGTCACGCATATGGCAAAATATAAGCTTAACAAGTGAAGGCACGCACATCAAGCAAGCGCCACAAGGAGTGCCTCCGGAAAAGTGTGGCAACCCATAAGCGCAAATCACCGCACGAACAAACACAGCTGTCGTACGTCGTTACATCTTTGACGAATTTTCTCCGGTACCAAACATGCTACGCTATCATCTAACACAACGTGAATACTTCATTCGACCAGCAAGATTTAATTGAAAATAGGTTTTCTTTGGATTACCGCAAACCACTGGCGCAGCATGGGGGAAGGAGGCTTGGAGCCGCGGGCCACGGGCGGCACTTTTTAGGGGAGGCGCTTTGCTGATTAAAAATTAATTTTCGAAAGGAATTTAAAAGTTCTAATTTTTTGTTATTATTTTTAAATAAAATTTTAAAAGTTTTAAAAGTCCTAACTCTTTCTAAGTTTTGTGATTAGAAGGCCTATACTGGTAGGTTAACCTAAAAACACGACATGTGGCTGTGGAGTGAGCAAATTGATGAAATGTTCATTCAAAATCTGGGTCTAATCCAATGTGCACTTTTGTCCCAGTCCTTACACCTTCCTCACCGGGCAAAGCCATTTCCGCTATCTCAGTCATAAGTCCTTTGAACAAAGGAAATAGATGACATTTGACCGTGGACTAGCAAACACTAGTGCTCCGGTTGTTCGCGGTACGTATTATCCCTCTATATCTGATGTAAAAGGCTTCGCATGAACTCCCAGTAAGCAGCCAAGGGTAGCTTAATCCTTTTTCTCGTATCGCTGGTTCGTCAGTAACGCCCCAACGGCACGTCATCACACCAACTGACACCTATGTGGGGATTTCTGTGGGGCGGCGATAGCTCAGTGGTAGAGTGTCCGCCTCACAATTGGAAGGTTGTTTGTCCGATTCACCGACACTGAGTGAATCGCCGTAGAGTTCCTTGGGCAAGATCGTTCGCCTCAACTGACCCGGAAAGAAGCATATTTCAGGCGTTGGCATGCCGCTAGCGGATCCCTTTCAAAACAGGCGTGTTCATGACAGACCACGTTCATAACAGACCACGTTCATAACAGACCCGTTCACAACAGACAACCTTCATAATGGGTCTGTTATGAATGTAGTGTATTATGAACATGGTCTGTTATGAACGTGGTCTGTTATGAGTGGTCTGTTATCAACAGGTCTGTTTTGAACGGACACCGCCTCTAACTGCCGTCGCCAAAATTAAAAAAAAACATTTCTTGGCACATCTCATGCTATTTTTTATGTTCTGTGGGATATTTTCAATAAATGCCATATACTATAGTCTAGTCATTAGATGGGTTTATCAACACTGAATTTTGGCGGTTGAAGTGAAAAACTCTGCAAAGATAACTTTGTTCAGTTTGAATACAACGGCTGTTTTTCGACATGACGTAATGGTGTCGGCAAATGACGTTCTTGAAGTAGGGTACTGCACAGTCCCGTCGTCATGGGGGGCTTTGGTGGGCTTAGTCCCCCCAAACAAAGCTCCAAGATCCCCATATTGAGATACGAAACACTGTACATTGATGGAACTTTTGTCAAATTTGAATGTCAAGCCCCACTGCACGAACGTAAAGCCCCCCACACAAACGTAAAGCCCCCCTATTGACCACTTTCTGGCGACGGTTCTGATAGTGCAGTTGGTGTGTTTTCCGAGGTAACTTTGAGCTCATATTGTCAATTTGAACTGCAAGTAGAGGGAATCAGAGCTAGCCAATAGCCAGCGTGAATTTCGTAAAAGTCTCCTTTGTTCAACGGTATACTTAACATTTTCAGTCATAGAAAAATTCGTTTCAACAAGAAAAGCTTAGAAAAGGTGTTGCTCTCATTGTGATGAATTTAACGCAAAAACCTTAGTCTGAAAATCGAACGCAAGAGTAAATAATATGTTTAGATATGATTTTGGTGCAGGATTTTATTAAAAAGGGGCGTCAATCAAAACAGCTGTACAACTTAGCAATGGCTGTACCGAATAAAGTTGTTCAACGCACCTATCGTCGAACGTACTGTAAGACCTTGTAATCACTGCTGAGCATTAAAAAAAGCCCATGTCCCGCCTGGCATGGTTTGGCAATACAGTTTCCGAAAAAGACGTCTGCTGGTGACCAATCCAGTCGCCACAGAGAATTTGGTGGCTGAGACCCTTAAAGTGAAATGTGAAACACTATAAATCAGTGGATTTTTGTCAAATTTCAAAATGTCAATTCCCCCTGCGCAAACGTAAAGTCCATCAACAAAAAACCTTCTGGCGATTCTATTCGTAACGAACAAAGTCAAACACTATGCGCATGTAACTGGAAGAGGTCCAACCCAACAGCTAGACCACGTGTGCAAGTCACGATGAAGGCTGCAAACCAGCGCTTCTCAACCATAGCCGGTTTTGATATTTTTTCAAAATAGGTCCCCGCGCTTATAGAAGGCTCCGCTCAAGTGTCGACAGAGTTAACGTTTGAAACCTTTTATGCATGGCCTACTGAGAGGATTAAATCAGTACTGAAACGTGAAGTGAACAATCAAAGGTTGTTTAAATCACATATTATATGATTTATTATTATACCCTGCTATATGCAGTATATGTACTATTTCTAGTTAAAGATGGGGATACTACACGAAATTTTAACATACATAATGTTTGCATCTGTAAAGTAGGTACGTCGCCATCACATCCCTTAAATTTTTCATTTGATCCCTTGGAATGAGTAAACTATTGAAGAGTCGTGCAGTGGGTTTATCAGAGATTAAAAACCAACAGGGAAGAAAATTTGACGAAACATGCTGGGTTACTATATATGCCTATGTAAAGAAAGCAAAAAACAGAAAAATTAATGATAAGAAATGTGGCGACAAGCAGAAAAAGTAAGACTCATAATCGACAATGAAAAACAAGACATATTTCAGTTTGTGAGTATTTGATTGCGATTTTCAAGATGTTTTATTAATCCTTTTATCTTCAAAATAAGCACGAAACATGATCTTCTTTCAGTTAAATTTTTTGTAAGTAAATTTGAGGGGTGGAAAGGGCGGCACTTTTATGGTCGGCCCCGGGCGGCACTTAGCCTTGCTACGCCACTGCATGCGCTAGTGGGTTCCTTTGACGTTAGGAAACTTTTTCCGACGTTTGTATCGTTCTCGTTTTTATTTTTTTTTGTCAGTCTGGATGAAGCTATAAGAACGTCGCTCGACCTGTAGTGCATCATTTGCAGGGATCTGTGCTCTGAACAAATTTTTAGCATCACCCTCAGCTGCATACTTCACAGCAGGGTAAACAAAACTTTAATCTTTTTCATCTTTTACTTGAAACAAGCAATGCATTTGCAGGTATTACAGCGTGTGTTCATTTGCAGTACTTGCACGGTTGAGGTTTTCGAGAGCTACATTTACAGTAATATTTTTTTTAAATGTTGTTATGCAACAGGTTGTGGTTGTCTTGGAAATTAAACAAATGCAATCATTGTATTTTGTTCAGATTGCTAGATTCTGCGTTTGAAGTTGCACTGCAGTTTGGGCAGGTCTATATATTTTACTAAACGTTACGTTTTACGTCGAACACACCTAAAAAATGTGGTTGGGATTGTTTTGCACCGTTGCGACTAAAACTGACTTACTGGAGTGGCAACGTAACTTTACTTATATGTTGCAGGAAACATTGGGTTATAGTGAATGCATGCAAACTGTGCCGAATGGACAAAAAAATACTTGCGTTAACTTTTCGAAACATTTTCATCGCACTTTCAAATATATCTTTGCTTGGCAAAACAATCTAGCAGAAAGACTTTCTTCAGTTCAGTTTGTTCGCCTTTTGTATACCTTTCAAGCTTGCGCCGGGTAAATCCTGCATTGATTCCTCGTATCCATCCATTAAAAGCCAACCACGAGGCAGTACAAGACGAATCTACATTTGATCAAGTCTGTGGCATGACCCGACCGGCAATCGAACCCACCCTACCAGCTTTGACCGCGCATGTTCAACCAACTGCACCGCTTAGCCATTGCATAAACTTTTTGTTTTAATAGGTAGTTGATCTTGGACCAATTGTCAATGAATTGATAGTTCTGATTTTTCCAATATTAATATATTTTTACGCAGATGAACAAGTTGATGTTACTGGGTGTATTGATTGTTCTTGTGCTTTTATCCACTGATGGAGAGGCTGCAACGTCCAAACCTTATTATCGGCGTCGTCGTTTATGCTATTTCAGACGAATCTGCAAATATATTTGGTGGAATGGAGATGGTAGGTTTGTTCTCTGCACGCTGACGAGATTATCGAAGGTTTTACTTGGATGTTAAACGTTTACAAATAAAAGTTTTTGTGTTAGGCTGTTTGTAACTATTTTCCCCAACATTTTGATTTTTGCATAGAAAACATTGTTGAAAGCCGCAAGCCGATGATGGAGGAAGACGTTGGAGACGAGTTTGAACCTGACTGGTGAAAGGTACATTGATTTTAACTTTTTTGTCAGGAAAAGTACTTTAGAGAAAAATCGAAGCAGAAAAATTGAAAGCGATAATGCAATTTATAAACATACCGTAACCCTTGGTTCGATTTTTATTTATGATTAGTCAAAGACCATCTGCAATAAAAGAAACGCTTATCAAAATGGACACAAAGAGTAGTTTGCACTGAAGCTGTTTAGACATGACATGCCACTAAATGCCACCAATTTTGCAATAGCTTTTATTCAACTGTTGCCGCTTGCAGCACAAGATCTCGGTGTGAAAAAAATGAAAAGGTTCACATTCATTATCAAAAGTTTAAAGCTGTTATATTTTGCAGATTGCATTCACTGATGAAGACGAAGAGAGACGTAATTTGCATATAAATATGTTAAATCATTGTTTTTAAATGAGTAATAGCGTACCCAGTCTAAGCTTCTCGAACTGCTTCGTGAATTTAGAATTAGCCAAAACCGATGCATTTTGTTTTGGTCGCAAACCGTTCGTTGAAATTTGTTTTAACCCCTTCGCCTCAATTCATCAGACATACCGCAACGTTTTCATTAAAGCAAATTACTGTAGATATGAAAATGTAACTACGGTATCTTCACCAAAAAAGTACGCAGGATGTAACCTCATGATAGGCGTAGGGGAATGCATTTTACTGGTGGGTGGGGGAGGAAAAATTTGCCCTGAAAATAACAATTGCCCTAGAAATAAACAATTTGCCCTGAAACTAACTTTTTTAGTTTAATCCGAATGGAGGCTGAAACCTCTTGTAAATCTGTTCTATACAGCTGAATTTCGTTTATAACAGCTTCGTCTGTAACGTCAAATCGCCTATAATGTTACATTTTATTCAGTACCGATGGCATTTTTCACATGCATTTCAATTTGCTTGCAACGTCAATTCGGCAATAACGTTTTTTATGCAATCCCCTAGAGGTGCCGTTATTGGCAAATTCTGTAGTTACCTTGCTTGTTAACTCAAGGGGGTGAAGTTCCTTGCGTGTTGTGTTCTCTCAGACAAGAAACTTCACGGGAATTGCCTTTAATGATGCAAATATGTACGCGACTTCGATGGCACAACGGAATGGTTAAAAGCAACGGTTCCGGATCGAAGGGTCTGACTCTCTACAACTGCCTGTGTTATCGTTGCTGTGCCCTTGAGCAAGGTACATAAAGACGCGCACTCAAAGGGGCCACGCAATCTGCACGTTCGTGTGGCCCGCTTCTGCTGAAGGTGACAACTCGGGAAATAAAACACGCCCTCAAAAAGCATGTGCCAGTGTGCCTATACGTATTTATCGTCTTCGTATGTCGTGATTGCACCATGTACAGTATTGTACGATGTTCTGTCGTAAGATTGTTACTATTCGAATAAAGAAACCATGTGCAATCGTTTAATAAACTGGAAAGTGTATTCAATATACTGTTACATGCAGGAATTTTGAGCAACTTGCACTTGTCCTGAAAAACAGAGTGTGCCCTGAATTCACTGTATTGAATATATATTTTTGTCATTCAGGATTTATGAGCGACTTGGGCTTGCCTTTAAAAACAGAGTTTCCCCTGAAATTTTCACTGTATTGAAATATTTTTTATCATTCCTGATTTTTGAGCAACTTGGGTTGCCCTTAAAAACAGAGTTTCCCCTGAAATTTTCACTGTATTGAAATATTTTTCATCATTCAGGATTTTTGAGCAACTTGCACTTGCCCCGAAATGTTTCACTGTATTGAAATATTTTTTATCATTCAGGATTTTTGAGCAACCTGCGCTTGCTCTGAAAACAAAATTTGCCCTGAAATTTTTCAAGACAGGGGGGCTGCCGCCCAACCGCCCCTCGCCTCGATTCTTTTTCATAGATTATCCCCCATGCTACGCAAAGCATTTAGCACCATGACCGAACAAACGGTTACCACTGGAAAAATTATCCCAGTCGCCATCTGCGCTAGCTCTAAATACAATTAACAATCAATTTGTGAACAAATATTCAAACTACCCGTGTGCCTATTTTTACCCTGGCATACTGTTCGTCGAAGTCATCACTGATGGCAAACGCTGATTGATCGTGGATTTTTGCAAACAACTTTAAGCTTGACTATCAAAACGGGAAATCTTGTATAACTTGGCATGAATTTATTTTATTGAGACAAGACCCAAGTTTTCATCAAAAAAAGCAACGATAGCTTAAACATCCTAATAACATTTCTACTACATAAAAGTAAGAAACTTGTTTCGACTCCCGTCTAAATTTTCGTAAAAGTCACCCAACTTGCTTGGTGCAACCTTCACAAGCAATCTAAACAATAACATTGCATGATTTTCCACAAAGATTTTCTCATGAACGTGAGTCATCATCAGCCGGATGCATGATCAATCACACGCTCTAATTCTAGCATCAACTTTTCATGTCACGAAACTCTCGTAAAATTACAAACATGAATTCGCAGTCTATTTTCTGCACGAAAATATAAAGTTAATGACAAATCAAACTTTTAATCATTTGCATGCAGTCTTTCACCACGATGAAAAGTTCGTTGCAAATATCACGCTCTCGCACACGTGCGACCTGACCGTGCAACGAAATTGTTTTCATTGCGCTGTTGTCTGCAGTTGCAACATAAAGTACAGCACACCAACTTTAAAGACTAGCAATAGCTAAAACTCTTTGTCTTCAAGACCACAGTTACTAATGATTAACCTTTCCAAAGATTACAAGTCTCAAAAGCTCTAACTGTTTCTTATGCTCAGGTAAATAAAACTATGTCGTGACAGCGACCACAAAAACGACCGCATTGCTGATCAGAAATCATGCTAAAGATATATTTAAAATATCACAAGAGAGTCACTTAAGCTTGGATACTGAAATGCTGATTACGTTGAAATATTAAAAAATGGAGCTACTTTGCAATGAACTATCACAGATAGAATCAAACTCCACTGCTCTGTTCACCTCGAAAGCATTCATGAAACCGCAGCATGTGTATTAATGAGGGTCTCCTTTAGGGAGTTTCATGAGTGGTCTGCGGCGCCCATCTCCGCTTGCTTGCGGCGGGGCTATTTTCGCATAGTGAATGCTGCATTCATGGCGAGTCACTGGCATCACCATACCAGCTTTGGTGGCGTGTGCTCAACCAACTCTATACACTTAAAGCAACATTAATTTGCCTTGCTTTGGCTTGGCAACTTCAAGACGTCGGGTTGCTTAGTTGGGAGACCGACCTGTGCTTCTGCAACAACTAGGTTGACCCCTCAACTAGTAGGGACCTCTGCAATAACCTACAACCTAAGACCCTACACTGGTATAAGCCACCAAAACCCCCTGTGGCGACTGGATTGGTTACCAGCAGACGTCTATTTCGGAAACTGTATTACCAAACCATGCCAGGTGGGACATAGGCTTTTTTTAATGCTCAGTAGTGATTACAAGGTCTTACAGTACGTTCGACGATAGGTGCGTTAAACAGCTTTATTCGTTACAGCCATTGCTAAGTTGTACAACTGTTTTGATTGACACCCCTTTTTAATAAAATCCTGCACCAAAATCATATCTAAACATATTATTTACTCTTGCGTTAGATTTTCAGACTAAGGTTTTTGCGTTAAATTCATCACAATGAGAGCAACACCTATTCGAAGCTTTTCTTTTTGAAATGAAGTTTTCTATGACTGCAAATGTTGAGTATACCGTTGAACAAAGGAGACTTTTACGAAACTCGTACTGGCTAGCTCTGATTCACTTTACTTGCAGTTCAAATTGACAATATGAGCTCAAAGTTACCTCGGAAAACACACCAACTGCACTGCTCTACTTCAAGTACGTCATTTTCCAACACCATTACGTCATGTCGAAAAACAGCCGTTGTATTGAAATTGAACAAAGTTATCTTTGCAGAGTTCTTTACTTCAACCGCCTAAATTTAATGTTGATAACCCATCTAATGACTAGGCTACAGTTTATGGCACTTATTGAAAATATCCCAACAGAACATAAAAAATAGCATGAGATGTGCCAAGAAATGATTTTTCAAATTTTGACGACGGCATTTAGCGGCATGCCAACACCTGAAATATGCTTCTTTCTGGGTCAGTTGAAGCGAACGATCTTGCCCAAGGAGCGCTACGGCGATTCACTCAGTGTCGGTGAATCGGAAACACAACCTTCCAATTGTGAGGCGGACACTCTACCACTGGGCTATCGCCGCCCCACAGAAATCCCCGCACAGGTGTTAGGTGGTGTTATGATGTCCCTTTGGGGCGTTACTGAGGAACCAACTACACGAGAAAAAAGATAGCTACCCTTGACTATTTGCTGGGAGTACATGCGAAGCCTTTTATATCAGATATTGAGAAGAGGGGTAATATACAGTAAACCGCGAACAACCGTAGCACTAATGTTTGCTAGTCCACGATCGAATGTCATCTCTTTCCTTCGTTAAAAGGACTTATGACTGAGATAGCGGAAATGGCTTTGCCTGGAGAGGAAGGTGTAGGGACTGGGACACAATTGTCCCGTAAGTGTGTTGAAAGGCCTTAATTTCATAACAAACACTTGGGTACTTTAGCACATTGGATTAGACCCAGATTTTGAACGAACATTTCATCAGTTTGCTCACTCCACAGCCACATGTCGTGTTTTTAGGTTAACCTACCAGTACAGGCCTTCTAATCACAAAACTTAGAAAGAGTTAGAACTTTTAAAACTTTTAAAATTTTATTTAAAAATAATAACAAAAAATTAGAACTTTTAAACTCCTTTCAAAAATTAATTTTAATCAGCAAAGTGCCTCCCCCAAAAAGTGCCGCCTGTGACCCGCGGCCCTCAGGGCCCCCCTTGCTACCGTCACTGGGCGCATGGCATCCTATTGCTGCACTTCATTTCCATGGCATGCATGGCACTTTAGCTGCGGTGTGCTGCAGCAGCTTTAGCTGCAATGCGCACCAAACTGATGTCAATTCGAGCGAATCTAGTCACATTCTTTTTCACAAGCACACATTGTCGTTCTAAAATAGTGGTTGATTCTCGAACAGAGTGGCGAGCATGACACAAACCCACTGGTTTTTCAAATGCTTTCGCACAGTGCATAGTCACAGACGCATTTTATCTGGTCAGCAGACCTTTTTTTGGTAATTGGTAATGAATTTCTTTTGTAATGCTGCATCCATCATCTTCACCCTGAAATCTAGTCCGCTGTTTACTCTTCGCCACTCACACCACTATTCCATGAAAGCAAGTTGAAAAAAATAAAAACTCAAAAAAGATCTTCACCTTTGGGACGATCTCTCAATTGCACGTTTTCAAGTTGCATTTCCGGGGCACCTCTCCGCTCGACTTTGGTTGAATCAAGCTCTGTTAGGTCGAGGTGAAAAGTGGACCACTGTAGAAACGACTGGCCCAGAAGTGCTAAGGCGTGTATCAAAAGAGACCGTGTCTAAGCGAGTACATTTATAGTCTTTTAACGAATTTACAGAACACAGGTCGGTTGGGCTTGTTTTGAGATTAAGCTGCCTTTGAGCAAAATGATTGATGAGAAATCAGCAGTAAAGTTAGCCCGATTTCTAATCCAACTGCTGAAGAAATGCTGAGCCACAACGGGTTTCCATCTTCTTTCGTATACATTGGACATGAGTATACGTTGGTCAGAATTGTGATTTAACAAGATTTCTGTGGCCTGCCTGAGCATCACGCTGAAGACGATGCTGAACAGAGTTGGTGCCAGGACACAACCTTGTTTCACGCCGTTGGTGATGGGAAAGGGTTCAGAGAGGTTGCTGTTCAATGTGACTTGTCCGCTCT
>Ga0210059_1015024_pt1 | contig 11359 bp, 7 predicted proteins | sample Ectturendosymbi2_FD_188042 | JGI IMG/M metagenome (GOLD analysis project Ga0210059, IMG submission 188042) | Ecteinascidia turbinata endosymbiont from Florida, USA - Sample 2 (SPAdes) (version 2) | ecosystem: Host-associated > Tunicates > Ascidians > Unclassified | place: Key West, Florida... | reverse complement strand
ACTGGGAGATAACGAGACTGAACCGAACAGATAAGCTAGTTAAAATCTTATTTGTGGAAGCAAGTTTTTCCAGAAAATTTGCGGTTCGTGTTAGAGATATTGATTAAGATTTGGTATCTGTGTATTTGTTACACGATGAACTCATCTGCAGGGAAAAGTTAAAACCTACTGACAACCAATGTGTTATCTGAAGAACAGTGGTGTAGGAGACGGGGATGCAGGCGCACCCCCAAAAGTTTTGATTTGTTGAAAATCCAGGCAAAATCTCTAAAAATTTGGGCAAAATCCCTGAAAGTCCGGGAAAAATGCCCCCAACGTTGTTTCATTTCAAAAATGGCACCCAATGTTTGCAGAAAAACACATGAAAATCATTTCTTTGGAGGTCATACCAGAAAAACGTCTTCATGATCTTTGTGGGAGAGAACTTGTAGAAAAAAGTCACACAAAAACTTTTTGGGCAAGTTTGGGTTAAATTCGGGTAAAAATCCTTTGCATCCCCAGAAATTTGCCTGCTCCTACGCCTATGCTGAAGAGTTGTGGTGATAAATTTGTTGTTCCAGTGAGACTTTCATCAATTTCTACGCTTGAAACCATAGTCTTTAATGTTGGTTGAAAACAAGTTCATAAACATTCGTTCGTAAAATCGATGGGTCTCATCTTGGGTTGAAGTTATAATCGCACAAATATATTTCATACATACGCATGTATAGATTTATCAACGTCAAGCTACAGCTCTACCACGGACTGCAATCAAGTTTCAGACCCAGGATTTCCTTTGCTTAGCTGATAGCAGTCGCACTGCTCGCTATACACATGTCAAGCTGTTACAGCGCATATGCTGTTAATTTAAAGAAGCGATTGGGCGTAGTCAGGGAGTTGTCTACTCTTGTAGAGCTAAAAATCAAACGCAGGCCGTAATCTGTCACACGTTTTTAATTCGAAACTGGAAAATCAGCGATTCGCACAGAGAAAACATGAGCTGGTTGAGGATATCCAGCAGTATCTCCTTGATACTTTTGCGTGTTCTCGATCTATAACTTTAGCTACCAGTACTGTGGAATTGTACATTGGATGGGAATTCGTCTACACCACGAGTGACACAACACAAAGCGCATTTTCAGGCTTTGGCAAAAGCTTAGATGAAAAAGTCGAGATATTGGTTCAATCGGAGTAAGTTTCGAGTCGCGTTCTTGCATCACTTTTATCTTTTTGAAGGGATGCTTGAAATGAGTTACTTTGTTTGGAAACATCAAGCATAAGTTAAGTTGACATGAGTCACCGATGTTTGACACACGTAATGACTTGTGGCGTGCCTGTCTAAAAAAACAGGTATCACTATACCCTTTTAGGCGCGCATTAGATAATACTTAAAGAAACTTTGTTGAATTTTTTACTCCAGCTTGCCATTTACGATGCTCGTTAGCTACTATGGCTTACTATATAGATTGCTAATCAAACTGATTTAACACGAAGCATGTTACAAGATAGTGGGATTTTACTAGACTCGGAAAGGTTGGAATTCGGAATCGACTTCCACTTTCATTTATGCAACAATAGAATCAGTTTCACAAGCCACATTGCAAACTTGTTTCTGAGCAAATAAAATAAATAGCAATACCGGTATACAAACGTGTGTGATGGTACGCGTGTTTTTTTGTTTTTGTTTGTTTTGTTTTTTCCAATACTTGGAGTAAACCGGCCCGTGGACGCTGATAAGATCGCGAATTTGGCCCAGCATCCAAAAATTTGGGGACCGCTGATATAAAGTAATTTTAACTGCAAGTCAGCATTGTCTCTAAATCTACTTGCAACACAGTAATTTAATTTTTTTGGAAAGTCATTGTCATCATTCAGTGAAGTATGAAGCGTAAAGCAAAATATTAACTTGCTCAACGAACTCAACATGTACAAAGTTCGGAATTGCACTTAGTGCTCGAGTTTGTTTACTCCTTTGTGAAGAAAAAATTGCTGTACATCGATTGTTTTCTGCAGATCAGCAACGCAGTGCTTAGAAGTCTTTGAAAAAGACTAATGGGCCAAAGAAATATCAGCAAACAAGGGGTCGTTCACAAAATGGTCTTGGCAGAACATTGTGGTGTGGTTTAGTTCAGCGTAAACGAGAATTCATCCATATCAACAGGAATTATATAAATAACTATAGGTAATTAATGTAAATATAAGTAACCCAAGATCTAAAACAAAAGATTACACATAATTAGTAGTTTAATGCAAGCTTTGCTGAACTTTTCCTTCTTTACTTCAAATATACTGAATGGTCGAATGGTCTCGACATTTTGTGAAACAAACGTGGTTGAAATCCTATAAAGTGCAACCGAGTGCGACGAGTTCAGGAAAGAAGCAACAAACCATATTCAAAAAATAAATTATTTCTGTGTCTGATAACGTCGTTTTTCTTGTTACGTTGCAATGATTTACTTCCCTGCAACCGAGTGAGAAACTAACAATTGGGAACAGACCGTGAGAAACCAGGATTAAATTGGTGTGTGGAAATTTCATTTTGATTTTGAGTCAGTTTTCCTCGTGGCCGAATCACAAGCATTTCTTTCACAAAATTTGTGCTCTAGCGTTTACGTTTATTAATTGCATTTTTTCTCTCAAATATTGGGAAGGAGGCTGCATTTTCAGTTTGATCCTGCCTACTTACTTTAATAGACAAGCAATTACGTTACTAGCGTGCAACTGAGCAGGAAAGAATAATTTTGATAAACTTTTCGCTTAGTCTTACCTGACGTTGAAATTCTTAACAGCAAGGTACAGCGTGTGAAATGACTTTTTTGGAAAATACCATGTGAGGGAAAAAGGAGGAGTTTGATTTGAGCACGAGCTTGTCATAGGGAATTGCATTTCTCCAGCAGTGTCCTTGACGAATACGGTTTGGAAAGAACCTGTAAAACAAATTAGTTAATTTTATGTTTAAAAATATCTGGTAAATTTTTCTGTACTACAAGCATGCCCCAGATCTAGAATTAAATATATCAAAATAATAAAGTGTTTCGTGAATACCATTTTTTAAAAATACAGCATAGAATATCGCGTTTATCTAAGAAAAAATGAGCTTCGAACGTTTGTCAGTTTTAGTGTTTCTTATGATTTGGGTCACTTTTTGCATGGCTGTTACTGTGAATAAGGTTCAGAAGCAGCTTGCTGAAGCGGTCAGACTTACAGAAACAGTCAGTTGCGGTCATTGCGCAAGAGGCCAAACGTATATCACACAGTGCGAATATATATCTCTATGTTCTGAACTGAACCAGTTGAAGGAAACAAAAATTGTATTGGATAAAAAGATATCGAAAACTCTAGTGCTACAGCAACTGATGAGCAGAGGCAAGTATAACTTGTATTAACCTCAAATAATTTGAAACATTATTGCATGGTATTGCAATATTGTACAACGTTACTTGAAAAAAACAAAAATGACTGATACGTATTTAGGATTTTGAAACAGAATTTGCTTGCAAGCATTTTCGGTTGATCCATTACAAACTAAGCACCACCGGAAAATGATGTACTGTACAGTTAGCCCAGAAACGCAAGTTACACGAAGTTTACGGAGTTTTACGAATTAGACTTACGAGGACCAGACGTGGCCAAACCCGCGTTTCAGTGAAATTGCAAGCTTATATCTTTCTTGCCGGAAACTGTTGATCCAAGCCGGTATCAAGTGCAAGGATTGAACTTTTCTTGCAAATACCATTCGGCTTCTCTTCTCGTACTGTACGGGTGTTTTGAAAAGTTTATTTTCTCTGTTGTATTGATAAAAGCTGTGGGAGACTGCTGCCATGACAGTACATGCAGCCTGCTTAATTGCTCATGTAACTCCGAGTTATCTCTAATTTTTAAGTGCAGAGGGGTAGTCTGTGTTAAGGTTACTTTAAACTGGGCCAAAAATGGAATCCGTAAGTTTGTTAAATCAGTGGTTTACAAACAGGTTGTGGCAGATTACTTTCAATGTTGCCGCAAGAACTCATAAAACCTTTCATAACCCTATGAAAGATCTCATGAGAGATCCGCTATTTTTCATTATATTAGACAAGATTTACTTCAGTCTTCCGATTGTATGAAGGAATGTTGCGATCCATAAAGGTTGGTAAAGGTTTTAACTTCAAGAAAGTAGGCTATGATGCTACTGTTCTCACAATAGCGCGTGCCAATCAAGGAATGCCCAAGATAGAGGCACCGCTGATCGTATGGAACAACAATTAAAACTTTTCCTACAGAGCCTGATTTCAATACAACATTAAGTGTCATAGTCTACAACATAATGGTTTCTTTCAGCTCCAGTAAAATAAGCAGTATATTAATGCATACCAATATCTTGAATTGTCAAACATGAAGAAATGCAATCCCAGTTCAAATTTAAATAAAGAATGGCATTAAGTACTTGCAATGGTACAGAAAGAAAATAGCGGGCTTTTAGAGCAAAATATAACGAAGTCGAGTTGGAAACAGGTTTTGTTCTTAATCTTGGCAACACGATTTCACCCATTGTTTGGCTAAAACATAAATCCTTTCGATTTGTTCCAACGCTGTTTCCGCCTCTGCACGCCTCCGAGCACCAAAAAAGTTGCACTGCTATTTTCATCAAAGCTAAATAATGTTTTCATCCATTAAACAAATTTCTTTACAAATAGGGACCTAAATTAAACGGTGGCACATAAAATGCTATACCTGCTTTTTTCTTTTTTACCAGATTGTTCACAATTCTACGAACGTGGTTATCGGTCTAGTGGAATTTATCCCATGTGGTTAAAACAAGGATATCGGTTTGCGTCATTTTACTGTGACATGGAGACCACGAGTGAATTGACCAACAAACTAGGATGGACCGTTTTGCAAAAACGATTTAACGGTGTTGAAAACTTTGATCGTGATTGGAATGAATACGCAAAAGGTTTTGGAACTTTGGATGAAGAGCACTGGGTTGGACTGGAAAACATTTTTTCATTGACAAACCAAATGTCTGCGAAATCAAGCCAACTTGCGTCGAAAACACCAAGGTTAAGGATCGATATGGAAGACTGGGATGGATTGGAGCTATACGCTGAAGTTAACGGATTTTCTATTGCAACAGCTGAACAGCAATACTACATCTTCGATTTAGGTCCGGCGTATGGGCCGGCGACGTACATAGGAGGCGACTCGATTCCACTTTATCACTTCGGTTTTAGTACAATTGACAATGATAACACGGATCGCAAATGTCCACTCAAACGCAAAGGAGGATGGTGGTTTCCTAAAACTTGCGGTGTATCCAATCTAAACGGTCATTACTCGAAACATAAATCTACAATGAAATTACCCTATATTTATTGGCATAGCTGGCGTAACGAATACGGAATACGCACAGCGTTGCGACGAGTGTCTATGAAGGTTCAATACTGATATCATATGCTTGACAACAATGCAAGGTCAAGCAAAACATCCGGGTGAGTTTTCAACATTTGCTTGCATTTAACAATGCAAATAAAATGAAATTAACAAATGTTCATAAAAATATTACTCTATTCCTATTGAGGTAAATCATTTTCAAAATACAGGCACGCAGAAAATTAAATGGAGAGGAGTTTCGAAAATTTGAAGTAGCCAAAGTAGAGCAATGCTGTGGAATAAGTTTGCTACGTCCTGTGATTTGATTTTGTCCAATAATTTACAGATAGGAAAAGCCACAAAACCAAGCAGCAATCATTTGCGCTTATAACCCTTATGTCATTGTGTTTAACCAGACTACTTAAGTCTGACGAAAGTTTGAAAATTAAAATTTGTATGACTGGCTAAAGATGGATAAAACACAAAGTGAATCTCTTGCTACATTAACGTTGCTGATACATTCTTGTTCGTAAGCTGATTCTCAGGTCATTATTCTTAGTCTTACTCAGCATGTAAAACATAACTCTTCGCTATTTTGACGTTTGAATGAATGTTAGGTCAGATACTTTTTTGACCTGCTTGTTGTTGCCAGGGAGTTATCCAATTAGATCTTGTTTGGCAAAAAGTTCTATGGAAATAAAAGTCAGAAAACAGTGTAAGCTTTCCACACCACTGGTTGGTGATCATTTTTGTTAGCAGTGCAGTATAATTGGAGAAGACGTTTCTTGGAACGTTGATCAGAAAAAGCACATTTTGCTGAAGCAACAGCTATGTATAAAAAGTTTGTGAAAAAATAGGGCAGATCAGTTTCAACTGCAAATACCTGAAATGTAAATTAGATTGATATGAAATCACTTCATCACCGGTTCACTTTTTCATAAGACAACTGCCGTCGCTTTAACTGCTGTTGCGTAGTATTCAGTTCTTCCAACGCTAAATTGTTTGCAATGATTACTACTCGGTGGAAGGTTTTCTGCATCACAGATGTAGACAATGGAAATACGGGACAAAACTAAAAAGAATCAATTTCTGTCATTTTGTTTAAACGAGACTAGCTAATTTATCACTTCTCCATTAGTGCAAGTTTCATGCTTAATACCGTGCTTTCGAAAGAATGGTAATACCCAGGGTTTTTCAAGGCGTTTTATGGGTTCAAAACGGACCCATAGATTTCCTGTGCGGACCCATAAAATTGGTACTTCCACATTAAATCTGGACAACCACGAAAAGTTTTAGCTGAGTTGAATTGTTGCTTCAATTGACGTCCAAAACTGATAAGTGCAGTGCAGACAGCAACCTTGTCTATTCATCATAATCATCTCTGAAACCACATACAACACAACAATTAATAATTTGACAGCACTTACGAGATAAATAATTACATTACGCAGGTTCTTTTAAAGAAAATGTTAGGTACCCAATGTGGACCTGTACCGACCCGATTTCTTTGATTCTAAGGACCGTTGATAATTTTCTGATTCTAGGGACCCGATTTTCAATTCTATGGACCCGAGACCTTAAAAAACCTGACATTACGTAATAATTAACGCTTTGAATGCCATTGAGTCTGGCGCTTTTAGCAAGCCAAGTCTTTTCCAGGGTGTCAAACGTTTTCAGCAAGCCAAGACTTTTTCAGATTTTATGCAGTCACTTTCTTGTGGGGGTATTTTCAGAAGATAATGTCACAGCAAAAACGTAAAGCTAGCCATCCAAGAGTAAAGCAGTATTTTTGTAGTAAGCCTAAAAAAAATTTCTTACTGTTAGCCAGCCAGAAAGTGCCAACGCCAGCAGGAATGAATGCAAAGGTTCTTTCAATTCTGTTGTGCAGGAAGTACAGCATTCAACTGTTAGAATCGCAAAAGCATCGTCAGTTTCAGCTAACACTCAGTCGTACGCATCTAACAATCAGACTTTTCAACCATGGAATGTGATGAAAGGTTTTGATGAATCCCTACAAATGAATGTGTTACTCTGCATGCTGAATGATATGTTTGCTATGCTTAAAACATACAGCAGTTACCACTGGCCAAAGAAAGAATGGTAATATTTACACTTCGGAGCCTGCCAGTCCTCTATGCCCATACCGCCTGGACAATCATCTCAGCTCTGACTAACTCCAAAAAGCCAATAGCCTGGAAAAAAACCAACGCATTTCACTATTTCATGCTATTCATCAGCATCGCATTTCAGATAAAGTTAACACGGTAGCTGAGCGTGTACATCTCATTGGGTTTTGAAAGAAGAGATAGCGAATCGAGAAATAGCTTCCTTGCAAACCTTGATGGACCGTATTGGCCATAATGATCGGCTTTGCGACGTCCACCATAAAAGTTCTGTGGCAGTAACTGAGTTTATTTTGCTGATCTCGGAACACTTGAGTAATCGCGTTGTTTCTGATGTCAAGCAGAGCCCATGCTGCATGAGCTAGTATGGTCGACGAGACAACCAATCTTGCTGCAATGCAGTGTTCATTCCACTTGCCACAACCTGGCCAGAGCAAAGATTTTCAACTCTGTCACCATGTTGGTGACCCCTGGCTTAGATTTAGTATGTTACTAGCAAGTGTAGTGCAGCCTAGTGCACTCTTGTCATGCATTAGGGTCACGTTACAGGTGACGGACAAATAAGTTTTCAATAGTGAAAGTCCACTGGTGGACCTATAATCACTACCTTAAGACTACGTTGGTTTAGTGTGAAAAGAACAACGAACGGAAAACTTGTTGTTACTTTGCATTCGAGGTTACTTTATATTACGGGCCACGGGCCGGTCAGGGCCAGAAAATAAGTTGTAGTTTAGCATAAAGGAGCTGGGACGGGCGGTTTCTTGTCAGCTCCGCGCGGGCCAGGCTGCAGAAGTGCTGGCCCGTGCCATCTCTAGAAGTGGAAACAAGCATACTTGTGAATTAATATCCCAATGATAAAAACAACATCATTTACAGGTCTTGGTAAAAAAGTGATACATGTGTGTATACTTGCATTTCTTTACCAGGATGGAAACATTTGGAGAGTCTGGTTGCAGACATATAGCACGACAATTATCTTTTCCATCAACACTTCCCACTGATTTTTGCTAGGGGGCCTTCATGAAGCCACGTTGGCTGCCGGGATACGATACATTCGTACTTTGAAATCGGCCTAAAACCAGCAGTTTTCGGTTACCTTGTCAACTGCATAGCTCCTCAGTCGATTGCGCTAGAGAGCTGTTAAACCCACAAACAATCCGAAACACGAAACCAAAAGCAAACTAGAAGAATTGCCGAGCCTTTTGAGCGTTTGAACAGCTTCCTAGCGCTTTTGGCGCGGGAGTTGTGCCCGCGCAAAGCCACGTGCAATCCGGCTGTTTTCGCGCGAACCGCTTGAATTAACCAGGCTGCGAAGGTGTGCATTAACATATTTGGTAATTTGTAGTGTAACCAAATAAATGACTGTATCAAGTAAAAACAAGCATAAGACATACTTGGCAAGAAACATTAAAATACAGTATATGTACAGTTCTTGTCACAAAAGCTCCACAAAAGGCTGTTGGTATGACATGAAACTGTGCTTAGGTCTAGTATTTTACATGTTGCAAAATTTTTTGCCATATTCTTTTCCAACACGCTCATCACAAAAAAATCTGATACTTCTTGCCTTGTGCCACGATCATGAATGCCGTGCAGTTTTCAAAAAAATTGGCAAGAGTGTAGGATATAGGCATTACACTTGTACATAAAATTTGACAAATTAAGTTGGTATAAATCAGACACTTTGAGAATTTTATTTTAATAATATTGTTTGAACTTGATCTTCTATAGGTAAAAGTCATGAATTTCGAAATTCGGTTTTGTAGCACTTGTACTGGTTTGACAGCAGTTTTACAAACTCGTCCCCAATCACAATAAAAAGCTCTACGTTTTCTATAGGCTTTAGAGGAATCAGCCGACTTGACTCTGCTTTCATCTTTTTGCGATGATTCAAACTTGCGCATATCTGCATTCAAATAACTTCACTCCACAAGTGAAAGAAGCAAGGACCCAATCAATTATACAACATACTGTAAATGCGAACTACAGTCTACGTTGTATTCTCAATAATCCAGTTTCAGATAATCTAGCTTCCCAAAACCGCTGCGCACACAAACGAAAACTACCACTCTACACCACCACAGAGCGTACAGTCCACAGCACAACGAGCACACATAAAGCATACATTACGCGTTGTCCGGTCACAGAGCTCAGTAAACCTCCGAAAGTCCGTCATAAATTTCACCAGAGGATTACGCTAACGACAACTACCGTCATTGAAAAAATATTCCCTCAACATCCACTTAAGTTCTTCAAAAAAGTGAGCGCAGAGCAGCGGCACCCAAGAAAAAATAAAAGTGTTTGGGCGGTAACTGGCCACGAAAATCTGCCGTTAACGGCCATTTTTGCAGCCAATGCCATCTCTAGAGTGGATGCTGCGACTTCCTTTGCACGTGGCGCTCATTTTATCGTCGCAGCATGTTTGCACGAAATCGTGAACTTGCCTAATTTTTTTAATTGTAACTCACCGATTCTGCCGAACCTAAAACAGTTGGACAATTGCTGGGCATAGTGTCTATATGGCCCTTGACTACGACAAAACTTCTTGTGGCCAAGCATAAAAACATTTTAATAGGTTGTACTTTTGATTCTTCCCTATCTGCATACAACTGATGTCGAAGCGGTTGGAAGGTGAGTTTTTGTTTAGAAAGAGCAACGAAACAACAAATGCTAAATGACACAATATATAGTTTGCGTGCATGATAAATGATGCGGAAGATCATGGATCAAATATCTTTATATTGGCATAAAAGAGCTACAGTTTGAACATTGCAAACCGTACGACAACATAACAGTTTGCTTACGTTGAACTGCTGTCAATTAGTGCATTTATGAAATGCGAAGCTTGCCGAAATGTTTAAAAAAATGGAAGCAATGATAATTTTTTGTGCAATCTGAGATCACACATTATATGTTGATCACCTCAATTCCCTGTTTGTTCATATCTGGTTGAAATTTGAAACCTTATCAAACATCATTTCATTTTTCGACAGATTCCTCCTTCATCAACCATAGTGGTTGTCAGTAAAGCAATATAGTTACCTTTATTCGTCACAGCAAGAAACTTGGTTTTCAATATTTTGTTGTGATATGCATGGATACTATATTTCATAAAACAGAGATCCACAAGAGATTTGGAACAATCGTATAGAAAAATTGGTTTGTCTTGGATAATAGTTTCTCGCTGCTGATACAAGTATTTTTCAAAATAAACTGTAAAAAAGTACGACTAACTCTGTTGAAATGCGATCTCAAAGAATGGGTTAATTAGTAGTTTTACTGGAAGTATGTTGAGTTCGTGGAGGTAAGGAGGAAAAAAATGCTGTTCCCGACTTTCTATGCTATTTTCTGGTACAAAGCCAAAACCGGAATACCAACATAATCTTACAAACTTTTATGCGAATAAACAAGAAAATTCTATTTCGGTTGATCCCCACAGCAATTAACAGTTCTGGGTTTGCTGCAAGCTTTCGAGGACTCAGTCGACTGAGCTCTGCTTTCATAGTTTTGCAACGATTCAAACTTGCACATGTCTGTGTTCTAGTAATTAGTCTCCACCAAGGTGGCGCAGTCAATTCAATTCGCACATTTTTATTAGCATCATCTCCAGATGGATTTTGGCGATTAGCTCAGTGGTAAAGTGTCCGTCTCTCAATTGGCATGCTGGGTGTTCGATCCACGGCCACTGAGTGGCTCGCCATAGCGATCCTTGGACAAGAGCGTTCACCTCAACTGCCCCGACAAAAAACATTATTCAGGCTTCGGCCTGCCGCCAATGTTCGTTGAATAAATCTGTCACATTGATTTAGAAACTAAAGAAATGTCACACGATTGTGCTTCCGCACGTCAATAACAGACAACAAAGCATCTTGTCCACGGATGTTTTGTTTGTAATAAAAAAGTAAAAG
>Ga0210059_1015023_pt1 | contig 11359 bp, 6 predicted proteins | sample Ectturendosymbi2_FD_188042 | JGI IMG/M metagenome (GOLD analysis project Ga0210059, IMG submission 188042) | Ecteinascidia turbinata endosymbiont from Florida, USA - Sample 2 (SPAdes) (version 2) | ecosystem: Host-associated > Tunicates > Ascidians > Unclassified | place: Key West, Florida... | reverse complement strand
TTTCTGGAAAACACAGAAAGGTAATTTGGCATTTGACATTGTGCGTGGCACTGTAATGTCACCATGAAGCCCCTATTACAACATTGCGACAACAGAGGCCACAAGGCTATACAAGTTTCTTTTTGATATCTTCATTACGACCAAGTATCGATACTCCGCCCACCAGGACAAATGTTGCGTTATCAATAAAATATTGTACACTATAAAACAGACCGATTTCATCCTTGATATTTTAACGAAGACAAATTGGTGCTTCCTCATGAAGTTATCTGTTGATGTGTTTGTGTTGAAAATCTGATAAAAATACCAATTATTGTCAATTTCAAAGCGAACTTTGTTGACATCAGTTTATTTTTAAGGAAAACGTTAGGTATCCGGTTTGGACGTGTAGAAACTCGATTTCTCTGATTCCAGGGACACGACGATAATTTTCTCTGATTCTAGGACTCCGATTTTCAATTCTAGGGACCATAATCGGGCCCTTGCAACACCTTAAAAAAACGTTTATATTTGTTCATTCGTTTCATGATTTGTTGTTATTGAATAGTCCTTGAAACGCATGATTTTATGTGAGGAGCCTATACAGAATGTTCTACTTTTATGTACGTTTTCTTTTTCGAAAATTTGAAATAAAAACATTACTGATGTTTGTCCTGCAGAGAACATTGATATTTCACATCTCAATCAGTATCCCAGTGTTGCTGCCCCAGCAACGTTCCTAACAGACGCCATGGTCAGAAAATCTGCTAATGTTACACCAGGATATATACAATTTCGGAAATATGACGCTTACGGGTACCCATATGCCATGTGCCCAGGCGTAAGGTAAATGTTTGGTTTCGTTTTCAGAACACGAGGTTTATGTGTAATCATTCCCTGACTCTTTGAACTAGTAACGTATGGCTGTTGCAGTTCCATGACTGTTTGCAACTCAAAAGAACATACACCGCTTTATGTTGAGTTCTCGATATGTTTCAGGAGATATATCTTTAGCGGTGACGAGCACCTTTCAAGGATTTGTGTGTTTGCCAATGCCGAGTGAGCATTTCATGTTTTAGATTGTAAGTCAAAAGCTCCGAAATAATTAAACTGACAAATTGCTGCATGATTCAAACATATACTGGCTGGGAAAGTGTTTTCCTTTGACAAAACCTGGGTATTGGGTGCCAAGGCCTACCCCAGGACGTGATTAGCGGGAATGAATATTGATATGGTTTTATGTAGGATTGAAAATGGAACAGACCCAGCGTTGCATTGCGTCGGTTCCGTTCAAAATCACTACACGCTCAGAAGCCGTTGTGGGGATTTTGCAGGTGAGGATCAGGAGGTTAAACAAATACACACGGTTGCATGTTTGAAATGAAAATACATCATTGACTTACTCATGAAGAAAGTCCAATGCTTGATAGATCCGACGATAAACTTCAAAAAATAAAAATACTTCAATGAACACTTGCCCAAAATTTCTTTTTCACTAAAAATACAGAAATATACAAAACGTTTGACAAGGAATTGCTTTTTGTTCGATTGCAATGCCGGAACAGATTCTAAATAACTAGTATTGTGTGCATGGCAATTTTGGAACATTTCCAATGGCGTTTCAAAAAGCAAAATAATATTTTTTCGCCGGCAGTGAATTCTATACCTGTATGTGCTGACTGACATCGTGGTGCAATTATCAAGTAAGCATAAAACAATTTGCGTTTATTTCAAAAAGCATTTGGATTTAATGCGCTGTCAACTTGTGTTTTTTTGTGCTTGGATTTCAGTTTTCTGTTGTATTCAATGAATTCAAATGAGGTCCACAGTCTTTTTTCATGTCTTTTGCGCAGAAGAAAGAAAATACTGCCACAAAATATAATCATATAATTTACCGCTGAATTGCAGGACTCATCCGTACCTAATGTTGCCAATGTATTGTGAAAACAATTAATGAAAATCAAATAAAAACGAACAACTAAAACCTTTGTGTTTATTTGTTTGTTTTCAACGATAATCACGCTTTGCTGAACAATGCGCCTTTACCCAAAATGTAGGAGCCGATCTGCTATACATTCGAAATAGCAAACAACAGTGTGAAACTCAATATCCTGACCATATATTTTGAATGTCTGAACGCTGAAAGTAAATACGGATGTTAAAAGTGCGGAAAATCATACAATCCTGATTTTGTTGCAAAGGATCTGACCAGTGCATAGTATTTTGCAGACGTCTTAAATACTTAAATACATTTTACAGCGTGGGACGAACTTCCAGAGCACAGGGAAGCTAGGGTGCCTTCCGCAGATGACCTTGTTGGCAATGCAATCACCGACCTCAAATCAACAATTGTCATATTTTCTAGATGAAAGTATTACTGGAAAATTAACAGAAAACGCAGATGTCATCTTTAAGAGCAGATGTCCTTTTTTAACCTTTTATTCCTTCTTAACGTTCGCGTTGTTGGATGATGGTATATTTGCTTTCTTAATATATATATATATATTCGTCAAATCTATATAATTCGCTGTTCGATGTGCTGCGCGTAAGCTTCTATTAAACGGTCTTTGTCATAAATGCGGGAATCGTTTCATTATGCGTTTGCTTTTCAGATATTCACCCATTGGCTTTGGAATATAGTATGAAACTTTTTTTATGTTCGCTTTGGAAAATTGCGTCCAAGTTCGTTTGCCTAAAGTCAGTTTCTGTGTCGTAATATAGCCTTTGGTTGAAACGAATTGCGCTAATGATACTTAAAAATTCATGAATTAGTTAATCGCATTTCTGACTAACGAAATGATAAAGTACATACCATTAAATTAGTAAACGGCAATAAAAATAATACATACGCATCTCATTTGCAATTTCAGACAATTCCGTTATAATGACTTTGCCTCTGTGCAACTAATAGGAAAAATAAACAGAAACGTATTCTTGCTTCATTTGAAAAAGAATAATTGTGTCCAAGTTAAGTTTTTCAGAATAAAAAAAGAATATTGACGTTTCGAACTATAGTTGATAGCTATCAAAAAGCAGTAACGCATATAACTGTTGCCAACAAATTATATTCGATTTTAGAGAGAGGTAAAAGTGCTTCAAATAATCTTGCACAATCACAAAGTGCATGAACCAATAAAGAAAAAAGTTTTAAGCTATGCAGTTATGTTTGTGTAATCGCTAAAAGATGATTTAACCATGGGTTTTTCATCGTGTAAATTTTTGATACGTTGTTGAGTTATTCTTTATAACCATTGGTTTCGCTCAAGAGCAGATTGCTTCCAAAGCGTTTTAACACGCTAGTTCCTTGTTTATCAAAGTACAAAGTGTTTCCCAAATACAATATTTGCTGAAAGGCTGTTGACTTCCAATTTTGCTGTATATATTTCTGTGTGGAATAAAATTTCAATATCCAACTATTGCACTGATATATCACAGGCGTAATATGAAAAATAATCAGTCGAAACACTGCATGAAGGCTTGTTTGCTTTTAAAAATAGACTAAAGATTTTGCCGATGGAAAGCTGCCAGATTGTCCACAAATGTTCGAAAATCTGATAATACGAAAATCTGCCCCAAATTTTATTAAACATTGTTGGATCCTGAAACAGCATAAGAATCACTTAGTGTCTATAAATTTGTCCTTGCGAAAGCGATGAATGCAAATATAAACGGAACATTTTCACAAATACGTCACAGATACTTTAGAAAAAGTGTTTAACATATTGAAAACGTTTGCCCGGAAATGCTACAAACAAACACTCTGTGCAGTGTTAAACATTACAGTTCTTAGCAGGGCTGCGGAGTCGCCGTAAAAAGGACACAGCTCCGACTTCGGAGCTCTTCTTTTCATAAACTTGGCTCCAGCTCTAGCTGCAGATCTTTTGGTTTTCATGAGTGTGGCTCCGGCTCCGGGGACTGTTTTTCACAACATGGTTCCTGCTCCAGCTCCGGCTTCTCTTCGTTTTTGCACATTAACATTTTCAATTGTCTTGGTGTGTCTCACATTGAATTGAAAATTAAATCTTTCAAGTAGGCCTTCCAAAACTTAAAAGAATAACCCAAACTAATTTGAGTAGTGTAACCTGATAGTTTGTTAGAAGCAGCGCACTTATCATGACGAACTCAGCGACAAACAACAATCACAGATTCATACGATTTAGAGAACAGTTACAGCCTAGAACAAACGTTTAAGGACACTTGCACTAAACCGAAAGACGTAGCTCTAGATGCTAATAAATCGATGAGTAATCAGTGCAGTTGTGTCACAATGCGCAATTGTGCTATTGTGTTATTGTAGAATCTCTGTATTGCAATGTCTTTTTATTCCCAGTTCGAAAAGGTGCTAGCAAGGACGCATTTTTTTGAAAATCAGGTAAATTCGTAAGTGCTGAAAATGGGAAAAAAAAACAAAAAAACATCACTCACGACATTTGGCCAGCGGGCCACCAGTTTTGACACATGTTCTCTACAAGTTTACGATCTGCCAGTTTTAGTAATCGTTACTGAACAGCCTATAAATATTTTAAGTTTTCTTCAATGCAAATATATTTGATTTCGCTGGTAACCTTTTCCTAATAATCGTTCTTTTGCCATGGGTGTGACTCTCTACTTGTGCATCACGCCTATTGCACAAATGTCACGAAAACGTTGTTATTTGCGTGTTAAAGCTAGTGGTTGCTGACCGCTGTTTAGTATCAATCAATCTTGCCACTGGGGTCAGTCTCGTTAACATAAGATTGCTGCCTTTTCAACATCAGATAGCATCAAATTTTTACGCTACAGGTTCATATTAACTAAATCAGGGGTGGGCAACTAATTAGGGTCGTGGGCCATTTTGAGAAGGCCACGTTGTGGAGGAAGGCCGTGCGACCTTAGTGAAATAGAAGCATGTCTCAGTTAAGCTATCCCTGAGCAGTCAACACTAAAATTTGTTGTGATAAATTAGTGGAAATTTCAGATTTGAAGAGATTTTCTGAATGCTTCCGTGGTCCACGTAAAACGTTGTGGCAGGCCACATTTCACCCGCGAGCCAATATTTATCCACCCCTGAGCAAAATGCTTCTACTAACAAAGAGCGATTACCCTCGAATCCGAAGCAGAGCGCAATATCGCCACTCTTTGACGACCGCGCGAGCCAATAAATTAGCGCGCCCTTTTTTGGCCTTAAATCGCCAGCCGCTAGAGCTAGAGAGCTGTTCAAATCCTCTACACTTCAGCAAGTCTTCTCGTTGACATCGAAAAAACATTTTTTTTTTTTGGTTTGGCGTTTGCTGGTGGGAACGTCACAAGTGGGTGTGTTTTGTATTTTTTTGGCCTCCTTAACCTGGCCCTGGGCCCCAACCAATTGACCCATCCTTTTGGCTCAATTCTTTTTCTAAACTAGGCAAAAATCCGCGTTTTCAGAGCTCTTGAATGGCTTTCTAGCATATTTGTAGCAAATATTATGGATAAAAAATCAAAAATTGGTGAACATTTCTGCACCCACAAACTCCAATTTGGGTTGGAACACACCCCTTCTCTATATGGACAACACTCGCCAGCGGATCGAGCTAGAAATCTGTTCAAATCCGCTTTGAATCGGGAAAGACTTGGAGTTTAGACTGAAAAAAAAAATATTTTCACTATGAGATTTCGGCCTTTCTGGCCATGTTTACAAAACTGCAGGATGTTTTGACATGTTTTGACAGGTCTGTCAAAACAATCCATGACCTCAACGTCCCGTGGGAGTGCAAATATCAAGCCGAATAACTGGCGCGAAACAGCGCGAGATTTAAATACATTCTAGGCTACAGTACGAGCTTTTAGAGGGTTTGATGGACATTCTAGCGTTTCTAGTTGATATGTTCAGGCAAAGATGGTAGAATATCAATTAGGGAAATCCCCACTAATCCCTGCTAATCCCCTGGGGGTTTCCTGTCATATTTCGAATATTTTTGGCATAAATTTTAAACCAGAAGCGCTAGAAACTCAATCAAGGGCTCTAAAAACGCGTATTCTCGCTTAGAAACCAAAAATATTGCGAGACAAAATATTGGCGCGTTGGATCGGATGATCACATCATAAAATTAACCAATAAACATACCCCTGTCGTGATCCCAGTGGCCTAAATCCCCCCATCCAAATTATTATTATTTTTTTTATTCTGCACAACACGACGACAGTAGTAATTTCAGGGTTTGATCAGCTCTTTAGCTCAAGCCGCTGCCGAGTTATAGCTGGTCAATGTTTTTCCTGAAAGGGAAAAATTTGCCTTTTTTGAAACCTTTTGAATTTTTCCAAAAACTGGGTTATTAACCCAGAATGTTGGCTACAGATATGCTAGCAGGTCAATCAAGGGCTCTATAGACGCGGATTTTGGCCTAATTTCAGGAAGACTTTCATTTAAAAGAATGGGTCAAAGTTACACCAAAAATATTCCAAATATGTCAGGAATCCCCAAGGACGTTCAGGGGATTTCTCATGTTAACATGCTACCATTTTGTCCATAACTCATCAACCAGAAACGCTAAAAAGTCAATCAAACCCTCTAAAACCTCGTATTATAGCTAGAACTCATTTAAATCTCGCGCGGTTTCGCGCCGTTGATTCTGCTCGATTCACGCACTCACACGGGCCGTTAACGTCAAGGATTATTTATTGAAACCTGTCAAAACATGTCAAAACAAACTGTGGTTTTGTAAACATAGCCAAAAAGGCCGAAATCGCACGGTTAAAAGTTTTTTCAGCCTAAACTACAAGTCTTTCCCCATTCAGACCGGATTTGAACAGCTTGCTAGCTCGATCCGCTGGCGAGTGATGGCCATTCAAAAAAGGGATGTTTTCCAGCACAAACTGGGGTTGGCGGGTGCTGAAATTTTCACCAAATTTTGGTGTTTTGTCTATAATTTCGGCTACAGATATGCTAGAATGTTATTGAAGGGCTCTAAAGACGCGGATTTTGGCCTAGTTCCCGACAAAATCTTGAGCCACAATAATGACCTAATGGGGTAGAGCCCAGGGCCAGATAAAGGTAGCTAAAAACACCCAAACTTGTGGCGTTTCTCCCCGAAAACTCCACACCGAAAACGAAACATTTGTTTTCGATTTCGACTACAAAACTTGCTGAATCCGTAGAGGGTTTGAAAAGCTCTATAGCTCAATCGCCTGGCAAGTTATAGGAATGCAAAGTTCTGCATGAAACGTGGTTTTAGCGGGACTTAAGGGGTTACCACAAATGTCAAGATGTGTTGAAAAACCCTGTGCTCGAAAAAAATAGTATGGCGTCTAGTAATAAATTTATCTTTAACTTTATAAACATATTTCAAAAAACTTCTGATTTGTTATTTTCGCACTCATAATGAGCAGTGACGTATCGCAATGTGAAGCACAATCTAAACTGCAAAGCTTTGGAGACAATAAGACTGATTACCGTGCTGAAAATATAAAATGTGTTTCCACAGATGAATGCCTCAGGAAAAGTCTCCATTTGTTTACATTGCATTTTTATACCCTCCTGAAAATGTATTGGCATACAAAGCAGTGTTACTTCGATACCAATAATTACCATTTTCATGTTATGCTCCTTCTAGGAATCGTAATATTTGGTAGTTAAACTTGCTAGTAAGCTTAATGAGTTCTAAAAAATTGTTTTTCTTCCCGGTCTTCTCAACTGTCTTCCAAATTTTTAATAAATTACGCAAGCAGTATCGCGTGAATTTTTGTCAGTCACAGGTTGAAAAACGGGAGTTTCGAGACACGTCCATCGTTTCAGTTAAAAGTGGTCTTTGCTGTGATCATCACTAATGGTTATACATCTCAGATTATAACCGCAGATGTTTTATCTGAAGAAGAAGCGCCATGACTGGAATGCTTGTGGGAAGTTCCGGATTTACGCGATACGACAACGTTCGCAGCAATCAAGTTCGTAAAACCTTAACATTCGATACATCACGATGGTTTGGTTACAGAAGGACACAATAATCGTTGGTTTAGCGAGTCCTATCCGGTACACGCACCGGGAAGTGAATGAAAAGATGTGTTTGAACCTGGTGTGATTACGTATTCGACCTAGCGTAGTTGTGGAACATGCAGAACTATTGGAGGTTTCGGAAATCGTGAGGTACATCAAATTCGGGACATCCTAGGGATGTTCAACTGCGTAGCTTGTAGGATGAGGTTCATTTTTAAAATGAAAAATTGAATCTAACTATGCTAGTTCAAAGACAGAGATTTTAAACCGGCCGCAATTTAGGAAGATTAAAACATGCTTTTTTTGTACTGCAATATGTTGGAGATACTTTTCATCTTCCAGAAATGAAGAAACCAAGGCTTTGGCTTTTCATCAAACTACTGAAGCAACTTACGTATGTTTGACATACTCAAGCGTGAATATATTTATTCATTTTCTCTTGTCGCAGTAGGAGAGATTGTGAAATAATCCTTTTCTTGGAAGAAGGTCCTTAAGAGAAAGTGTTGCCAAAAAATCAAACGAAGTGCCAAGAACAGATTCCTCCCCCTCTAGCGGACAAACTAAAAATTGAAAAGTTTTCTTCAAAATTCCCCAGAAAAATCTAATTTGACATGAAAATAATCATGCGCCTTCTATTAACGAACTGACAAAACGGTTTTCAATGTGACTCAGAATTTAGCTTATGAGCAGTTATTTCCTAGAGACGTGAAAGGCACAAACGCATATTGATCAGCAAGTGTTGAAAATAAGAAAATTCCCGAATTGAAGTGGGTGTTCCCACGTTATTGCCGAAGGAACGTGTTAGAATAATACAAATGTGCAGTGGCGATTCTAAGGGGTAGCCTGGAGGGGCATGGACCCCAGATTTTTTACTGGCCCCCCCGCTTGACCCCCAGTTTTTTGCTTAATTTCACGTTCAAGTTCGCTTGACTGACCCATACAGCAGATAACTTTCGGCCAGCAATATTTAACGTTTATGTTGGCCCCCCTACTTTTTTCCTTGGCCCCGCAGTGCCCCCCCCACTTTTTTCAATCTAGAATCGCCACTGCAAATGTGCCAAGCGAATCACTCACAACATTAGTACTGGTTAAAAAGAAAGGTGGTAATGAAAGAATGAAAAACCGGGCACAAATATTTGCAAAGAAACCTCAAATATAAATAGACATTTGAAAGCTCTATGTTTTCTCTAGGCTTTCGAGAAATCAGCCGACCGGGCTCATCTTTCATGGTTTTGCGATGATTCAAACATCCGCATATCTGTATTCAAGTAAATTCACTCTAAGGGTGATATAAGCAAAGAATCTGTCGCAAAATTTTAATAGGAAATCGATTTCACGTATTGTAGCATTACGCATCGCCAGTCCTTACATCTTATTGAAATAGAATCATGGAAATATCAAAATACTCGCCTAAATAAGCAAAGTAAGTTTTTTTCAGCTCAGATTATCATTAAAAAGACATTCGTACGGAAAGTTAGTGAAGGAAGTTTTACTTGTACTTTTCTTTGAGATCGTGTGAAATTATGAAACTCACAAAAATAAATTCACACAGAGGTGTGTTTGTTGTCCACGCTTTCCAGAATTGTATGCATGCTTATGTTTAACGAACCTGCGGATTTTAGTATGACTGAGTTATACTGAAATCTGTTCTGTCGGTGGACCACTTAATCGGAGAAACTTCTGTTTGGTTCAACGGTGTAATAATAGAAACTTGGTTGTAGCAAAAATGTTTATGCAAACGCGGTTGCTGCAAACATTTTCCTGCAAAACTTAAATCAAAATTCACAGGCATTTGCAATTGAACAAAAAGACATCTTCCATTGACAATGTTTCCAACTTGACCTGTCACTTACGATGGATCTCTTTGAAAATGGGAAAAAAATTATGGTTGGATTTCATTACGTACTCAACGACGAAACCTAACTTTTGTTATTTAATTTCTTAACAGGTGATACTGTATGCACTTTCTTCACTTGTTTGGTCTTACAAGAAAATCACTATCAAATCTTGTAACATCATAAACCTACGCCCTTGAAACTACCTTACAAAGCAGTGATCCACATCGCCATGATCTGCAAAAACAGTTGAAAGCTATTTTTGAAGTTTTTATCATTGATAAGAAAATTTGGAACATCACCAGCCTTTGGCTAGAATTTGAAACTACTTGCGTCCAACCATAAGATTTGTTCTGTGATGCTGCAAGAAGCGTCACTGGCAAAGAGACACGATAATTTTCATTCGGGGAAAACAATCACACTGGTCACGATCCGAAGTCATGCTCAGACAAAAACATCCCATTGCTTATGACATGATATCATGCACGTACACTGCCTACTTAGGATACGGATGTTGATAGTCTTGTGGAGTGGGAATTTATTGCCTGATTGGATTAAAATGGTCATTAAAATGATTTGGAAGCAATCTGTTGCAATAAGAGTGCATAAATTTGCCTACTGATGAGGTATGTATTTTGGGAAGGCATAGGGTGTTACGTGTTGGAACGGTTCTTCTGCAGTTGCCTTCTTAATTGGTCTTATTATTTGAAGTTTGCCTGTCACGCAGGCTAAGAAGTTAATTTTACCAGATCTTTCCTCCTTTTCACATACAGTTCACCAAAGTTCACCAAAGTTCACCAAAGTTCACCAAAGGCTTTGTTATAAATATCGAAACTGTGTGCTCTGATGCTGTTAAGAAGCAAGATGGTAACACCTGCTACAAAGAATGATGTAAAGAACATTTCGGATAAGCTTGACAAGATATCTAAGTCTCTTGTTGATAGCAGCACCTCGCTGCTTCAGTTAACTGAAGAAATCAAAGGGCTTAGAATGAACTAACAATTCTTGTCTGAACAATATGTGGACATGAAGCAGAGGCTACATTCCAAAGATGAAGAAGTCAAGGTTTTGCAGGCTGAAAACCAGGACCTCAAACTGCATGTCCGCAAACTTGAGGCTGTGACGAGCCAGACTCACGAGGAAGTCAACGACCTTGAACAGTATGGCCGTCGTGAATGCCTTGAGTTTCAAGGACTGGCCTAGAATAAGAATGAGAACACTGATGATCTAATTCTCCGTGTCTCAAAAATGGTTGGGGTGGACTTGAAAGCAGAAGAGATCAGTGTCTCCCACAGACTGTCTCCAACCTCAGATAAAAACCCGCAACCTGCCATCATTGCGAGGTTCTGCTCCAGGAAGACCAGAGACGCTGTATTCAGCCGAAGACATCGGCTGCGCTCTCACAACAAGGCCCATCCTAAAGGACGCATATTCAATAATGAAAGCCTGACCAAGATCAACCGGTGACGCTTCAACCTCTGCCTGCAATTCAAGAAAAAGAAGAATATCAAGTTCATATGGACCAATCATGGAGTGACCTATCTACGCGATTCTGAAGGAGCTAAAGCAATGGCAATAAAAACTGAAGATGACTTGG
>Ga0210059_1015021_pt1 | contig 11360 bp, 6 predicted proteins | sample Ectturendosymbi2_FD_188042 | JGI IMG/M metagenome (GOLD analysis project Ga0210059, IMG submission 188042) | Ecteinascidia turbinata endosymbiont from Florida, USA - Sample 2 (SPAdes) (version 2) | ecosystem: Host-associated > Tunicates > Ascidians > Unclassified | place: Key West, Florida... | reverse complement strand
ATTATAGCCTAGTTTCCAGTAAAAACTTCAGCGAAATACTACCACCTAACGGTTGGCGCCCAGGGCCAGGCAAAGTGGGCCAAGGTGGCCTAAAAGTCCTCCACTTATGACGTCACTCACAAAAAATCCGCATCCCCAAGCAAAAAATTTTTTTTCGAGTGCAGTCTAAAAGACTTCCCACATGTTTCGAGACTTTTACCGGGTCTGTAGAGCATATCGGACTGGAGAAATTACCGCGCAATGCCACGTGCGTTTAGGTAGTTTTTTTCGAAAATCCCCGAAAGAGGCCGGATGCCAAGAAGTTAAACTAGAAACACTATAAAGCCGATCAACACCTCAGACTTAGATTGTAGCCTAGTTTCCAATAAAAACTTGAACAAAATACTGCTATCTAATGGCTGGGCCCAGGGTCAGAACCTGAACCAAACTGATCAAAAACATACCCCATCAATGACATCACCCACAAAATAAACTGATGATTTTTTTATTGCAAACAGGATGACTCGCCGAGTCTTTTTAGGGTTTGGATAGCTCTCTAGCACAATTGACTAGCAAGGCAAGTTCCGTAGTTGCAAAGTAGTGCGAAATTAACAGTTCAATGCATGATTTTAAAGTCTGCTATAGTTAGTATACTCATACAGTAAACCAGCTCCCAATGTGTTAATTACTGTAAATTTGCACAGTTCACTTTATTATGCAGTTCACACTATTTGTAAATCTTTACATACGCAACATTTAGATGCTTTGCCATGTGTCTCACCTCAAATAAGCTGTTTTAGCTGTAGTCAGAAAGTGCTTGCTTAAAAGCTACAGCATGAGTTTCAAACCATTTCTGAATGCTTCGAATGTCTGATGTTAGTTTTTTGTAAATTTGATCACTGGCGTCTTGTTTAAAGTGTCTTGCTAAAATATAACTAAACTTTTCTGCCTAAGGATACAAGTTGACTAAAATGAGACACCAGAGCACTTTCATCATTATGCTTACAGGCTCTTGACTTTAGGATTGCATCTTTCAGAATTCTACAACTACTGTAACTGTCCACTGAAAATTGCTACATTTGATTAGGCGAATTAATGACTTTTAACGTTTAAGAAACCGTAGTACACCCTCAAGAAATCATCCGTTGATCTTTCTCCCATAAACAACCTTAGGAATTAGATGCTTTGTCACAAATGACAAAATGATTGACCTCTCCTGTACCATAACACCTCTGAAACAAAACACGTTCTCAGTGAGAATACCGAAATGCCAGCTTAATAATAAAACAAAATTTCAAAAACGCAAGGCATGCTTAATACAACTGACCGAGAAAACAAAATGGCATTGAGAATGCATTTAGCATGAGGATCACAAAGATATGCGCAGATAAGAACTATACCCACCCTGTGTCACAGGCCCACGAAAGAATCACTCAGCGCATTGGCAGGGCAAAGGGTACTTAATAGCGCCACCTCTCGTTGCAGTTTGCCACATCCCAATAGAAAACATAAAGCTTATCATTATATTTGGTCACGCATCAGTAACAGTGCGTATAGTGAACCTCTGTCATGAAGTTTTCAGCGGAGATTAGGCAAGAATTGCCCGAACTGAACAATTTGACATTCCGTGATTGACTAGTTACTCAAAAACGAAAACTTCCCAGGGATGAACGGATTTAAGTTTTGCAACCCCAAGTCGAAGCCGGGACTTTATTTCATAATCCAATCTAAATCCAAAAGTTTCAAAATCTAAATCCTATTCAAATGCAAAACCCTATCGCTGTTATCAGTCAATATGTAATCTAATTCAAAGATTAAAAGATAAAAATAGCCTGGAAATGGAAACAGTAGCGGATATTCAGGGTGTTCAAGGTGTTCAGTTAACACCTGGAAATGAAGAAAAAAATTTAAAAGCGGTTATAGGGCATTCATTAGCTTAATGTCAAGAACTGCCTTTATTTGCATTGTTTTTTCATGCAGCGGATATATTTCGTAACACGGCCGAACGATTTTTGCCTGCTGGCTCAAGCATGACTGAATGTTGTTCAGGAACACCCGAAGTTAAATAAATAAACAAAGAAAATAAAAAAGGCAGTGGAGCCAAACTATAGCACTTTCAAAACAGCCAGGATGTTCACTTTGCCTCTTTGAACAACTTGGTTACGTCATGCGTTGTTTTGCTAGTATTTCTGCTTAATCTGTGCAATTGAAGCAACCTGTGAGGTAGGCTGGATTCCTTTTCCTTATAGTGGACTTATACAAATGGGTTTGGTTTGAGGTTGAAATAGCCAACTTTGGCTAGGTAGCAGTGGTGTACGGATATGGAAATTTTGCAATCGGACTGGATCCGAAATTTTTTCATAAACTCCACATCCAATCCGTATCCGAATATTTAAAATTGTGGGCTCCGATATCCAATCCAAATCCGAAACCGCCCACCCAGTTGCACATGAGCCAAAATATTTGGTAGTGTCTATTTTGCCGCATGGGGCAAATATTCTGGCTATTTTGCCTTTAGTCAGGCAGAATTATTTGAAGTGGTCATGTGACATTGACAAGTATGATATGCACAAGAAGACATGGGTTAGGGTTTAGGCTTAGAGTTAGGATTTAGATTTAGGTTAGTCTTCAGTTCACTCAAACAAACAAGAAGCCACTAGCATAGCTTGACAGAAGCAGCAGTGAAACCATGACAACACCCGTCCATTGGACTACGCCGTTACAGATGTCGTTTTCAATAGAGAAGGCTATGCGTTTTGAACTTGTCAAGATCTTTTCAAACAATTGTGTTTTTGTAAATGTAAAAGACCTCTAGAGGCGAGGTAGAAATCGTTTTTCTCCTCGAAAGTGAGAGTTTTCACTCTGGCGGTTGAGAGTTCTCACTTTGGCGGGTTAGAGTTCTCATTTAGGCGACTTTGGCGGGTGAGAATTCTCACCGGAGTGGGTGAGAGTTCACACCGTGTTGGGTGAGAGTTTTCACTGTGGTGAGTGAGAGTTGTCACTGCAGTAGGTACCACTTTTGATTGGAGTTGGTGGTGCTAGTTATTGCCAAGAGCGTGGATAAGGAACAGAATCAGTTATTGTGTGGCCATTATCAGCAGTGTAAGTGGTATTTAACAGATGGTTTGATGCAATATAAAGACCTGTGAGATCAGTGGACTTGATTTAATGGCGGTGTGATAGAGTGAAAACTTATAGTGCTTTTTTGTGTCGAGAGGATAACGAACAGTGGTGGTGTGTGCAAATCCAAGTGGTAGTCAGATAACTTCTTGCGTGTTTCACGAGTGCATTTAAGTCGGAACTGGCCAAGCATTAATCTTCCCCAGTTTACTTGAGACGTGATTATAGCTCTTCCTGAAAATGTTACAAAATTTAAAATTATCGAACCACTGCAGAGTTGAACTTTTCTCTTCAGACATACATTCAGGTCCATCGCCAAAGGGGGCATGGACAGTAGCACCTAATTTCAACATTGCTGCATACTGTAAGTGTTGTTTAAAAAACTACATATTATTGCAGCTGATGGCTCTGCTCCAATAAAGTCATGTGGTCAACACAGCCTCTTTTTATGGAGTTCTTATCGGTTGTTTCTAGTTATGAGGCACCTGACTACAGACAACCTCTAGGTTTTCTGGTGCTCCGGCTTTCTTGAGGAGTATTTCTTGTGCAGTGCACTCAGTCCAGCTAAATAAATGTATTTATCTGAAATATTAAATTTGTGCCTCCTATTTCAGTTGTAGCAAACTGCTGGCAGCAAGTTCTGCAGTGGCGTAGCGTGGTCAATTTGACTACGCAATTTCTGGTTTGTGTCTCGATGACGTCATCATGCTAAGTCTACGGCGGTATGACATTTTCAGGGTTCCTACGCAATTTTGAATATACATTTCCAGACTTAAACTTTTTGAATGACATACCCAGGTCAAGTACAGGCACTATAATAGTTAACACAATGGAAGTAAAATAAAATCAATATTTACCGAAATATTATGTAAATGCATGCCAAAAATCCAAGTCTGGAAAATTATTTTCCTTTTCCATACTAACAGACCGAAAAAAAATTTTTTCCAGAGTGGAAAATGACCAAATTTTGTCCATACTTTTCAAGACTGCGTAGGAACCCTGCATTTTTGTGGAAACTGCCAAGCAATTGTCGTAAGCTTGAAAGTAACTATCGCCATCACCAAAAAGTTATGAATTGCAATATTTTCTCAACAATAACACGCATTTAGGATTTTTCGAAGTTCGTCCTTTGTGGACATGGGGAAATCCAATGCGACTTATAACACCATCACGCAAAAATTCTACAACCCTCTCTGTACTCCATACACTAACGTAAGACCAGAGGAACGTTTAACGTAAACCAGTTACTGTTTGACGCAAAGTCGAACCAAGTCTGTCGTCACAATCTGGCATCCAGGGATACGTAGAATTCCGGGATGTGAAACTCCAAAAAAGGGTGGAAACATATGAGTTACTGCAACTTGGCATTCGCGTGAGCTCCTCTGACATGCTGACATGCTCAACATCGCAGATGTTCAGCACTGTACACATTGCATCTCCTTTGCAAATGGCTGGAAAAGATTGAGCCATAACAATTACTTTTACTGAAACATATTTTTGTGATATAAGAAATGGAAACGAATCAGCAATGCACGGAATGCACATATCTTGCAAGTACTGCTGGACATTGCAGAATAAGCAATCTTCAAATCGTCAAAACTATCTGTTGTTACTACATACACATGTTTGGACTGTTCCAACTGTCTGTCTTTAATTTTATTGCCACAACATACAACTATTACCGTATTTTCGGGACCATGAGGCGTACCGGATTATAAGGCGCATTAACTGAAGCAAAACTTAGATAAGTCAAATTGTTTTCAACTCTTTCGCAATAACTCTCGAGTGCCGAAGTCACCACTGGAAGTTTAATCTGTCACACATCCCTCATCCGCTAGACACGAATAGAATAAAATAAAAGTTGTGCGCGTGTTTGATTCTGTGTGTGCCAATGTAGTCTGGAGCACCGTGGAGTAATAGGATCTGTGGTATGCGCCAGCGTCAAACCACATACGCTGCTCATTGCAATTGTTGTTGGTTTATTACGCAACACGATGGTCTATGCAATTAAATAAACAGCACCGTTTACCACATAAAATTGGTTCAAGATGAGAAAGCACAACCAGATTCATACTTTAGGCGCACTGCATTATGAGGCACATTTTCGATTTATGAGCAAATTAAAGGATTAAGTGCAGCTTATGGTCCGAAAAATATGGTACGAAAGTATAGACAACACAGTACTTTCCCATGCTTGCACTAGTTTCTTTTCACATCACAATGCCATGAAGTTCACTTGGACTTGAAAAAGGTGCTTTTAATGTCATCCACTGTGCCAATCACACACTGCAGCAGGCAGCAGCAGATGAATCTTATTTCCTTTTTTAACTCTTGATCTGGAGGATCAGTGAATCATTAGAAGGTCCTTAAAGTATACTATGGCTACATCTAGGTGTACCGTGGCACTGAAAGCACCACACTGAAACAGTCAAAATATAGGTAAGTGAGTTTGTAACTAATCTGCATAAACATATGTGGCAATGAACATTTTCCACATAAAAAGACAAATTGTTGACACAGCAAGTCAGCAACGTTTACCATGGCAATATCTAAACATAAGTATACAAAACACAGCAACATCACAAGCAATTCCGATTTAGGTACAGATTAAAGATTAACAACATAAATAACAGTAGGCTACTTAATGACTTGCATGGTTGAACTCTCTCAACACTGAAAAAGTGTAAGCCAAGGATGGAAACACTTACCGAATACCACAAGACATGAAAAAATATGAAGACACTGAAGCCATCCAAGGAATAGAACATTTCTCTCAGCAAATACTGGAACCAACATAGCACTCAGTTTAGGAGATAAACTGCACAAAATTTAGGAAGTAGAAGACGAACAAGGGCATAATATTTGAAACTGTGGCGCACATCTGTGGTAATATTGACAGACAATTCTTTTTACAATTATTAGGACACACTCGACAGAAAAAGTACCCTTTTAAAATTGGTTGTAAAATTTTTTCTGAACGGCGTTTCTTAATATATTGGCATAATATTGTGTATAAAGAGTTGCTTTATTGTATGACAAAAGTTGAGCTTGTTTGGACTTGAATTAAAGTAGCAGTGGTTGGAAATGCAAAAAAGCATCAACTATACCCCATTTTCCCCAACATTATAAAGCAAGAAACTACACATCTGGAAAAACAGTTGAAAAGCATTAGTAACACAACTGGTAGCAAATGTAGTGATAAAGCATGATAACTTGTAGTCTAGCAGCTTGGAATTAATTCACACATTGGCAATATTTACATGGCTTTGTCAAAGAGTATCTTCTGTCACATCATGACATCCTTAGTTCTTCCAGTGACAAGGGTAGAGTAGAAACTGTATACTGAAATTAATTAATTTTCATAAACTTTAGTCAAAGCTTCAAACAACTGCTGTCAAATCCTCAAATATATAACTACTTGAGCACAAATGCTTTTATGAACAGACACTGGTCATGACATATAATCAAAATGTTTTCTCAAACCTGCAGTTCAAAATCTAGTATTGACAAATATCTACAGTAAATATTACTGATATGAAACATAAAACAGAACAAAAGAAAATGCATTACTGATAAATGAACTCAGCTCTACGCTACTGTTTACAAAAATGTTCTACAACACTGTTATAAAATGCTTCTGAATTGGACATCATACTTTTCAACAGAGACTTTTCAATTATATCAGTGACAAATTAGAAAGTCTCTTTTGGCCCTGAGTATTTCTTAAATACGTCTTCACCCTTTTCAGTGCAGAAAATGAACGCTCCACTGATGCAGTTGAATATGGTGAGAACCAACCAAGATAACCAATTTATGCACTTCCTTAAAACCACCATACAGGTTATTTTCATGCATGTATCTATAGAGCTCTTCAATGCTGTTTTTGCGAAAATCACTGTTAAGGTATAAAACTTGAAGTTCTGATCTCAAACGAGAAAATTCAAACTGGAATTTGTACATTTCCTGCAAACATTGAAAACTTCTTTCTGGAAAATTGTTTGCAAAATTATAAAAACGGAACTGTTTGCAATCCAGTAGTTCTACAAACCCAATGTCCTTCACTGATTTAAACCTATGCTTCAGCTGCACAAGAATGGTGTCCATTATTTCAAAGAATAATGCTCTGTATTGGACTTCTGGTTGCAAACTTAACCTTACTTTTCTGCAAGTAGGCATACCATATCTTTCTGTCACATTTTCCAAATACCACTGAACTTGTTAGTTTTGATTTCTTCAATTTTTTTCATAGTTGTTTCAATTTCTTTGACACAAAACAAAATGTCCATGGATTTTGACTGCAGAATATTGTAAAGATTTTGGGTAAATGGAAAAGCTAAACCATAAATTTGTAGCAAAATGTTGAAATCAAAACCGGAGAGAGTCAATAAAAATCCTTGAGTTTCATTCATTGACTTCTGATCAAAACTTTGGGGAGTTTCCACAATATGCTCAAAAAGCTGCAATTGATCTTCCAAGTTTTGTTGCACAGTTTCCACTAATCGAGCAGATAAGCTCCATCTAGTTGGAGCAAGTTTTGGAAACCTTGTCTTAACATTATCATCCAACAAAGACATTCTTTTTGATGATGTTGTAAAAAAAGTGGACAAACCACCCAAGGTGAAAAAAAACATATTACACTTTGCATTTGAAGAAGCAGCTTGGCTTAGTACAAGATTAAGCCTGTGTGCATAACAATGAATAAAAATTGCGTCTGACGCATGTTCTTTAACTTTTGCCTGGACACCATTCAATTCACCAGACATAACAGCATCATCATCATATGTTTGGGCAATTAATTTATTTAGACAATCAAATTCTTTTAGCTCTTTGACAACCAAGTCTGAAATAGCAGCAGCACTGCAATATTTACTCACATCAAAAAATCTGATAAAACTTTCACAGACTGCTCCATTTGAATTGACATAGCGTATGACTGTGGACAACTGAGAGTAACAACTAACATCTGATGTTTCATCCAACAATACTGAGAGATACATACATTTTTGGATTTCTGTTTTCATTTGAGCAAGAATAACACTGCCAACAGAATCAATGAGGTCATTTTGAATATCAGGTGACAAACCTTTGAAAACAGTAGCACTTTCCAGATGAGTCTGCATCTTTTCATCAAACTCAGCTTAAAACTATGCCAATTCGATGTAGTTTCCCCTATTGCTTGAATTTTCACTTTCATCATGTCCACGAAAAGGAATTTCTTGAACACCCAAGAAGCAAGTTGCACGAATCAGCCTTTTCAAAATGTCTCTATTACGATAAACTTGTTCATTGCGTTTTGTGATTGCAATACTTTTTTGATTATCCAACAACACATTAATCCTGGTTTGACCAAATATGATGTGAGCTAAAAACACCTCAGATGTGAAGCAGTCTTATCATGACGCCCAGCAGCTGTGTGCAAGTTATTGAGATCATCATAGCCACATTGAGCTGAGTTCCAGATTGAACTTTCTTTTTTCGAAAACCGCAGACACGGCCAGCAATACTATTTATTTGTTATTCTACTTCCACATAACCAGCTGTACTTTTCATACAGTTTTGGATTAAATTTCCTTAAAAACGTTGTTTTGCTTCACAAGCTTCAACTCTGGTGTTGGCCTCCCTGCATCGAGTACACTTCTCTTCATAAGACAGTGAACTGAAATTTGTTGCCTTCAGCCTAATTATTACATCATTTTCAACAGCTACCACTTCTCCCATCATAACTCCAACCTTGTTCTAATCTAATACAATTGTAAATGAAAACGCAAACTTTATAAAGGCCTGATACTCCGTACTTTGCAGTCTGCACCACTACTACAACGCACGCCTGCTGCAGGTCATGTGACTAGGCTAAGTGTACCGGTCGATTGCGTCACGCGAAAGCAAAACTGAAAATTGCATGCCTTGATTCCTGCAGTAATTTTGCAGTGTTGACGAAAAGTAAATCAGTTGTTACTGAATTACTAAAAATTTTGATGATAAACAAACAGTTCTGAATATAATAAATTTGATACTGCGACAAACTAGCAAAAAAAGCTTGTCAGCTTTGTAAGTCTTGCATATTTAAAAAAAAACTTATTCATTTTTAAAATATTTCTTCGGAAACACGCATTCAATCGCAAATTTTGAATGCGTGTTTCCCGTTCCGCGTGCGATTTTACCCATTTTTTGCAGAAAACAAAAGCGAAAACAAACTCAACCGAAAGGCTCTTTTGTGAAAATGAACTCAACGAGGATTTACGAAAAATTTTTATTTTTGCTCCTGCTTATGAGTGAAAATTAATTTTAAATTTTGAAGCAATTATGTTTTGTCTACTGAAAGTAAGGCATGCACTGCATGCCTTGCATTCATGGACGTTAGGCCCTTACCTCTCCTGATGATCACTTCAAACACAGAATTGATGTTGATTATAAACAAACGGGCTGTAGCGAAATACTTAACAACTAACTCTACCGCAAAGATATTATCTTCCGTGAATTCTGAGACAAAACGTCCAATGCAAGCGACAATTTATACTTGAATAACAAACTGCCAGAAGCATAATGCATACGTACGTGTGTTAATTTTATATGTTGGAATGCTTTTTCTGTTCTGAATATATGGCTGCTGGCGCAGCAGTGCAAAGTGAGCTTCCCACCTAAACCTAGATGAATGAACTGTAAACATTGCAATGCTCAATTGCTTCCTGATTGTGAATGCTTAACAAGTAACAACCGCTCTGACAGTGATCTGCAATTTGCTTTACCAAAAGCACGTTCGAACTCAGGTGCTAAAATGATAACACATAGTGCAATAGAAATCAGGTCAAGAATTCCTTTACAAATAAAAAATAAAACGTAAACATATAAATTAAAAAAATTCATTATTTCTAGCTCCTGCTGATGCATATGAAATCCAACTTCTCATCAAAAGCCTTAAAATGAAATCTAATAGTTCTCCCAGTGACATTCCATCCAAATTTTTGAAAACAGCTAGTTGCATCATCTCAGAATGGTTGTCCAAATTCTTCAACAAATGCATGACTACTGGTGAATTCCCGGATTCCTGGAAAATTGCCACCATCGCTCCAATTCCTAAAGTTCGTAGCCAAAGCTCCTCATCTGAATATAGACCAATCTCTGTTCTTCCAGTATTGTCAAAGTTATTTGAAAAAGTTCTTTATCACAGAGTATACTCTTATTTGACAGAACACAATCTAATTGATAAGAGACAATATGGTTTCAGAGAAAATCACTCAACAGAGCTAGCCATTACAACTATTTATGATGAACTACTCAGAAACTTTGATAATAAATTAATAACATGTTCCTTATTTCTAGACCTATCAAAAGCATTTGACTGCTGTGACCATGAAATTTTACTTGATAAACTTTATCCCTATGGTATCAGAGGTGTTTCTCATAAACTATTCTCAAATTTTTCACATAATAGAATGCAGTGCACTAAAATAGGGGCATATAAATCTTCATACAAAAGGATATCTTGCGGGGTCCCTCAGGGTAGTGTTATTTCACCTTTGCTTCTTATTTACATTAACGATATCACAAAAGCATCCTCTTTTCATACTACGTTATTTGCAGATGATATTAATGTCCATATGTCAAATTCCTCTTTTAATGTTCTTCAGACAACTGTTAACCTTGAACTATGTAAAATTGACCACTGGCTGAGAGCCAACAAGCTTTCTCTTAACTACAATAAGACTAATTTTATGCTATTAACTTGTCGAAAACACAATCCTGCTTCATTTAAAGTTACCATAAATAACCACAACATTTCCTCTGAAGATAACCTAAAATACCTAAGTGTCCTTGACAATAAGTTAAGCTGGAAACCTCATGTACAAAAAGTAAAAACTCAGCTATCAAGAGCTTGTGGAATTCTAACCAAACGTAAACATTATACAACACCACCTGCACTGAAAGTTGTCTATAACTCATTAATCCATCCCTACCTTAATTACTCAATCCTCAATTGGGGACGTGCTTCAAATGCAACCATTCAACCTCTCATTAAGCTCCACAATAAAGCTATAAAAATGATAAATCCAACTAATACGGGATCACTAGAAGAACATTTCCAGCACTTAAACATCTTATGCCTTCCCAAACTATATAGCTTTTCAGTAGGCACATTCATGCACTCTTATCATAACAAACTGCTTCCAAATCATTTTGATGAATATTTTGTTCCACTCAGCTCAATTCATTATCACTCCACAAGACTAGCAACCTCTAAAGACCTGTTTTTACCTAGAGTT
>Ga0210059_1015020_pt1 | contig 11361 bp, 2 predicted proteins | sample Ectturendosymbi2_FD_188042 | JGI IMG/M metagenome (GOLD analysis project Ga0210059, IMG submission 188042) | Ecteinascidia turbinata endosymbiont from Florida, USA - Sample 2 (SPAdes) (version 2) | ecosystem: Host-associated > Tunicates > Ascidians > Unclassified | place: Key West, Florida... | reverse complement strand
CTGATCAGCTATTGTGCCATTATATTCTCATTTGCTCTAATGTTCGCTAATGGTTGGTTTACTGCATGCGATGGCTTTTATGGTGCTTCTGCTTATTGGCTGAGTCATATGAAACAATAAACCATTCATTCCATCGACCAAGGCATCATTAGACTATTTTTTGTTTAATATATAGAAAGGTTATCTATTTCCCTATGACAATCTGGAAAGAGAAAAATGAATAAGGTCATCGATAAAGGTTTTAGAAGCTGCCGCTTTGTTTCAACAATAGTGAAACACCCTGTATACTTACCAATTGTGGAGCAAATACACAAAGACCAGTATGAAGCGCTTACGTGTTGCGTTTAACAATGCTTACCGAATTATGCATTACATATGATACCCAGAAATGCAAGTGTTCGCCCACACCAGGTTAGACATTGTTTCAGGACCTTTGATGCCCTGCTGAGAAGCAAAAGCAATTTGTATCGAATTTTTATACGATGTACATCTTCATCTAACTTTTTTATTCGTTCAATTCAAATGTCTGATGCTTTTTACAAATCTTCATTTTTTCTCAATTATTCAACGCTCCTGTATGATGGAGCCCAAATGCAGGAGTTGTTGGTGATTGTTTCGGTTTTAGTGTCTCATCAGTATTACTTCTGTGTAGTAAAAAAATGAACGCGCAATGTATACAATCCATGCATACAAAAAGTAAGAAATGCTGTTAAAGTGTTTTGCTCTCTCAATGTTGGTCATGTGCGAACACCGATTTTGTAATGTGCTACTTGACGACTAACCATTTTTTGTGCTCTTGTGAATGACAATGCAGTTGTGGTGATGATAAAGTGTTTTGCTCCTCTCCATGTTAGTTATGCGCAAAACCGATTCTGTTACGCGCTACTATGTGTGTGACTAACCATTTTTTGTGCTCTTGTGTCTATGATTGCGTCTGTACGGACCTGGACCACCAGTCTGCACTGAACTACTATTATTATATTTTTTGAATTTGGCAATTTTTGACAATGCTAGTCTCACAACGATTTAAGTTTTTGTGCAACTTTTGGAACCGGTGTGAAAGAAGGAAATTTAAGAGGCAGCCAGTAGAGATGGCACGGGCCAGCACTTTTGCAGCTCGGCCCGCCCGGAGGTAACAAGAAACCGCTCGGCCCGAACTGTTTATGATAAACCACAAATTATTTTCCGGTCCGAACTGGCCCATGGCCTTTAATATAACATAACCTCAAAAGCCAAGTAAAAAGGCAGTGTCTACAGAACCATCCATGGATCTTTAAATTTGAAACCTTATTCAACCATCTCCTGTAACGTGACAGTAACGCATGAGGAGAATGCAGTAGGCTTTGTAGAAACATAGTAAACACAAAGGTAAACCTAACCCTAATCGTAGCCCAACCTAATGCTAAGCTAACCCTAACCTGACACTAAGCTAACGCTTACCTAACCCTAAGCAAACGCTTACCTAACCCTAACGTAAAGCTAACACTGAGCTAATACTAAGGTAACGCTAAGCTAACGCACTAACTTAACGCTAACCTAACACTAATGCAACGCTAACCCCTAAAGGAAAAGTTTGGAAAGTTTTGAAAAAAGTAAAGAAAAACTGCTCCCACGTATTGAAACGTGCAAGCATTCACTTACGAAAACGTAAGGCGCCAAGTCAAGAGGCGAACCCTCAACCATTGACATGGTAGACTTGGAACTTATCTGTTAGGCTACCAGATCAATGCCAGTTGAGTAACAAAGTGACTACTTTATTCGAACCGCGTCATGCGAGGTGGTATGGTCGAATAAGTTTTGAAAGAGGAAGATCCATGGGTTGTTCCGCAGCCACTTCCAAGTAACAACACTTAAGTTTTCAGTTCATTGTCCTTTGGACACTAAAACCATGTAGTCTTAAGGATGTGGCTATACGTCGGCCATGGGAACTTCACTTTTGAAAACTTATTTGTCCGCCGACTGCAACGTGTCGCACAACAAGTGTGCACTACAATTGCTAGTAGTAACATATTAAACCTAAACTCTTAATGTAAACCTTAACCCTAACCTAAATTTAGCCCCTAATCCTAAACTAGGGGTTCCCAAACTGAGATACATGTATGGTGTACCCTTAGGATACCTTTCCTATCTGAAGGGGTACATTTAAGGTTAGCAATTGAAGGGAAAAGTATGTTTACATATGATATAGGCTTTGTCAGTTCAAAACATTCATACATTCATCAGTGAATATTATTTTCAAAATCATGCTTATTGGTAAATATATTATTGTGCTTTTCCTAAACCTTTTTGTCATAAGCAATTTTAGGGGTACATGCTCATCTATCGAAATGCTGAAGGGGTACATGGTCAGATAAAGTTTGGGAACACCTGTCCTAAACCTAAACCAGGGCTAGAGCGACAGACTATAAATGAAAGTGTTGGTTGCTTTGATTGATTCTTAACATGGTTCACTGATTTGCATGGAAACAAGTGAAACGGAATATGAGCAGAACGGTGAAAGAGAAAGAACAGGAGCAAACAATTTCATTATTAGATTTTGAAACTTTGCAAAAAACAAAAATTTCGCCTTATTGGTGAGCAGACCGCTGCGGCCCGTAGCGGCTCCGAATGACGTCACCACTAAAAAGGTTGTTGGCGGACTGTTTGAAAACCTTTAGCGGACGGCCCGAAGACTGGACTGTTATCGGCCCGTGCCATCTCTAGCAGCCAGCCAGGAGAGGTGTCCATGGATCCGGAATGCCGGTGTCGACTCAGGCAGGATTCTGCTTATTTCGTTCGAACCAGATCTGGACTCGGAGTCAAAAATTTGTGAAAAGCGGATCCGTACTGGAGTCACTTTTCAATTTCGGCAGTAGCAGGAGTCTGTTGGTAAATTTTGGTTGGATCGATGATGGTAGCCGGAGTCCGAACAGGAGTCGGATACTCAAATTTGAAAAATTGCCGGACCCGGACAAGGATCGAAAATTTTTGGAACAAGAGCGGAGTCGGAGTCTGAAAAAGTGACTCGGCCACCTCTGCCAGCCAGGCATTCCAATGCAAATTGCAGGAAAACTAAGATTTATTAATCCAGTGCGGTGGTAGCGTCTAATTTACGGATTTCCCGCGAATTTGAATTTTGCTTGTGTGGTCGTTTTTTCTGTGCGACTTAGTTACGGGCGCTTTCTTTTTTGTGATTTGCTTGTTTTTGAGGTTTGTTTTTTTGTAGGTTGCTTGGTAATTGCTTTAAGTTTTTATTGCGTGTTGCAATGCATGTTTTTCAAATGACAATGAAATCTTTGCTGTTTTAATTGTGAAACTATAGTAAGTTTATCAGCTTGTTGTTTTGAGTGAAGTTGATTATTTTGCTTTTCAAATTTGCTGTCTTATTTTAATTTTATTTGCTTGTTTTTCAAAATAAGGTTAGTCAGGATAGCTAAAGAGTGAAGCAAAACAAAATACTGCACAGAGTGAAGCAAACAATACTGCACACAGATTTATTTGCTTGTTTTTTGTTTGATTTTAAAATTGATTTTCTGTTTTAGTTATTAAATTTTGAGTTTCTTCTCTCACATTGGCATTGCATTGCTTGTTTTTGTAAAATCACCTGAAATGACTGATTTATTCATGCATTTTTGTGACTCAAGTTCACTCCAACCAAGAAGTAACAGAAATTGCCAATTAATATAAGTAACAAAACAAAAAAAGGGCTGAAAAAATTAATCAAGGAAAACCCATTGACACGCAATTGAAGGCATTTCAAACCTTGAGTTAAAGGTTGGCGTTTTAGTAGTTAGGGTTTGGCTGTGAAATATTTCATACAGTATGCTGTTGTGTTATGCAAAATGATGTAAGCCATTCAATATTCCTTAATCATATGAACTAGTGTAGCTCTTAGTTTTCCCCTTTGTTGTTCAGTTCAGTTGAATTTATTGTTTCATAAAAAATTAAATTTCTACATTTCCCCAATAAGGCACCAAAAACCTGAAATTCCTAACAACACTTAATTATGCCTTGAATAACATGAACATGTTTTGGCAACGCAACTGCTCAACTCGGGTGGTTTAGCCATAGTCGGCTACCTAGCTCTAGCTGCTGCCAAAAATTGATTGCATGCTAATAAAAATTCTAATGAGAAAAACAAACGAAGACTTAAAAAAATCTATGCATTAGTGTGAACTACATAAAGATGTAAAGAATTGGTGAACAACCTGTGACCAACTACTTAGCTAGCCCTAAATTAATGTTTGCATAAATTGACATTTAATTGAAGATGTTTCAGTTGAAGAAGAAGCTGAAGGACAAAATGAAAATGCAGCAATCTGAAGTCTGAACATTAGGCAAATGTTAATAATAATGGGCAACATCAAAAGGTGTAAAAACACAGGGTCATCAAGCATCAGGTGATGCTGATCCATTAAAAAAAGGTTTGAGAGCAATACTATTGTAGCAGAAAATTGCTGCTAATCAATAGGTGTTGTAACAGTTCTTTGGAAAATGATGCAATTATTAATTTTGATGCAAAGTTACTGTTTAACCCTTAAAGTTAAATGACAGACTAGGTGCACTTGTAATTTTTTTGTCTTTTACCAATGATTACTTTTTTAAAAGTTGCATAGAGACCTGAGGCTCCTTGACATCTCAAAGTCTAAACTTTTATTTTAGATTGAAAATTTTCACTACGTTTGGTTAAGTGTGGTAAAAACAAACTCTTTCCCCCAAGAGATGGTATAGCCTGGGTACAATTGTACCTTCATTCACATACAGTGTGAAAATGATGCATATAAAACCATGTGGCATTTTGGAATGATAGTTTTGTCTTATTTAGAAAGAAATAATGCAATTGTAAAGCATTGTGGCAATGAATATCAAAATGTTTCCGGATAGTTTCTATTTTTTTTAATGTGATGCATGTTGCCTTTGGTACTGAATGTTCGTTACAAACAGGATTAATGCTGAGCACAGTTCTGTGTGCGTCAGCAACAACCAGAATGCATCAAAATATGTCCAACTCAACTTGTGTAAATAGCTCTAACATTTTTGTGGTAGTCGTTGAGACACATTAGGATACTTGTATGCAAGAGTATTGTTAAAAACATCAGACTTTTCTATGCTTTCTGCCTGTTTTTTGTAAAATGATGTCACTCACATCTGGACTTGTGGTTTATTTGAATCGTGTTTTGCTGAAAACAGATTGTCGATTTATGGAGGTCTCAAGTGCAGTGCATGATTGTAATGCTCAATCGGTGTGATGCAGCAATGCAGTCACAAGAAGACCCAAAATAACACATGTAAAAACAATAATTTTAACCTAAAGGAAACAATTCTCCAGAAACAAAATTGTACCTTCAAAATTTCTTGCTAGGTACGGCCTTGCTGATACAATCAAAAGCCATAATTTTACAAATCAACTTAAAGTGAACGCACCACAAAATAGCTCATGTATATGTGAAGCTAAATTTTTTTAGAAAATCCATAAAGGCACAATCCTACCTATACCATCTGTTGGTGTTGTAAAATTATACCATCCCTTAAAGGTTAAGATGCTTGAAATTTGTTATTAATATTGGGTGACTTTTGTCCAACAGAAGAGGCTTGCTGTTTGTAGTAATTCTGATGCAGTTTACTTTGTAAGGTTTGTGTTTGTTGTTAACTTTTTATGTGATTGCAATGATGAAACATGTTGTTGACAGTTTTACACTGTGCAGTATCAACATTCAAGGAATCTTACTTGTTTGCTCGCAGTCATGTTAATAACAGCTTTAATTATTTTTATTAGCTGAACAGTACGGTCAGCTGCATACAGATCTATTTCATGCAGCACTAAGCCTTAAATGTTAAACAACTTTTTTATCGGACATTATGCAATCTGGAATGTCAAGCAGTATAGCTCAGGACTTACTGGACATGCTTCAAGTAAGTGCATTTTGAAAGTATATTCTAAATCTAGACACAAAGTATAGAAATATAGACAAGATGTGAGTGATGTTGTACACAACAAAAATTTTTGAATTTTGGATTGAAGTAAACTGATAAAAACAAATTTTCTAAAAAACTAAAAGAATTTGTAGTTTGCTGAAAATGTAAGCCAGATCTGTACAAGCACAACATGCTTATGTCTAGGTGGTCTTTCAGTTGAACTTGGAGATAAATATCAATACATGTAACTTGACTGACAAAATGCTAGTTTGAAGTCTTGCAGAGAAAAGATCTGATCAATGTTTAAGTTCGAATGTCAGAAGATCCCTCTTTTGAAGTGCATTTTTGACTAATGCTATTGATAAATACTATCAACTGGTTTGCCTGAAGTGCATAAAGTACAGATTTGTTGAAAATGTTGGCATTACAGTAACAGATTTGAAGATGCTGTTTTACATCAGTATATTGAAATCAAGACTTGATAGGAATCTCTGGTTAAAAAAATCTGCTAAAAGTCTACTGTGAGCTGCAGAAATGCAAGCTTTAGGTAGATGGTGCTAGTCTGCAATGTTTTTGATGTCTATTCTCCATTTGAAGTCATTCGTTCATCACCAATTTTAATTGTGGTGTGCATGCTAGGTGACATACCTAAGTCACAAATCATGTAACAATTGCTCAGCATGCGTAAAGATTGCTGTGAATTGATCATAAAAAGTAAACTATTTCTGCAAAAAGCTTTTATTGAATATTTTAAAATTTCACAGAGGGTTTACCATTTTTAATTTTCCATTATAATGGAATGTTGGAACAAGTTTGGGTTGCAAATCTTTAGCACCAAGTTAAGTGTATGGTAAAGGCTTATATATTTATTTTATATGCAAATTTTTGCAGATGATTGAGTGTCCATACACTAAAGATATAAGTCATTCCTACCTTGCTGATCTTTTGTTAGTTGACAGCCCACGTCGTTCAAGAATATTGATTTGGCTTTTTGCAAGGTATGGTTTTTACAATAGCTTAAATATTTTATCATAGTCTCAACCCACATGCAGACTCTTGGCCAATGTAAGTGCTATGTAACCTAGTTTGGTATTAATCTACTCTTTTATTTTTAAGTCACCCCACTCTGTTTTTTTTCGGTTATAGACCAAAACGTTTATGAAATGACTGAAAAAAAGCCTTTTCAGTCAGAATGTTTGAAAATATAGGCTAAAAAATACTGTTATGGCAAGTTTTAATACAACTCTGAGCCAAATGACTAAAATGTTTCAGTGTCCAAAATATCTCAGCAAAAAAAGACTGACATGTTTCAGTGAAAGAAAGCAGACCCCACTACTGTTGTTCAAAAACTTTCTATGGATGTTGAAGTACTGTCATGACCATTATTTCCTGCAGAATGTGCTAGGTATCTGCTGAACTGAATGAGAAACTTGCTTCACAGAATTGTTTTATTTATGTGTCCAAGTGTTTCATGAGTTTGATAAAAAGTGCATTTTAGCAAGGATATTAATGGTATTGTTCTATCTTGTTGTTTAGAATTGATCCAGAAATTGAAAAGATTATTGAGGCAAATCACAAGAATCCAGAAATATCTGGTCATGCTGATTTGGATGGACCAGTGAGGTTGCTAACTGGGCTGGCATCTTCATTGGGTTTATGTCGACCTGGTGATGTAGAACTGATAAGGGTGTGTATGCAGAATACAATGAAAAGTTTAAACAAAATACAGTCACAAATGAAAGAACTACTTTGAGTACTCATGTCCAAGATATTTGTTTGTTTGACTTAACAGTAATACTGTACCAGCATGACAAACATATTGTCTTCTGGTTACAAGTAATAAAGTTGTAAAGACAGTAGTGTTGCTGTCACATAGCAAAATGCTGAGGCAGGCAACCTCTTGTAAAAAAACATGCTTGGATGATGGAAACTTTTCATCAGTGAACACATTCATACTACTCCATTGAGGTTTCTGTGGAATGCATGCTAAGCTTTAAGTATTGGTGAAGAAATCAAAAACTCAACCCAGGTTCAGTTCCTACCAAACCTTGCAGGGCCACAGCCTGTAGAAAACTTACAATGATAACATCATTTATTTTCATGTTAATGCAGCTTGGCCCACTAGGCGTTTGCATAAAAACTGATGAACCAGAAAAAATCCACACTGGTGCAAACAGGGCCGGCTCTAGCAGGTGCGGGACCCAATGCAAGACCTAGACGCAGGGCCCCTCTGACCAGTGGTGTTATTACGTCATCGTGCCAAGTCAACCGTGCTTATGACCTTTCTGTTGAGGATATTTTAGCATAATAACCATATGAATATCACAAAAGACGGCATAATGTTGGAGTTGATCTGCATGTAGGCTACATGATAACAACAGTTTCTTTTATGGGGAGTGGGCATACCTCATGTGTCCCCAGCTGCGGTCATGTTTATGACTAATTGCGTATTGCTGTGATGGTCATTAGACAGTGTAGTGCTACCACTCGTACTCAAGCCAAAAGTTGTAAAGGAAGCTCTACAATGGAGAGGCGACCGCAAGTGAAAAGTTACGTCAACCAAACCGAACTGACAAGCGAATTGAAATTACAATGCAATTACTTTGCTCAGGTTGAACAACACTTTCGTTTGAAGATGAACTGACATGGAGAAAACTGTTAAAACATGACCTGATTGCTTATCTCGCTTTCGGTAACCACAATCGCAGAGGCGTTCTTGCATAAATGTAACGTCTGTGCACATGATCAACTATCCTCTTTATGATGCAATGCACGAAAAACCAGACTTCCCAAGAGAGCAACCTATGCATCCGACCAAAGTTCCCCCATAGCCCAAGTTTATAGAACAGGGGTTACCCTGATCATGTACCCCTTTAGCATTTCAATAAATGAGCATGTACCCCTAAAATTTCTTATGACAAAAAGGCTGAGTAAAATACCAACAATCTTCTGAATTGTTAATACAACGTTTAGAATTTTGGAATCATAAAGGTAGACTCCGTTTTTATGTCTCAAAGTTAATTTGTTGCAAATGTACAAAATACACTCCTTCAGATAGGCAAATGTACCCCTAGATGTACATGTATACCAGGTTGGGAAACTCTGTTATAGAATTTACTCATTGTTCATTATGCATAGACTTGGAATGCAAACTGTTTTTATGAATTAGAAATAAAATGTACAAAGATTTTTCAGCTACCATGTCACAGTTGTAGGAACATTTATCAAACGCAGTATATAATGTGCATGGTTGATTGATGAAATAGAAGCATATAGCCGCCAAATTTATTGATAAACAGGAACAAGCATGCCGGATGACATTCACAATTTTTACCTTGCCCAGTTAAGCTGCAGAACAGCTTTAGGTATCCTTAACGTTTATGAACCTGCATGGACTTTGAAGTGGTGGTTTTTCTACCTACCGTTTTACGCTTGCAAATGGGGAAATCACAATAAAAGTTTGGTGGGGCGGCAAATGAAAAAAGTACTTGCACGACCGGCAAATAACGCCGAACAATTATGTGGACAAAGTAAAGGAGGCACATTTAAGCGCGAACATTTCACAAAATTTTTCGCTGGTTTGCATGAGATTTTTGGCTTCCACAGGGCCAACCTCCTATCTTTTGTCGTTTGTTTCAATGTGGTACAATTATTTTATTTTGACAAAATATTAAAATATCTAGTCTGTGTCAAAATCTTCCACGAAGCAAAACTGCAAGCCTTTGCCAAAATGCAGATGACCCGCAACCAAGCCAACACTTTCCAAAACAGAAGATTCTTTCGAGAACTGAACAACTTTACCTTAGCAGAACAGACATCAAAAGTAATACGACAGACACTCGTCTTGACCTGTTCATCGCCAGTTGAATCACTACACAACTTGTTTGCAGTAGCTGTAGGTCTACTTCAGCCTCTACTGGCACTAGTAACAATCAAATTATATCCGTGAAGAGTGCGACGTAGTGGAGTGGTAAATATAACGCTTGTTTGATAATGTAATTAGAGGAAATTAATCGTTCATTCAAACGAGATAATTATTTGCTAACAATGAGATTTATAAGTCTTTATACAATTCTCATGCACAAGGAGTATCTGGCAAAAATAAACATCCTGCCCAACCACCATAGCGCGGGGCCCAATGCAGCCGCATCGGCTTAAGGCCGGCCATGGGTACAAGTTATATTGCAACTTTTCTACTTTCAAAGCTAGATATTAAAATGTTTAGCTGCTGTGCAAACTGTTCTGGTGAACATTAGCATTGTTTTGTGTCGAGTGCTTGTATTTTTGTCATATCAACTATTGCCAGACTATATGCTTCAACAGGGCAAGTGTTCTTCTCACAAGCAGATAGCGTTTTGGAAAAACTTTATCAAAGGAGTGTGTGAAATTTTGGAACATGGCCGAGGTATGCCAATTTGAATGCAGACTGTAGTTATGATTGTGTGTAATGTGTTTGGAAAGAGAGTAGTTGATGTTTATAATCAAAAAGATATCAGATAATTGTAATGGTTTACAAATTTTTGTGATTTCAGACTGGTAGCAGTCGACTAAAACCTTAGTTTGGAATTTGAAAATCTTGGTTTGGCATGGCAGCTAGGAAGAACTTCCTGCTAACAATTCTAATCAATTTTGCACATTTTTTTGAAGGAAACATTTTTTGCTTCCTCTAGTTCGAAACATTTTCAGGATGTACAGCATGTAGCAAAGTTAGGCGTTTGGCCGTCAGCGTAGCGCGAGTTTGAAAGGATTTCGACAAGATGGAATCATGGCAGTTGTGTGTGGAAAAGACGCTGCCCTTCATTGAACCAAGTGTTTTGGTTTAATCAAGAGAGTACTAAGTTCACCTATGAAGGAGTTCTACTAGGACAGAATAAAAATGGTCATGTCGTTGCTTGTTAGACGATGAGCATTAGGTTACCAATTTAGGCTTGTTTCTAACTTTTTTTTCATTACTAGTCAGGCAGCAGATAAGGACCCGGCAAACATGGGCCTGCACCATTCTCTGTTGCATTTTGTGCTCTGGTGCGGGTATATGTTAGTCTGAAGCAGCTATTTCCAACCCAAATGGCTTACTGAGCCAAAAATTATGTCACCATCTTAGCCAGGGCCGCACATTGAGTGACATATTAATGAGAGCCGCACATTCAGTGGCTTTCTTTGATCTTAGCAAATTAAATTTAGCTTAAGCTAATGTACTGAAAGCGTCGAATCCTAACTGCAATGGTAACAGACGTGACAAAGTGGCACTGAAGACGACCTGCATCAAAAATGTCAAATTCAAGATTATCAAAATAAAGACAGGTTGTCAGTATATAGGATACCGTATTTACTCGATTGTTAGCCGCCCTTGATTGTAAGCCGCATGAGATAGATTTAAAAATTTAATGTAAGCCGCCCTTGAATGTAAGCCGCATATACTGTACCGGTGTCTATATGGGTTTTAGGTATCTGGGTGGGCACGAAAAT
>Ga0210059_1015019_pt1 | contig 11362 bp, 7 predicted proteins | sample Ectturendosymbi2_FD_188042 | JGI IMG/M metagenome (GOLD analysis project Ga0210059, IMG submission 188042) | Ecteinascidia turbinata endosymbiont from Florida, USA - Sample 2 (SPAdes) (version 2) | ecosystem: Host-associated > Tunicates > Ascidians > Unclassified | place: Key West, Florida... | reverse complement strand
ACGGCGAGTGGCAGCGGCGCACTGTCCCCACCTGTCACTGATTGCAAAATGGTGTATCGATTATCAAATACGCTACCGGCGCTACGATTTCGGCACTGGAAATTCATTACAGAAGATAAAACATTTTACGTGATATTGACATTTTCATCAATTTTCGTATTTTAGCCTTCTTCTATTTTCGAGGTTCTGCAGCGCCAAGGCATGTCATGTTTCATCTGATAAACAAACATCCACATCGCTGTGGCCGACTGACATCCGCCGGTCGCAGTTTCATCACCTGCGATGTCACGACAGATGTTAGTGCAACACTTTACGTTTACGTCACAATATATGCAGCGATTCATTGTAGGGACAAGTCTGGGCGTGCTCCCAGATTAAACCCTTCTTCGTTGTTGATTGCAGTTTCGTCACGGCTTCGTATGTATGCAACTGCATGCAACAGAAAAAATACCGATCTGAACAGTTAAATCGCGCAGTGGATGGTCTTTAGCTTCCATTTCTATTTAACTAGTTGTCAGTAACATCGACTGCGGTTACTGGTGTTTCTCAACTAACACAATCAGTTGCTGTGTTAAGCGTTTCGCTCAAATCGAAATGTATTCGATCCACGATGTTACGCTTCAAACATCTTTTTACAAGTTCCTCGCGCAATAACTGTAAACCTCCTGACGATACACGGAAATGGTGCAAGTTCATTTAAAACACACAAAAATAAATTAATGAAAAACAAAATTGAACAAAAAATGAACTTGTACAATTTGAACAGAACCCGAACGCACCCAAAACCCGCAAAATGGCCACCACAAACCTCTCCTATTACTACTACATGTTCGAAGTTAATTTGTCGCAGGATGTCATGTTCCATGTTCAGTATTGTGATTCAGGCGTTCTTGCGTCATCGTTATTCGCAGACTGCTTTTGATATATTTCAGTTTGCTAAATGATCATCCTCCGGTGCAGTTGCTGGTCATGAGCACTAGGTAATTATTCCTTGCAGGTACAATTACAGCTCCGTATTTGCGTTGGAAAAAGTCGTGTACAACTTTGCCTATTGCAGTCAGTGCCAGATTAACAATAGTAGCAAATGTAGCAATTGCTACGGTCCCCGCACTTTTGGAGGCCCGCTGTCCTTTGAAGTAAAGTTGTTCCTTATTGTATGCAACGGTGGATATTAGAATTTAGGTGTCCAAGGCCAACTCTCAGAAAGGACGTCCAGTATTTTTCACAGGCTATGTAGAAACTTTTTTCACCTAAAACAAGTTAAATTTTTCATTTTGTCTGGGAATTTGCTTCTGCGTGAAAGTCTATTTCATATTGTAAATTGTTTGAAGTCGTTTAATTTTAAATTGTCCTTTTTTAGTCTTCACAATAAATTCGTTAAGGTGGCTACGTTGGCACTTGTGCACATAATTTTTTTTTGTCACAAACATCTGACTTGCTTCAAAATGTATTAAATGTGGCTCTAGAGTGATTCATAAACGTTTCAACAAAACAATGAAAACACTACCTGCGAAACTCTCAAAAGGGGGCCCGAGACGATCACCTTTTTCGCCTCCCCAATATCCACCCCTCATGATATGCATAGAATTTTTTTGTCCTAAAAGTCACCATTTTGTTAAATTGGCCATATTCATTTAAGCGAAAGTTTTCAATTGAATGATTTACATTAGACTACTGCGATTTGAAAATTGAAATATTGTAGAGTTTTTTTTGCAAACGTATGCGAATACTCAAGCAGTGAGGCCAAATTGCAGAAATTTCCACATAATGCTTGATTGTATTGTTGTGAATGGCATTTTCAGAAAATATTATTAGATCGCATTCACCTGTTCTATAAATTGCGTTGACTTTTTGGTACTTTAAAAATAATTTGGCCAGTGGCGCCAAACCTGGGGTTTTACTCCCAAATTGTGGTTTTCATTGCCTTTTTGCATTTCTGAGTTTTTCTTCTGAAGACCTGGGATTTTTACGATTTAACAGCATAGCGGTGATTTAAGATAGGCAATCATTTATTATATTTCTCATTTTTAATTTCCTATTTCTAGTCTCTAATTTCCTTATTTTCTAGTTTCTAATTTCTTATTTCTAATTTCCTATATTCTAGTTTATAATTTCCTATTTCCAGTGTCATCTTTCTTTATCTTGTTTTATCAATGTCTTCAGCATAACTGATGGACAAGCAAATCACACCGTATAAGGTGTGAATATTAGCTAGGTGCACTGAGTTCAAGTGACAGAGATGCTAATGAAGCAAGTCCGAAGATGTAGATGAATTGGTACACAAAGCAATTTTAAGGTAGAGTGGTTGAAAGATCTACGTCTTAAAGGTTAGCAAGAGATCACGTTGGGAATGTAGATTCAATTATTGTAAATCCTCTATATCACCGTGTGAAATGCAAACAAGTCCATGTTACTGCGATATACTGTAATAATTCCGACAGACACAAAAGTTCATTTGCAAAGTTATAATATGCATATATTCACTCGCACGTTTTGTGACTTACTGATGCCCAGGTATGGCAGATAGCAGAAAGATTCACCTAATTTTGTGTCTACCTGGGATTTTCTGTTCAAATCTGGGATTTCATGTAAATCTATCCATGTGCCTTTTCAAAATATTTTACTGACAGGCCTGGAATTGGCATCTACTGTAATTTTTAGCCATTGGGTAGTGCCCTTGGAGTCTTCACTTACAAACGTGGGAAATGAATTGTGCATCTATTTATCACTCATGGTGACCAACTCCAGTGGAGAACGGTCTAAACTAGGAGCAACATCAGACAAAATAAGCGGAACAGCTTGAATCTGACAAGTGAACTTCAATGTGAAATAGATACTACCAGTATCGCAAACAGGTTTTGTATGGCAAAATCTAGATAACGTAATCTTAAGCAGTAGGTTTGCTGCTTTTGACAATGAACTTCGACACTTGTACTGTGACTACACTGTCTAATTACAGCAATGATCACATTTGTTGATGGGTCTGGAAATACAAAAGCTGTTCTTGCACTCTGCTTGTGGGCTGTACACTAATGTGTTTCTTCTTGATAAAAAGATACGCATATACACGATTTTGGTGAAAAAAAATCTATGCAACCCACAATGTCCACCAGCTGCTCTTTAGGTCCTGGTTTTGGTACTTACCAATTTCACCTAGGGTGGAGTGAAAAATATTTTTTTTCGAAATCGAAAAAAGTCTAGTTCCAAAATCCTGCCAAATACCCTAAAACTTCCCAAAAAATTGGTTTTGGCGGGTTGCACCCTTTGGGGGGTCTAGCAGCCCCAAATCTCTTCCGCATGGGAAAAATTGACTCAAAATGTCATAAATCGCAAAACACTCATCGCAGAGACTTGGTTTTTGACTCAAAATTTGCAGAATTGCCATGTTTCGATAAGTGCTAAGAAGACGTTTTTCTCAATCTCCATCACAGAATAAGGTACAATCGAAAAACCTTTTTTCTGCTTGACCACGCATATCAATGGAAATAACAATTATAAGGACGATGGTATTATACATGTGGAAAAGTGATAGTGTGGTCTTTCGTTACCACGTTTTCAATTTACAGTGTACCGGCAGTCTTCCATCAGTGCATTTTAGTGTCACATTTTGCATGAGGCTGCGAGATTTGATTTTTTTTCTATCCCGTCTATATGATCCCGTCTCGTCATTCAAATCCTGCAACCTGTGCGGACGCTTCTGTAAACAGTTTTACATGTCGTTCGACAGTTTGGTTGTGGCAAGGATGATACAGGAGAAAAGGGTTCATCTGGCAATCTTCAATGCTGTCATTGGTCAAATGCGCAATTTCTGGGGGCTGTTGAGAACAAGTTTCTATGTCAGCTAACTGGTAGTACCCATTTGCTTTCATATTTACGGTTGGAAGATGAAACAAACGGATGGAACTGTTTCGACGTTCACTTGAAGAACTCTCTTCAGCTGGAGAACTCGAAACCAATTCCGCGCAATCACTTTGGTCACAGCCATGCTTCTTATTTGTTCGTCACCATCTCCTAATATTGCAATTAATAAGTTTTCTGGAAGGGCAAAATATCCATTTCTTTGCACTGCATCTAGAGTAACTTCTCGAATCTCTTCATTGGACCGACTGTTAAGTCTTTGAATCAAATTATACAGATGTTTAGATCCATGTGTCATTTGATGGTGTAATTTAATCTCAAACTAAGTTGGAAAATACACCGTTAAGCAAAAGTGGACCAAACGTTTTAGGGTCAGAGATGGTTCGTCCAAAGACACGTAACAGCACAACATTCTGCATCGCAAGGTTAGCCATCTCGAATGTACAATTGGTCCAACCTCCAAATACACCAGATCATCTTCAGTTGCTCCATTAATGATTGCCCAGCATATCCTATAGCATAATGCTGATCGGTGCTCAAGTCGACAACAACATGTGTTGGAAGTTTTGGAAAGGAAGAAGTTGGCATTGCTATTTGCTCGAATTGACCAACTGACGAAGTTGATGTAGATCCATGCAGACATTTTCCTATAGGACCTGTAAATGTATTGGGGCCACTTGTGGAATCATCAAGGATCGAAAAAACATGTCTTAAGGGAAGCTCGTTAGCATGGAGCAAACACACAATCCGCTGAAGTGGTCTGTGTAGTAATTCCTCTCAATGTCGAATACACTCATTGTATTTCCCAGTCATGCAGGCAGTCCCATCTGTACCAACTATTGCAAGCCTGTCCTCCAATTCTGTACCACGTACAGAATCAAATACTTCTTGTGCTATAGTTCTGCCTTGGCGATCTTTAGAATAAAAATGGGTGAGATAGTAACTTCCTGATTCACCAACAACAGTGTAATGTTCCTGAAGTTCAACAGACCTGTAATGCTTGTCATTTGGACCCTGCACTAAAATTTGAGTTGCATCTTTACGACCGTCGCAGTATAAGGCATTTACAAACCTGAAGTTTTGTTGCTCCTCTTTTTCACTTTTCGGCCGGCATCTTTCCGTTTCTCTTCGCAGTTTGCTACGATCAATCACACAAGTCTTGTCATCATCAGTCACCATGCCAACATCCACCAAGACAATGTTTGCAACTACAGCTGCTGCTCGATCCGATACTTGGTATCGTTCACACATTCTGGCAAAATTTGACCACTTCCTGCGATTCTGAGAAGATGCCGGTATGTTTGATGATTCTGCTACAATCTCATCAGCAGTACATGACTGCGAAGAGTACGTGCATGTTGTTTCAGACTCAGATACATAATCTGCAGCTGATTCAATTTCCATCTTACTGTGGCAAGCAGAAGGACTTGAGATTTGATTTTAATTCGGAACGCCGTGTGAACTGCTTGTCAGATGATGTCAAGGCAGAAGAACATCCAAACATTTTGTTACACTTGGCCCCTTTTGATCATGATGAAAACTATAATCCTCTTCAGTCATTCGCAACTTATGCTCTCTCTCCAAACGTCTTCGCTGTGCAGTGTTGTCGCAAAAAAACATGAAACAACTCATCAACATCTGATAAGAATTCTGCTTCTTATTCCAAAAAAGTACTGCCACGTTTTTTATGGGCCACCGGTGAACTTTACTGAAAGCTGCTACCAATGACTGCACTTTTTTGATATGGTAAAGCGATGAAGAGAATAAACGTTACACCACAGCCATCGGTCATAAATTTCATTGGCTACATCATTTGCAGCTTCTGCAGTACGAAATTTTCGAAAATGTAAATATCTCTCCAAAACTTGGCGTTTTGTGGGCTGTACACCAGGTGGAAACTTCACAGCCGGTAAAGGTGGTACCACTGTGCAAAATTTTGACGATTTCTTCACATTGTCTGGTCTTCATTCTTGTTCAGCGGCTACGCAAGTTTGTTTCAATAAACAAGATGTAACTTTCAAATGGAAAATAATCGAAATTCCAAAACACAAGATATCTGCTAAAAAACAGAAGTCTTGACCAATTTTTCCTGTGAATAGGTGGAAAAATCGACTTATTGATTGTAACATTTTTCGGGATGGAAGCAGAGAAAACGTTCTAAGCACTTATCGAAACATGTCAATTCTGCGAATTTTGAGCCAAAAACCAAGACTCTACGATGAGTGGTTTGCGAGGTTTGACATTTTGAGGCAATTTTACCCTCGCGGAAGAGATTTTGGGGGGTTGCTAGACCCCCAAAGAGTGCAACCCGCCAAAACCAATTTTTTGGGAATTTTTAGTGTACTCCACCCTATTCACCATGCCTAATGTTAGTGACATAGATGCCACATAATTTATTATTTGACAGTTGTTCACTTCTTCGAGTGTATTTTTAACTTAGCGTCCCGCGCTGTGAAAATGCTACAGGCCCCGCGCTTCCTTAATCCGGCACTGATTACAGTATCACCTTGTACAAATATTGTACCTCCGAAATCTTCTTAGGTTTACTATTCTTGAACAGTTTCGTAAATTCAGCAGACCGGACGAATTCATTACCAAGAGACCAATCTGAATCGTCTTTTCATGCGATGACCTCTGAATATTGTAATAAATTCGGGTATTAGCTTTACAGATCAGCAGCAGGAGTGTAGTGGGACGGGAACGCGCTCCTACACTTTTTTCAAAATAACATGACTTGGAGATGTGTGTTTTTACTCATATCCTGTGTGTAGCTCCAAACGTCGCATAAGTGAATGAATGACAAGCTATCTTTAACATAGCACCCTGGCATAACTGTGTAATTACTGAAAATTTCTAGTTGTTTGGCTGCGTTCCCACACTTCTTGCTTTAGCAGTGCAACCCTGCTTAGCAGCTAGCAAATTTCTAACACAGGTTAGAAATTAGACAAAAGTAACGTCTAACCTACGCATGCATGTGGAGGTCCTTGTGTGGCCGTACACAACGGACACGCCAAATCCGACATTGACGTATAAGTCGGTATAGTTCGATGAATGTGGTTATAAGCCAAAGCAAAGAAAAAAACAAGTCAGTGGTGAAAAGCGCATCTAACTCTGGTCATTCAATCGCTGGTTCCTTGTCAGAAAATGTTTGGGGACTTAGCCATTCAAAACCTCATGCGAACATAGTTCTGCGCACATTTATATTTTCTTTTCGTTTATGACGTTACTCAGGCATTTAAAAGCGGTCATTTTGCTGCAGAACGCGCCAATTTCATGTTAGGTCTGAGAGCATGAAAAGGTGGAGCGAAATATCAATGACTTGCAGGCATCATTGCGGGCCATATAAACATCCCATTAATCAATGTCGTCACTGGAGGTTTGCGACAGGAGGCAAAACTTAGCTGAAGGGAGCCCACTGGCCACCGTAGAGGGGCCACTAATCTATGATAGTGAAACCAGATGTCGTGGATGTCTATTTTAGCTAAAAAATGAAAACACCCTGAAAAACGTAACGGACAACCTTCCTATTCTCGCAGGCATTCAACCTGCTGAGCTTCGTCACTAGGGAGCCACATTTTCTATTGCACGCCGTGCCATGAAGCCTGGACATCTGCACCACTCAGCGATCACCTGCCCACCGGGTGCGAACGCACGGCTTCCCAAATCGAGACACCCATTTGTACCCGCCGCACAGCAACTCATCATTTCATCTGTCAACAACAACAACATACGTGCGGCGCACTGGACGGATCACCGATGAAATGCGGAGTGGTTGGACAACCCTACAAGACTCCGCACTTTCATCCTCAACACTGGCACCCACACGTCTGGAATGACCCTTCCAAGAACAGCGTGAGTCCGGCTTAACCGCTTCCGCACCGGTGTCGGATGTTTCCCCTCCTGCTTGTACAAATGGTATACGGCCTCCTCTGCGGCCTGTGAGTGTGCAGAAGACCAAACCATCGACCGTGTCGTCTCCAATGTCCAATCCATCGACCTCCCCATGGTCTGCAGAGTCTGACGGTTCAGGATGACGACACAATAAAATGGCTGCTCAACACCTGTCACGACACCTAGTACGGCCTAGCAGTGGACAGTAACAACTCGCTCAAAAGAAGAAGGCAAAGACATTTTGCAATAAGCATAAATGTTCGTAAAAACGTTTCTCGGTTTGTTTGAGTTCAATGTACATATCAAACGTTATTGAGCATAAAAGTGAGATTGGAGATCGTGTTGAAAATAATAAAAGATAACCTAACAGAAACTGGTCTGCACAGGAAAAGGAAGTCGATGGAGGCGGTGAAAAAAGCTCAGTTAAGCCTGGCAACAACATGTTAAGTACTGTAGTTGCGATTGCTTGAAGTATTGTAAGGTGTGCACAGACGTGCTAGTGCTTCATGTTATGTCCGCTCTTTCATTGTTTTCAGTTTTTGCATTGTTCTCTTGCTGCAACATGTGAAAAACTGGGAAAATCATTCCAAGCGTGCGAGAATCATTCCAAGATTCAAAATGTTTTCTTCAAAATCTTGTCTCACATTACATATTGCATCTGTCACCTCAGGTTCCCATTATTTGAACTGTTAACCGAGGTTTAAGTTAAATCAATCCTTCGTTGGTGCAGTTGAGATATGGTATTGAAATTATATGCTGAAAATTTAGATTGATGTGAAATTCTTGACAAAATCACGATAATGCATTGTCGAAGTTTGGGGGGTAAAGCCAAGAAATGAAGAACTCTCGATTTCGGTTAAATTGGAAAATTTAAACATTTTTTTGCAATTTTTGTGACAATGTTTTCTGAAAAACGCCTATCTCCACTTGATATGCTTACATGTAGTCTACGTTTGAGTTCATATAATACTGTGTGTTCTGATACGACCAAAGATCAAGCAAATTGTTTCCAAGGTAAGGAAGTTTCAAAAATAATCAGTTTTGTCAATCTGTTGCCAATGAGCCAATTTTAATTGTTTGTGGAAAACATTAATCTTGAAATCTTTTTTACGCATAAATATGCGACATTTAAAAATACCAGTTCTTGAGAGAAGATTTGGAAGGTTTATGAAACAAACTTTTGTATGGACAAGACAACGGACACCGTTTCATTGCTGTTGAGTCAATACAGCGTTCACATTCGCTTTTGAACATAAAAGTTCTGCTCGCTTTTTGTAGCGGTCATTTTGTTCCGATTTACATGCATAATGCAGGGGTTCAATGCGTGATACTGGCAAGCAGCAAGTAAAGTGCATATGCACAACTCCTGTTTGTGAAGTCGATTTTGCCTCAAAACATTCGTTTCAGGTTTCGCCGTTGTCCAGCAAACCTAGAGCAGTAACGACAACGAACGTTCGGCTTTCAAGAACATCAGTGCCCACAAATTTTATAAAAAAATGAAGACGTTTGTGCTCATGTTCAGGCAAAGTATGTAGCTTTAGCTGCTTTAATGAAGTACAAGCAAGAAAGTGGATAAGTGTCATTGTTTGGAGGACGTCCATCATGGTTTTTAGTACTTTTTCGAAAGCGTAATAGTTTTTCAATATGCTTTATAATCACCTCATTTCATATTGCATCAGCAACAATTCGAGGTTCCAATTTTGTGCAAACCTTATGGAAATCAAGTGAAAATGGGAGGTTTCTTGTCTTCTAATTGACGTTTTCAGAACACACTCGTTTGTATTCATACGTGTGCAAAGACCATTTCGCAACACAGCTGTTAAAATAAAAATTTGTTGAATCAGAATTTCTAAGACAACGAAAGGGGTTCATTGATTTACAGACGAGTATTGTTAGAATTTACAACTCTGAAGTGATGCATAAAAAGGAAACAGTAATTGTTCACAACCTTTTCTGTAATTGTTCATTTTAACTCTTTCAGGTAATGTTTCAACAAACTATTTTCTGATTAATAATTAAATTGAATGAGTGTGTTGTTTGAAGATTACCAGGCATTTATTTTACTAATTTTCAAGAACGGAAAGCGCCATCCAAGCCGTTCCAGATGAAAAGTTCATAGTTCAGCCCACTGTTTGGTACACGAAAAGCGGACGTTCTGAATAGCCTAATAATGAAAATTACGGACAAAGGAAACGATATCAACTACATTTTTCAGACGTCTCGAAAATTCCTCCAATCGAAACAATTCGCAATCTACTGAGGATGATAACAGGAGTTATCGAAACGTCTGCAAAATGCTGATATCGCTTCTTTGGCCGTGATTTTGATTATAACACCTTACTGTTGAATCAAATAGTATTTCGATCATAGGTGCAAAGTAATGGCGTGGACAACAACTAATAATTATTTCTCACGAATATTTTTGGACATTTTGTAAATCTGTTCGTTCACTTGATTTGATCAAGATCTTGATACATAACCAAATCCTTCACACTTGAAAAAAATGTGGTTCAGCTTCAAGTTTCCTTGTAACGTAGGAAAAATGTTTGTGAAGCTACTAATCCAAATCGTCCTTGTTGAAAATTGCAGAGTTTTCCTGCATGTTTGATTTGAGGTTGTCTTTGCAATGCACTAAATATCAATAAAAATAAGGCGCGAAGATTTGTTTTGCCATTTGTGCAATAACGTACAGTCTACTAAGGATACTTTTGTGAGTTCTGCAAAACTAAACCTTTCTGGGACGTCTGTTGGCACTTCCACACATCTCATTGTAAAGATACGTAAGATGAGCTTAAAAAGAGAAGGAAAACTACGACGCGGCTAGGAAGGGAATAGTTAGGCACACCGTGTCGTGGTTCAACATAATTTGGATTGGTAATTTAAAAGTAACGATTTGTTTACTCTTTTGCAATGAAAAGTGATGACAAAACGTAACAGCTGAAAATCATTTGCAATGGAGTACGTTGCACAGTTGTGCAATCAATATTTCAACAGCTTGTTGGTATAAGGTTCCAACATGATTTTGACGTCGCGAAATACTTGTTTTCACCCATGGTCATTACCATGGGTGTCGGAAAGGGAGGACAGGGTGGCTTTGGCCCCCGTTGTATTTTGAAATTTTACATTTTTCTATAAGGTTTTGCCAAAAAAGGTTGTTTTGTTTGTGTCGAGTAGGCAAAATAAAACTTTACCACTTTTGACCCCCTGGAAAAATCTTTTTGGCTACCCCTGGAAAAATATGCTTTTGTCCCCTTCTGGGAAAAAGTCTTCCGACGCTCGTGGGTATGTCTGCTGTACATTTGGATTTGCAACCTGGGGTGTTGCTGAAAGCTTTCGAGGAATCAGCCAACTTGGGTTTGCTTTCATCATTTTGTGATCATGCAAACTTGCAAATACAGTGCTTACTCTCAAGTAACTGCTCTCCACAATGGAGATAAACAAGGAATCAATCAGCAAAAAGTTTGTAGGAAATCAATTTCACCTATTAATACACACCCTCAGCTCCAAAAGCTTATTTAATTGCGGTTTTGCGAAAAATCCAACGAGTTCAAACGTAAGCATCAAAACATCTTGTTTTGGTTGAACCAAACCTCCTACTTTTCCTCGATACGTC
>Ga0210059_1015018_pt1 | contig 11363 bp, 7 predicted proteins | sample Ectturendosymbi2_FD_188042 | JGI IMG/M metagenome (GOLD analysis project Ga0210059, IMG submission 188042) | Ecteinascidia turbinata endosymbiont from Florida, USA - Sample 2 (SPAdes) (version 2) | ecosystem: Host-associated > Tunicates > Ascidians > Unclassified | place: Key West, Florida... | reverse complement strand
TTCAGTCAAAAAAGAGGTCGACTGGCAGTTTTGAGTTAGATCAGTGGTTCTTAACGGGATCCACAGCGAACACCCCACGAGGAACACACCAAAGTGTTTTTCCTCAAATGCACAAACAACAACAACCGCTTTGACTGATGACATAACCGCAGAGGAGGGGTCCCCAAGCGAATATTTTTAGAAATTAGGGTCCCTGGGGGGTCGAAAAGGTCAAGAACCACTGAGTTATATCGACGTCGTTTTTAATGACAGTTGGGCGAATGCGGTCCTGGACGTAATACACTGATCAGCACTCGATGCATTTCAAACTCAGTCAACTGCTCAGGTGGTAGCGTTTCTTAACCGGCGCGTAACGCTGAATGAGGGCAGTCGCACAAAAAGAACATAGTAACAGCGCAATGCTAAGTAGTTTGACCAGAATGGAGCGAATAATAAAGGCCTGCGCTACTTACAGAAGTGTTGGCAGATGTACCCACACGCCGAGATTAACAATTGCAAATGGTTTTAATCAAGAAAAAACAAAAGATTGAAGAATGGCTACAAAGAGCTATAGGCGTTGTGAAAAGTACAGCGACGCAAAATGTACAATCGTCTGTTGGGAAATGAGTTGCGGTTTGTGGCAGATCTTCCAATCGTTCTTTAAGAGCAGGAGTCCGCGACATCTGCCGTGTACTGCACGCGAAATGCCATTTGATAAACGCGCACAATTTTCACGGCGCTTTGACGGGGAGGAAATCAACGACGAAAGCTTTTGTTGCAAACCTGCGATGGCCGCCGTGTACGACACTCGAATGGCTGGGGGGGAGCGGGAGGAGGAGTCGATCAAGCGCCTTTTAAGCTCCGGCGAGGCGTGTGCATTCTGGTCGACGGGGTTCGGTTCGTTGACGTTGTCGCGACGTGACTGGAGAGCAAAGCGCTTGTTGATTCGCACACATCGCTGCGCGGTAACTTACAAAGCGCATTGTCTTTCAACAATAAGCTCTGCTGCAACAGACCCCACAAACAGAGTTTTCAAAGCATGTTTTGCCCTTGGGTTATTTTCACGTCGTACACCGCAATTGTACACCTGTACGCTGAATGTAAGCGGCCATCTCATGCGGCTTTATCGGGCGCGAAGCTTTGTCGGCCATCTTTTTCACGGGAAGACGGCTCGAAGAACAATTCAGAACCATCCTTATTTTCAGATGGTGACTGACCAATGCAAATCTGAACACGAATATGGAAATGACCATGGGCGGGCAGGGACGTCGGAGGGGCATTGGGGGGGCATTGCCTCCCTGCCCTATCAAAAGGGTGGCAAAGGCGGGCGGAGGTGCCTTTTCATAACAGGGTCCCAGGTAATTTCGTGTTTTATCAAGATCGACTTGAAACAAATTTATTGCAGCTATTCGCGCACCCGGAAATTCAGAATGGTTTTCTATTTCTCTTAATATTTTTGAAGTCAACATTATTGCCGATCAGAAAGAGGCACGTTTGGTAACGATTTTCGTCGGGCGCAGAATATGTATAAGGTACGGAAAACGTACAACAAGCTTGAAGATGGTTGTGGCCTGGACGAAAAAATCTCAAAGAAACTGCGCTAACAACAAGTACTGCAACAATCTCCAAGCCACCGCTTACAGAAAAGGTTTTGCTAAGATTGAATAGAAACTGTGTTGCAGCGTCAGAGCGGCCCGCGCACGGTGCGGTTATGAGGATGATGTGTGGAGGGTTGCAGCCAACCATTCATTAAAAAGTGAGTTGGAACTCTAAATTTTGCAACGGATGTCAAGCTCTGCACCTGAAAGGTCATTGACTTTACCGCTTACCTCGGATTGCGGAGACGAGCCAATGCCTTGGCTCCCGGACCGGGATGCGTTGGCCCCAACTGAAGCGGCGTCGAAAAAAGAACCGTCGAGGATGCTGTCCTGCGACTGGGACCGGACCATCCTTGGCCGAGGTGGGGGGTCTGTGGGATGATACGAGTGGCGAAATAACGGACGCTTTTAAAAATCCGCACATTGCAGACCGCCACGAAGCGCTAAACCGAGTGGAGTCGCGTTTCGACGACGGACAAAATCGCCATCGTGCGAAACGTGCGAATGACTGACGGTCGAAAACCTGTCGAGTGTCCGGGCAAACAACTGCAACGCCACAGCGAAAGCTCACTAACCCGGGGGAGGACAGTTGTCCAGATCGACGCTCTTGTTCCGGCGAGGGTTTCTTCGCGGCTTCGGAATCGGTTTCTTCGACGACTGCGGCGGCGGCGGCGGTGGAGGAGGAAGGGGAAGACCGTCACTGCCGATGTTCTTCCACGAAGTGCCAGACGCAGCTGGCGGTGCGACGGTGGCAGGCGTCACAGACGGTGCTGGTTCGTTTGTATGAGATTTAAGAGGCGACGGAAGAAGAGCACCGTCGCGCGGGTTGGCAGGTTCGCGCTGTGGTGTAGAAGCTGAGCTGGCTGTGACGCGCAGGTGGAGGTTTTTCGGTTTCTCGGGTAAGGCCGGCTTCGGCAAAGAGCTTTGCCTGCGAAGAAATTGGAAAAAAAATAAATAAATCCAAAGGGAGAAAAATATACGGGTATGCACATTTACTACTTGATGAATATATGCAAAAAAAACTAGCTACTTAAAAAAAAACTTGTCAGTAAATCCAGAGGGAAAGACTAAGCTTGGACAAGCACACAAATTCGATCTTCTGACGATTATTTTATAATTTAGCCGACGTTTCGCCCAGCTGTTCAATTAGGCTTTCTCAGAGCCTACTTAAACAGGTGGGCGAAACGTCGGCTAAAAAATAAAATAATCGCTAGAAGATCGAACATATCTGCTTGATTTGAAACCTGGAGACATATGCTACGCAAAACCATGAGTATCAAGAAGGTATAAGCTTGGACAGTTGCGCAAAAAAAGCAACAAATACGAAAATCAACAACATGGCGAACGTTGGCTGAAAATCCACATTCAGACGTCTGCGTTGGTTTGGAAGGGAACCGGATACCAGTCTCCGGTGGTCTGTGGCCATGGAAACTGTGTCAAAAGCGTTTCCGACATACGCAGGTTGCCTGATTTCAAAATCAAGTAACTCTTAAACACTACTAGTCCTGCAAAAAGGTCGCTTGTAACTGCCAAGCTATCCAGGAAAATTCCAGAAATGCCGATTTCTTTCCAATCCCTCTCCGCGTTTGCGCCTCAGGGAAAACTTAACATTTTCACACCGAAACAAAGCTAGAAAAGTCAGAAGGATCTGTGATAAATGCAACCATCAGTTTGACGAAATACCAGCTCTAACAGGCAGGTACTCTGAAATGAGCCCGGAAGATAATGTATGACGTCGCTTCAGTTTGCCTTTGTCTGGATTTCACCAAAAAAGCACATTTAAGATCCAGGAATTGCACAAGGGTTGTTTTGTGAAGTGAAAAATTGCCGATGCAGAAGACCGCGACGGTCACTGCACGCTGACGTTTTGCGCAAACGCAGCCAATTCGATTTGTCGCTGGCTCTAAGCAAGCGACAATACATAAAGCAAAAGCAGATAACCACGTCATGAGCCCTAAAGGCCGGCTACAACCAATCGCCACTTTCCTGAACCTTCTTACCCGGAACTGGTTGCCATGGCAGCGAGCGACGTTTGCGACGGCAACGACGCCTGTCTCGGGTGATTGGCGCCGCGAACACCGGGGACTTCCCCGGACAGGCGATGGCCGCTGAGCTTGGCGACCGACGAGGAACGAGGCGGCGGTTTCGGGCGTTCGGCCGGCCTCGGATTTTTACCGGCAGCGGTATCGTTGTCCTTGCCGCTCGCCGGTAAGGAACAAGCCGCGTTTGTTTCCGGTTTGCAAGGACTGTGATTGTTGTTGTTGTTGTTGTTGTTGCTGAAATTGCTGTTGCTGCCGTAATACGCTTGACGGCTTCGTTCGGACACCGGGGGGTACTCGGGGGGGTTCGCGCTTTGGGGGGTGCTGGGCAGAAGGCGTTTGCTGGAAAGACACAAGAATTATTGCCATTTAGACAGAAGCAGAGTAACACAAAGGTAGCTGCAGGCATGGGCGCACTGAGAGGGGCGTGAGGGGCACAATGCCACGGGTGCCGAATTGCTGGGGAGACGCCGAAAAGTTCCAACAATGTCACAAATACTTTATTCAATACAGTGCATTAGCTTCCAAAAGATCTCAGGTTCGAACACCGGGTCGCCAAACTTGTTTCTTGCCTGGGGCGTCATCGCCACTGCCTGTAGATCTTCGACGTGTTTATCTCAATCCTGGCCACGTTAAAAGTTAAACAAAAGAACGAGCCCTAAAGGGGCCAATACCATGTGTACCATGAGAGATTTTTATTTTTGAGTGAATTTTACTGTTTGCGTGCGCGCACGACCAACAGTTTGCGAAACCAGTTTTCAAAGCACAGGCTGAAGAAAAAACACAGGGGAACAACATCTGCTTTGTCGCCGGCAGCGCTGGATTAAGACATCGGCGCGAAATCCACGGTTGTTTGCGAAGGACGCCCGCACTCAGCTTTCGCCATGGTTCGACAAGAAAACGGAATGATTACCGTGACGACAGCGAAAAAAGAGTTCGAAGTCAAGCCGCGACTCTGCTGCGAGGCGCAAACGCCGACTTATGGAAAAGTCACTTTTCAGGACTTGTAGCATGTTCGAACGAAATTAGGCGTTCGACGACGCAATAATAAGCCCAGCAAGAAATTACCACCAGTGCACAAATCCGAGCGCACGTTACGAACCACGTTTATTATGTGCCCATATCGCCATCTGCTGGTGAAAATATTTCGCTTATCTTGGACAAGCAGACGATAATGTTTGGAGTAAATGTGGACGCTACAATTAACAGTTCACGTCATCTGCAAGCTTCGGGAACAAAATCTTTTAGGCTTCCTTCCTTTTTTCTTTTCTTGTTTATGCCTGATTTTGTTTTCTTTAAATGGTTGTTCTTTTGGCAGAAACGCCAACCTATACTTCGCAAAAAGGGTGAAAACAGCTGAACGGAGAAAAATATTGAAATTCTGAAGATTCGGAACCGAAGGCGTAAGTGCAGTGGAGTTGCTGAGTAAAGAAGATATTTAGAGCAATTTGCACTCAACGACAACGACTGATGTAAAAGTTCTTCGCAAGTAAAAGCCACCACGATGAGTTCATTGCAAGATAAAAACAGCAGTCAAACCTTACGGACGAAAAACGAACGCTCTACGGCTCAGCAGCTATCGTGGCCACCAGTTTTTTTAAGGTCTGTCCTTGGTAACCGCTAAGACATTTTAAGAGATTTCAACTATTTTATTTTAACACCGGGATTATCGCCAAACGAAGTTTCAATGTATTTTGGCGGTGGCTGTACAGCGAGATTACAATGTATTTCGGCAGAGCATCGGAAAATTGGAAAAGTTTTAGGGACAGATTCGGTCTCTCATTACAAAACAACACTGTCGCCAGCACGGTTTACCACCCACCTGGTGTATCTCAGCCGATAACGGTCTTCCGCGTGGCTCACGCTGGTAGATTTGCTTGACCCCGGAGTGACCTTCCAGCTCGCGTTGAGCGGCTTGAGTTGAACCTTTGGCGGTCGGACACGGTACTTTTGAGCGGCGGCCTCGTAATAGTTCGGAGGCATCGACACGGGACGTTTCGGCGACAGCTTGGGACGCGCCCGACGCGATCTGCAAAAGTTCGCTTCTGTCAGCTGCTGCGAGCAGAGGCGCGCGCGCTGAATTCAAATGGTACCCGGGTCAAAGTTCAAGGATGACGACAGCCTCGAATGATCGAGACATCAGGTGTTAGGTTGCGAAAAGGCTGCTGGGGCCAAATGCAAATTTCACGTGAAAAGGAAATGAACTATGCGTTTTGCTGGTTATTATTACGCAGAAAGAAAAATTCGAAAATAATTAATGAAACCACGCTGTTTTCAGATTGACGCTATTCGCAGACTACTTTCCAAGTATTTCACATTTGTTTGATAAGAACTCCGTTTTCAGCCAAGTTCTTCTGAAGTAAAAATGATGTTATTAAAACGCCACCCTTTAGTTGCCTACACCAGTAAAATTCACCCTACACCAGCAAAATTCAAATACACTTCAATACGTTTTTACTACACATGTGCTCTTTCATGTAAGAAACAAGACATTCGCTTGAGCAAAGTAGCTTCAACCTTGAAAGCCTACGAAAACCTTCCGGTAAAGGACAGGATCAGAAAATGTAAAAAAATTGGAAACCAATATCCTGAACAATGAGAAGAGTCATCCTTATTTTCATCTGCAAACACTTACACGAAGGCGCGTAGTTCTGGCGCGTACGTCTGATTGACCTTTGACACCGACGAAGTAGACGAATGTGCTGACGAAGCGAAGACGTCTTCTGACGACGAAATTTGGTCGGATGACGTCCTGCCACAAGAGGACGGGAAAGAGCACTGCTTCGCCTGAGCTATCAAATCCTCTAGCCTGCCAAATGCAAATGAAATAAATCAATGCAAGCGTGTTCCTGCGAAGTGTAGGTCTGTTTGTTTGTTTGTTTTTAAAGCAACATGCGATTGACGACAATCCCTTGATTGGTGAAAAAGACAGGTTCAATTATTAAAACGTGCGACTCACAAACAAAGCGGGTAAGTGGCCTGGACAGGCCGAAAGTTGGTTGAGCACGTGCTGGCAGACTGGTTTTAATTCGCCGTCAGGTCGTGCCGAGGACTTGAAAAACGGTACTTCCGGCCTATCCAGCCTCGTGCTCGGCGTTGATGGGTGGGTGCTGTTTTTTTCGGTCTTTTTTTGGGTCACAGACCGAAATGTTTTTGAAATGACCGAAAAAAATTAAGTCATTTCGGTCAGAATGCCTAAAAACATAGGCTCGTGAACGCTGCCACGGCGAGTTTTAATACAACCGTGAGACAAATGACCGAAATGTCTCACAGACCAAAATGTCTCAATGAAACAAGCACAGGCTGGGTGCAAGGCAAAGGTTCACACGAGGTGCTGCCATTCACTCGTCACCAACGTGGCATTCACTGCAAAAGCAGGCGCTTGACCCACGGCGCAAACGTAAATGGGCGCTGCCGACCAATCTTTACATTCCGAAAGGAGTACACAAACCGATTATAAACGAAATTGAACTGAACTCACAAACGAGCAAACGTCCGGGATAACTTCAAACAGCAACGTTCAACAAGAGCAAGATGCCACGCGGCGCGCAAAAACGTCACAAAGGATCACGCCACACAAGCTCGAGGCTGACACTTGCTGCAGTTAATCAATTTAATGACTGTCACAGACAGACGGCAGTAAGCGTAGAACTTCCGTTGCAAGGCAGGCGAGTCACGCTTCGACGGTTCTCGAGAAGACTCAGCAGAAAAGTTCTGGTTCGGGGAGACGTGACTTGCGAAACTCAAGAACCTGGAAATGAAAAGGTCCCAGGATTGGAGCGACTTCCGGTCACGTGCTTGTGGAAACCTTAGCCTAAGTCAAGAGCAGAATTTGAAGGAGCCTTATCGGTTTGCGAAGGAACTGATAGATGGAAACTGTGGATAAAGTTTAAAAATCCTGGATAAAATTCAACCAAACGGGTTGCTACTCCAAGACATACCGATTGCAGGTAAAGCCTTTACGGAATAAATCCAGATATGCACTCCATCACTGGATGAACACAAAACCGTATCTTGACTGGGCAGATCCAAGAAAACAATCACTAATCTATGATGACCGAGATTAGACGGTCGGACAGACCTGGAAATAGCAAATGCTCAAGTGCCGTCCGGTGCTGGATGATTCTTAACACTCAGCTTGCTTCGCTATTCTTGTTAAACCTAACTCCGTGTGCTCTGCACAACCTAACTCCGTGTGCTCTGCGCACTTGGCGATGAAAATAACAGGAGCGGCAAAATCAACATTGGCTGATTCCTTGCTGTGCAGAGCTTTCTGTCGATACATACCTGTGTGCATTATTCTGAGAATCTGTTAATAGCTCTATTGCTTTAGTTACCGCCTATAAATACTGCGTTTTCAATTTGCGCCAATGGTTGGTGCATACAGATGATCAGCCAACAGATAAATCAAAAGTATACATACATTGCTGGAAAAACTCGTGCACATCAAATCAGACTGCCCTTTCAAACCTCACAAGCCCATCTCGCTTTCGTGGAAGGGAGGCAGCTTGCTTTGATTGGTATGACTCTTGCCAAGCAACGAGAAGCACACAGCGACAGCAGCATACACTCGCGACTGCTAAATATAAACAAAACGTGACTCAACTCGGGAAGGACGCGTTGAACTGAGTAGAACGCACCGTGCAACTTCCAACAAGTTCCAGCTCAAACCAAAGCAGAAGCGCAGTTGCTGCAAGCGACAAAATAAGCGTTGTCTGGTTGTTTGACCGAAAAAGAGAAGGTTGACTCCACTGAGAGTTTGTCCAAAACCGCTTGGAAAACTTCGGGAAAAATATACGAACCAACTTTTGGATCTCAACAAAAAGGAGACTAATATTTCTCCCAACCGGGCTCTTTGAAATCAGCCTGAGTTTATATTGAACAAACGAAGTTTCGCTATATTCGCATTGAAGTGTCACGAATGGTCAAAGGCGATTCTCCGCTTGCAGAGGTCAACGCGGCCACTTTCGTATTGAATGCGGCATTGCTGGCAAGTCAAGGCAGCACAAGATTCGAAGCCTCAGCCGTCCACCCCTATCCATTAAATTGTGGGGAAAATCCTCGTTCACGCGCCGGTATGTCAAGATATGGTGAATATCTTCGCTTCCACGACAAAGTTTTTTCTTTGCGTCTTTACGGCGCAAAGTTTCAGTAAGCGCTTACTTTCAATGTTGGATTTAAATTTTTTAGTTTGACACTCTGCTGTTTGGTTTTGAATCACGAAATCAAATTCTCACCAACCGGCGCGGTGAGCAGCTTGAATGGAACGTGGGAAAGAACGTCGTTCTTACGATCGATTTAACTGATTTTCAGCAAAAGTATGGAAAAAATATAGATAGCATCAAATCCAGTCTGAAAAGTCAACAAACCGACCACAATGTTTTAGCGAGAGCCCCATGGAGTCTGCTAAGATGCGATTATTATTAATGGAACCGATATGACGTTTATCAGTCGAAACCCGTACGGTTTAGAAAATGAACAAGTATCAACAAGGGTCAGTTCCAGAAGTATCAAAAAGACTTCAGGAACTAACCATACTTGTCAACAGAGAAGCATGAAATAAACACTAAGGGTTATTTCCCGCAGAGTTTCTGAAAATCAACAAGTTTCAACTGATACTCCAGAAATACTAATAAGACCGGTAATAGCACCGGCAAAACGCAACCGAAAAAACTGTCTGAGGACAAACGGCGAAAATCAAAAGCGTTCACAGCATCGTTCGCGCTCTGCACCTCTGCGTACGGAAACAAGCCTAAGCATACAGGTAAAACGGGTGAAGTACAGCACGTTAGCTTGCAGCATGCCAGAAAATCGTGGATATCACCTCACCATTAGACCAACAAAGGAACTACTCACGCTTCTGCAACACGTGACTTAATAAGTCCACTACACTGATCATTAGCAAAACCCAAACAGAAGTATCTTTCCACGTTTGAACATTGATAGAAACGGCTTTGCAAGGAACGAGAAGATCGCAAACAACTATCAGCTTTCACGCAGCCGCTTTGTGATTTCATCGCCGCACTCAGCGCTGCAGGTTACACCGGAAGCAGTCGGTGTGATCACTTCCGGTATGAGTCGCGAGTGCGTCCGGTGATCACCGCCGCTTGACTCGTCGCGGGATCAGTGCGCGGCCAATACAGTCCGCAAGGCAGGTGCGAAAAGAACACTTTTTCTCTGACTTCACATGTTGCAGGCATCGTTTCCTCTCTTTTTTATATGGCTTCTGCGCGGAAAGGTCCCCGCGCAGAAAGCAACGGTCTGAATGAACAGCTACAATTAAACAACACCTGCTTTTTGAACGCTGCACAGCAGAAGTAAACGATGCTGATCATTAACAGGGCATCCGCATCTTTACAGGCAGCAGAAGAGGAACAATGGGCCCTGGATACTTTCAAGATTGTGACCAGGACAGTATTTTTTCTGTGAACATTTCCGCGCGCGACGAATCACTCGTGTCACGTCGTGAAAGCCTGACTACAGGCCCGTAGCCACGAGGACAGTAACCCGCCCCCCAATTTTTTTCCCGTTCAAGTTTTGTTGTGCCCAGAAAAGATTTAAACATGTAAAAACAAGAATCTTGCTCCCTTGAAAACGTATTTTTCTCCCCCAAACCTTGAAACCTGGCCGCGGGCCTCAGTGACTAGCCGGTACATCAATACGACGTAAAAGTAAAGGTCGACTCCTGCGTCGCTACTAAGGCAGTATGACGCACCAGGCTTGGTCCGCACCGGAGCTCCCGATGACAGTGTAGCGCCTCTGGTGTTCGATGTCCAGGATAGAGTTGGGCGACTCGGATCGGGTCACGTGACTCGTGCTGACGTGCAGTTTGTTCGGGTCGTCCCTGCAAAGCGGACAATGGCGAGTAGCAAATAGTCACAAAATGCTGTGCGACGTCTGATACAACGGCACATAGCGACCGCAAACGGAACCGTTCCACGCTGGTTATCGGCGGAGCATTTCATGCGTTGGCATCGCTCGCTACAGTTGCAGTCGGATACATGTCAGTTCTGGTCGATAAACTGTTTGCAACAGACTACCAGCGCACACATTTGCTCAACGGCAAATCTCCGGTTGATAGTGTGCTGCTTCAAACAGCTCAGGGCCGCAGAGTACAGATCCCGCGGTTTAGGTCAGGTTGAATTTTCAGCTGCACGCGAACCGCGAAGACGGGAATGAGATACTTCATGTACTTGGACAAAGTGATATGGAACGTCTGGCAAAACCATAGGAGACAATCGGTTCTTTAAATTGGCCAAGAAAAGCCAAATTTGGCATTTTTTCAAAAATAAAAGAGTCAAAGTAGTTGAACAAAAGCCAAAAATTAAAAATTTGGCCTCAAAAAAGCCAAACTGGTAACCCTGTCTGCCAGTGCCCAGTAATCTGCCAAAATCATCTTTAAATCTGCCAAATTGACAGCGTCCTAAAACGTCATTTATGGAAGCACACATTTCATGAGGTCGGCAACGTCACGAGCTGACCATTCGAGAATTGCTGGTCACATGACCCTAATTACGACAGATGTCAAACGAGGAAACGTGGTCGCTCAGTAACAGCAATTGGAAATTCCGGTTCGTCATGTGTAGGTCGTTGTTGGGAGGAAGCGTTTGCTGGTCTCCGCCACTGGTTCCTGACTGAAAAAGTTGCCCTGCCGCTGATAGTTCCGCACGAATTCAATGGAGGCGCGGTAGATACATGCGCTGGCACTACCAAACTGCGCGAGAGATTTACTTCCGCGTTCCGTCGA
>Ga0210059_1015016_pt1 | contig 11364 bp, 9 predicted proteins | sample Ectturendosymbi2_FD_188042 | JGI IMG/M metagenome (GOLD analysis project Ga0210059, IMG submission 188042) | Ecteinascidia turbinata endosymbiont from Florida, USA - Sample 2 (SPAdes) (version 2) | ecosystem: Host-associated > Tunicates > Ascidians > Unclassified | place: Key West, Florida... | reverse complement strand
CTCCCAACAAAAGTAATGTTCAGATCCGAAGTCGCAACTTCGTTAACGAGAACCGTGAAAGTTACGAATAATTACAAAAACATAAATGGCGAAATGCTAAATTTAGATTCATTTATTTGGTTGACGGGGCAAAAATACTAGGCATAAGCAGAAAAATCTCTTCAGAGTATTTAACTCCGTTAGAATTCACCTATAACGACTCCGGCCATGACGACAGTTCGCCTGATGCTTTTTTCTCCGGTCCCATGGAGTGAAGTTATAGAAGAATATCTGATGTATTTACAACGGCTGGCAACTTGTTTACAAAAGTCCGTGGCGATATTCGCCGTGATTCTTCGTCTGTATTGAATGTGATGTTTTTTGCAGGGCATTTGGTGTTTTAATGTGGGAAGTGATGACTTTTGGCCAGCAACCGTATCCAGCTTTTACCAACTTGGAAGTGATAGGTTTTGTCAACGAAGGCGGAAGATTAGAGCAACCAAGTAGTTGTCCAGATATTTTGTAAGTGTTATTTTCTTCACTACATTGAAGGATTTGCTTTTTTTCGTTAAATACCAGGATGCACTACTCATTACGTAATTGTAGAGTCGTACGATTCATAGATGTAATCAGAATGCACTTTTAACTGCTTGAACCGCACAACTTCGAGTATTAAACGGTTTCTTTTGCGCTGTTTTTAATCCAAACTTTCTGCATTGTCAGCAGCGTCATTGCTTATTAGGAAGAACTATTTGCGTTTCGAAAATGAACCAGCAAAGCTTGTAATCATTCGAAACTGCACAAGCGTAGAAGTGAAGGCCACGAAATTGTTTCCGCGCTTGTTTACCGATGATAGAATCATGGTTTCGACTAAACCTTATAAGCAACTGTCGCGACAACGCAATTCTAAGATCGCGAATGGCTGCGACAGTCACGGCGATCGGCTCTTGCGCAATCGGTGGGAAAAGTCGCCCGTTGTTGTATCACCTCCACTCGCATAAAATGAAGCCTGTTCTTTTGCGCTTCTCTGCTGCGAAGCACAGAGAGGTTTTATCTTTTGTTAATCGGATTGTTGCTTGGTATCACATTTTTATGGGACAGAGAACTTATTCTTACCAACAGGTGACATCGTTTGATTATGACTATCGGACTGGACTTCTTCCTCGTGGCAACTGCGCAGTGATCGTAACACTGTAGCTTTAGCCCATTCTAGCGTTACAGCTGCCATGCAGTATTTTGAACCAGTTATCTGTCACATTTTTGATGCTGTGGTTCCCTCCGTGTGTTTTTTGTTACGCATCACCTTGTGAACTTGGTGCAATGTGCACACCGTAACGCCACACATTTGCTTCCCTTGCAATCCTTCGAGGCACCTCAGGATATCTTCTGATATACTGTCAGTGAGAGTATTGCGTAGCAATGTACGCACTTACGTTTACTCCCACAACTTCACATACAATCTTACTTAGTTGGAGCTCACATAAAAAAAAAAATTTGCGTGTTTGTCGTTTGTTCAACAATAAATTTCGCCTGTTCAGAAACATATTTATTTTATTCATTCTTGACTAACCAGTTGTTGGTACATTTAGTTATTAAGCTAAGAGACGGGAAGTTTAGATGATGAACGTCTGTTGATTTTAAGCATGTATGTTGAAGGACTACGTTTGCAAGTAAAATCCTACCCGCTTGATTAGTTGCGACAGTTGATTCGAAGGTTTTCGGCACGAGATGCGTCGTGGTTTGAAAACTCGGGACTTTTGGCATATTTGTCGCTGTATTTGTTCGTTATCAAGGTACACATTGATGAAAGAGTGCTGGGATTTCGAACCAAATGAACGACCGTCTTATCAAAAAGTTCTAGAACTTCTCCGCACATGTAAAGTAAGTCTGCCTGAATGCGCATTTGCTTTTAGGCGTTGGAATGTAAGATTCTATTGCAGAGGTTACAGACGGCAGACACGCTGCTTCAGAGATCTTTGTTATATTTTCAATTAATTTAGTAGTTTTAACCCGACACTTTCGTTAACTGTTTTCTCACTGTTTGCTTCTAAACTGCATTCTATCGACCTTTGTATTGCTCAGCAGGTGGAAAAGTAATCGCGTTTCAGAAAATGCGTCGATTCTATCGTTAGTTTCCAGAAGGCTGCGTGCCATTTTTTGTCCCCTTCAGTGGAAGATTTCATTATCTGAACATGAATTTATCATTGTTGCTGTTTTGTAACAACCGTGTTTTCGGCATTTCATGTTTGTCTCAAACGCGTCGATAGGTGGAGCTCCCAAGCATAAGTGAGTCTACAAACGAGTCGGAACCAGTAACGAACCACATCAACTACTCCCTCGTGACTCGTGGCAACGACCAGGACGGATCCTTCTCCCATGCTACCCCGGCCAAATACTTTGATAACAGGGCGTTCGTCTTTGACGAAGGTATTAAACGTTTTCTTTTTCTCTTTTTGACGCCATTAATTATAAGTTACTTCGTAGGGCTGTTTTCCCTAGGTGGATTAATAGCGTTATTGAAACTATCCTTTTCTCATTGTCCGACTTCAAACAGTTGCCCATGACGTTTCGTCGCGGTAGTTTCCCCAGAAATAATTTGCTCACAGACATCTTTCGGTGATATTGGTTAGTCCAGATTCAAACCGCCATTGGTTAGTCCAGATTCAAATTGCTTCTGCTGTGTAACTATTTCTGTTAATTCGACTTTCGAAAAACATCGTTTCAGTGTACTGAGTACGCGTTGCTTCGCCATGCAGCTTTTTGCTGTTGCGCCATGAAGTTCTAATTCGCGATTCCAGATGACTGCTCGCGATCCCACAGCTGTTATGCTGGAGTCAGCTACACGAGTCCTTCCTACCAATCTACTGGAAGCGCTACTTCGGACTCTGTCACAACACCGCATGCGAATGGTTTCCTGCCAAGTAGCACTGGTTCTACTGTCGCGGTGCGTACAATGCGGTGTTGTACAATATGCAGAAAAAAAGCGAAAACAAAAGACCGAAGTCTGATTTTTTCGGAACGCGTGTTGGTGCGGACTAAGTGTTCGTTTGTGGTTTGAAACAGAACCGTCGCCAGAAAGTCTTCAATTAACATTCTAAAATTTGACAAGAACCCCACTGATTTATAGTGTTTCCAATTTAATTTGGGGGGCTTGGTACTTTGCTTAGGGGGCCAAGCCCACCTTGGTACTTTGCTTGGGGGCAAAGCCCATCCCCGTGGCCACGGGACTGCTTTGAAACCTGTCCGACACTTCGCCAACGCTTACCTTTTGAATTTAAGCCATTCAAAACTAAAGAATATGCTTCGCTAGAAAAAGTGAACACTTATTTCCACGACCTTGGTGTGCATTGAGATTTCATTTGTCAAAAATAAACCTGTCGGATAAAAGTAAAACAAAAATGCACCGGCTTGAAATGGGTTGGGAAAAAATGATGAAAACCATAATGCTTGTGACGTGCGGTTGTTGCCATGATGGCGGTGTGCTTACGACCACTCTCTCAGTTACGCTTGTGCACCAATGGCACGCAAGATATTATTCACGTGACAAACGCCACAGTGGCCTGTTTTGCAGGTTACTGACGGTGACAGAACGACGTCGACAAACTACGCTCAGCTCGGATTTTCCCCCAGCAGAGAAGCCAGCGTTCGCAATCCTGTAGAAAATGGGGGGTGAGCGGTTGATTTGCCTGTACTTTTGTTCGAAAGCGTGATGTTGGTAAATTACCGTTTTAGCAATTAAATTTTCAGAAATAGATCAGGCAACCGGTCTACGCAATATCAGGTAACCCCTGATATCGCAGAAGTTGCTGTGTAAATAACCCGACCGGTTTGTCCAGTGGTGTAACATGGGCAGCTACTACCATGAAATGCGCAAAATAAATCAAAACCATAGCTCATCATGCGCGTGACCAAGGACCGCATCGGGCTTTAAACAGGGGTCCTCCATTCGAAGAATTCGCGGCAGTCCCCCACAGCTATCCACAAGTGGAAGTCCCACGTTGCGCTCGCTACGCGTCTGGGAATGGGGACAGTGGGGAGTGGTTCTACAGTCTACACTAAAAATCTGCGTGGCTCGTTCCAAAAAGTGTGTGAATGGCAAAGAAGGAAATCTTAACATTCTCAGGGAGGACGTGTGGTAACGCTAATACCGTTAAATGAGGGTTTTAAAATTTGTGGTGCTACTTCGTGCGTCTGTAACTTCTTCAGACCTGCCAAAGAAACTGAACCAAGAAAAGAAGTCGATGCGTTTTTCACACAACAACGTGCGCATAAGCAAGGAATTGATTTCTCAAATGATCGTAAGAGTTTTGAAGAGAACGGCAGTGTCTCTGCGAATGAGTAAGTATCCAGCTTTTTGTGGGGTTACCTGTGTTCTACTCGCGGTTCCCCATTTCTTCGTTAATGCCGCCTGTAAACGATCGGCCAGCCATGCAACGATCGGCCATGCATTTCGAGAGTACAAGTATTCGGCAAAATTATTGGTGCTGCGGTAATTCTATGCGCTCATTCGAAGAACTTAAACTGGCCTTTTAGCTACAATAAATAAAATACTAAGCACCATGCTCGCGACATTGCTGGAATATCTACATAAACATTTTACAGATACCTGAGAGCGAAAAACAAGGAGCCATCAGACAACCCTAGAATTCAATGGGATTCTGCAGATGTTTTTGATACTGTGTCGAATTACTTCAATTCTCCGAAACTTACTACAAACGACGACTTGCACGAAACTCGCCTCAGCGGAAAGAAATATATTAGGGAGCTCACGAAACACTGGGACAACAGCCTGTCAACACCTGCCATGAACGGCGGCGATTTGCCTCGTTACGCCGACAAACCCGTGACCTATGTATGAACTTCGGAATCGCTGCACTTAGCGACACGTGACGATCTGTTGGTGCACTTACTGTCTTTCATCTTTACCTAGTTTTTGTACAGGTTAAGCACGATTTCTTGTTTTGTTTGGTACAATTGCGCATCACGTAAACTATGCAAATATAAATATTCAAGCGTCACTTTTTCTTGCGATCCCGATCTTCGCGACATTTCGGGCAGTACCACTTCCCTTTGGGCTTGGACGTCAGGTTGACGCACCCGAAGTGAAACCATTCGATCGGACACTGGAAAAAAAATAGAGATGTAGGTCGGTGTTGAAACAGAGATGTAGGTCTTTTATTAACGGCTTTTGCCGAATACCTGATCTGGCAAAATGCGTCTAGATTCTAGACAGTTGGCACGCGTATCAGCTATTTGCGCTAGTTTCATTGATCCGACGGTCAAGCATTTCGACCGGCTCTCATCAGGCGTCAGCACACGGATATAAAATGGACCAATAATCACGCGACACCCAACTGAATCGACACCCAACTGAATTTATTAAATAAAGGAGATTTTATGTCCGAATAGCTACAATGTTACACGCAATTTTGCCAGTTTCACAACATCCACTTTTAAAAACAGCTTCAGAACATTGCCGGCGCCCTGGCTAGGTAAATGTTACCACCGATGGCTTACATTGTCATATTTAGTAGTCTCTTTTTGCGTTTTCCGGGGTGTGTTTTAGCTAGTACGCCCTAGACATCCACATCGCTTGTGGGCTCCATTCAGCTAAGTTTTTTGCCCCTGGTTCAAACCTCTAGTTACGCCAGTGTATGTGAGATTTTAAGTCGTCCTAGCCAACCACTTCTGATGTTTATTTTTTCACTAAAATCTGCTACTTTCAAACGTTTTCACCGGGTGGCCAAACTTTTTGACCCGAGGGCCGAATTGGCCACTGGAGGGCCGGATACAGTGCGATTTACGTGACAGGCAGCAGTTAATGCTGTTGCACTGCTGTCCAGTCGGAAACGTGGTCCTTGAAAAAATGTACAAGGTATTTCACGGGCCGGATCAGAAAATATGTGAAAGGTATTTCACAGGCCAGACCGAACTGGTTGGCAGGCCGTCGTTTGGCCACCACTGGGCTAAGCGGTACTGTGGCTGAAGAAGCCCTCTCTGCTTCCACTGATGTGGGCTTGATTGTAATAAAGGCATGGTACAGTTTTTCAAGGTTATTTGACTTCTCTGTAGCCTCAAAAGGACTCATTTCCTTTTTCACAATTTATGATCGGGCGGGTATCTTTCTGTGTCGGAATAGTTTTGTCGTCTTCGCTCTCATGGATTCTGTGCTTTGATTTCAAATGGTGGATTAAACTTACAGTGCTTGAAACTCCTTGTATATAACGGAGCACAAATTGAACTTTGGTGTTTGTTGAGCCTTGTATAAGAAACGGCTCAAACCTGATTTTCTTTGATTAATAGCGTCTTTGAACTGAATGTGCATAATTAAAGATCTATTTAAAGTCGCTTCTAAAGGAAATCCAAATATTTTATGGAAAATCATTGCAAACTGAAAAGGAACGAATCGATTCTGCAAAGAATCAGTTTGTGTGTGAACTAACACATAACACAGGGGTTCTCAACCGGGGGAATTTTGTATTTAGGATTTTGTTTAAAATGTCATATAGTTTAGCTTATCACTTGTAAAGAGTTTAGTTTCTCTTCTTAGTGTACTGATGTAAAAGTGTTCTTTGCAAACAAAATTTCTAAGTGGGGATTTTATCTGTGAATAAACGGTTAAGGGGGTGCATGAGATAAAAAGGTTGAGAACCACTGACATAACAGCTTATAAATGAACTATAATAACTGCGAAACTACGGCATAACTTTGAAGAACTACCTCAGATGCAGGTTAGCGAAAAGACTGAAGTTCGCGTAGACACCTATTATGGGCAAAATGGCGTCACAATCCTTGTAAATAGGTCATTTGAACGATGTTACAAACGGACCAACAACGAACGTACGGTGGTCAGCGATCAAAACCCGCACCTTGTGCCCCATGATAATAGGTGAAAGTTCAAACGTGCTAATTTGGCCGTTACACGCGCCACTCACAACTTCAGTGTTATCAGAATTACTAATATTTGAATGCAACAGCAATTCCAGGTTTATTAAAATATCCGGGTTTCATGGTTGAAAAAAACGGGTTTCGGGTTGTAGAAAATAGCCAAAAAAAAACGGGTTTCAGGTTCGGGAAAACCTGGGTTGGAAACACTACTCGTTTTTATAAACCTGGAACACTACTCAGTTGAGGTTTTCCATTCACATTCCAGCTGTTGTTGTCAGAAAGGAACCTCACACCTAGCTGAGGCAGGCCAAACGCTGCTTCCTTCTACGTGGCATGTATCATAACATTTATAGTTTATGACTGTGCCAAGAGTCTCACAACATTACCTGTTCAACTGCAGATACAGCATAAGCAACAAACGGTTTGGCAAAATTTGTTCATCCAAACACTTTAGTTCAAATTGAAGACAAACTTTTCTGTACTTGCTTAACATATGAAGTATGTGCCCTGCTCCTGCAATACACGCGATTCCGTCGGTGTACAAAAAAGCACAGAAATAAATTGCCTTTTTGCCAAAACTTTCAAGTGAGTCAGTTACTCATCAACTCTTACAAATTAAAACACAAGTTACTAGGAACAGTTTGTTGATTTTATATATACTGTATTTAATGTTTTCTATGACACAATAAGCGTTTAGCTATGGACTCAATACCAAGGAAGGTAGAAACAGAGCAACGCCGTGGTCTGTTCCCGACTTTCAATGGACAGATAACGAACTGCAATGGAACATCACTGCGAATTTAACTTCGAGAAAAAGCAGTGTTTGATCCTCATACGTTCGCTTCAAGTAAACAAAGTTGTTGCGCATCTCACGTGTGTATGAAATAAAAAGAAAACTGTGAAGTATGATTTACATTTGCTTTTTCGCGACACAGACTAACATCAGAAGTTTCAAGATGCTTGTAAGTAATAAAATCAATAATCGATAAATTGATAACTGCCTGAGATCAAGTTCAATCTGATGGTTCTGTTAAAGTTAAAAGCTGAGAACCTCAAATGCTATGAAAATGATGTGTCAATCTTCGTCGGACACTATTGGTTCATCAGATTGTTGAAGGGTGCTAATACCAAACATCTGAAGCTTTGGGAAACGAGGATATTCATTTTCAATGACGAAAATGTACCAGTTTTTTTCTGAACTACTGGCGGTTTCGATTCAGCAGCATTTTTCGGGAAAGCACTTCAAAATCAAGAGCCCATGGCTGTGTAGCTTGAAATTATCCGAGATTTTACATTTTTTGTTCAGTGACTGGCTGAGAAAGCGTAGATAATAAGGTAGGGTCAACCGGTGAAGCCACCTTTCAATTTCCTAAAAAACGATGGTCTGAAATAGACGTTAACGGTGTGAAAACAACAATGCACAAAAATGGTCGTTTCGGTCAGCCATTTTGTAAGTTTATAGATTTACAAGCGGCAATAGCAACAGATACTGTATGCAAAAATTCTAAGGACAGCTAGTTGCTGTGAAATCCAGAGCAACAGTAACCTTTCTTTGAGGTTGAGGGGGTAAAACATAGTTTGCGATCTATGTTGTAAATACTCTGTGTCCTTGCATCTGTGCGCACGCGCTATGCACATGTTTTGCATAAATAACGGTGGTTGTTGCACAGCTGCTTGTTTGGAGGCAACTCCCAAATCTTACACTGGAGCAACTTACGTCGGCATTATCGCACCCAATCATTTCTCCATACGACACTTGATGACATAGGCAGTATGTCGGTTCATTCGGATCGACGGGCATGTCGAGGACATCGGATTGCTGGTAAGCCACCAGAGGAGTAGAAAGATGTGGTTCAAGAGCTGCACGCAGAGGTAGTTGTTATGAAAAGATTTTTCTTGAGTTTTTTACTGCACATAAAAGCTTTATTAACAATTACCACCAAAACAAACTGAGGCAAATTGCACAAGGATGGATAATTTACAGTTCAAACGTACTTTTCTGACGCTTCCTGGAACTTTTTGACTCTTCATCTGATGCGATTCGACCCTTTTTTTTCCTCTTCTTATCTGCGGACTCCGGTGCGTCAGCCTTGTAAATAAAGATAAGAAAAAGACGACATTGCAACGTTTTCGATTTCATTAATCAATCATCGAAAACACATGCTGGAAAACAAGTGTACTTAATACTCACTGTTAATGCTCCCGTTGTGTCCTGTATGGATTTTTCTTTTAAATCCGCTTCGAACCTTGCTAAGTCAGAATCCAACCGACGAATATGTTTGTCCACCTGAGAAAATTGGACATTCAAATCCAAATCTACTTGTAGGCATGAAGTTCAGGTTGAATGTGTGGACGGAAATTTCAATGAACTTCTTTCAAAACACATTTTATAAAACGTATTAACACGAGGTTTGACCCAACACGCCAGCGAAAGCTATTTAAAGTATATCGCAAAAGGATCTCACGCCAACAGGTTGTTCCTGGGAACGGCAAATAAAGACGCTACATCAACCTCAAAAATGCATTACGGACCTTTCTACACTAACTCACGCTTTGTACATCTTAACTAGACTTTCGTTTACGCATGCGATGCGAACGGCAGGTTGAGCTTTAATCTACCGATTATGCTATCCCTTTTTTTCAAGTTGATCTTGATAAATATTTGACCAGAGAGAGCGGTTGGGAGGATGATAGCTGCCTTCACGTGGCCCACTACGAGAGCAACCACTGCTACCCGCGCTGGATGTGTTCGGCATGGGATGGGTCATAAAACGCCCTTCTCAGGGCGCGGCAGCAGAAATGCTGCCGAAGACCCACGACCCAACGTACTCCAGCTGAACACCGAGGGGCTGACTGCAAATAAGATCTCTGTCATTGAGAAGCTAGCCTATAAGAACAAGGCTTTCATCATCGTCCTGCAGGAGACCCATTGCACAACTGCAGACAAGCTAGTGATTCCCAACTTTTCACTAGCTGGGTCAGTCCTGAGCAGGAACCACAGCCCTTCCACGTTTGTCCATGAGCGGTTGGAATGGTCACTGGTCGATCAGTCTCCAGAATAATCAGAGATTGAGTGGTTGTGCGTAGACGTTGCAGGATACAAGATCATTAACGTCTACAAACGTCCACGCTCGCCATTCACACCAACGGCCATCATGACGTTCCCACACCCCAGTCTGTACGTTGGTTATTTCAACTGCCAACATGTCAATTGGGGTTACAACAAAACATTTCCTGACGGTGAGAGCCTGGACTTCCGGGCAACATCCAACATCCAACAACCTTGGACTGCTGTTCAACCCAAAGGAAACACCCAGCTTCTTCTCTCGCCGATGCAACGTCGACACCAACCCAGACCTGGCCTTCGCGAGTTTCGGTCAGGACAGCCGACTGCCGGATAGACGTGTTCTTGGAAACTTCCCGTGGTCACAACATCGGCCTTCCCTCATAACGCCACCGAACTCAAGGTTCCTGCCAACAGCAATCTGGTGAAGCGTTGGAACTTTCCCAAGGCTGATTGGAATCGCTTTTGCCTTCTCACAGATGAATCTGTTGAGAGATTGCCACCTCCGCACACATCAAACATTGAGAGGGCATACCAGCATTTTTGCAACAGCCCACTTTCTGCGGCCAACAATGTATCCCACGTGGCCGTCGGAAGAACTATGTGCCATGCTGGGACAAAAAGTGCGAGACCCTCTATCGCTCCTTCAAACCTGCTGAGCTTCGTCGCATTGGAGCCACAGTGTCTCTAGCACGCCGTGCCATGGAGCCTGGACATCTGCTCCACTCAGCGCTCACCCGTCCATCAAGTGCAAACGTACGGTGCCTCAAATCAATACACCCATTTGTACCTGCTGCACATCTCATCAGTTCATCTGACAATAACAACATACGTGCGGCGCAGTGGGCGGAATTTGAAGTGGGCAGACAACCCCAACAAGACTCCGCATTTTCATCCCGACACCGGCACCCACCCCCCCAAGAACAGCCTGGGTCTGGTTTAACCACCTCCGCACCAGTGTCGGGCGTTTCCGCTCCTGCTTGTACAAGTGGGATATGGTCTCCTCTGCGGCCTGTGAGTGTGGCGCAGAAGAACAAACCGTCGACCATGTTGTCCTCCAATGTCCAATCCATCGACCTCCCCATGGACTGCATGCCTGACGGTTCTGGACGATGAGACAACTGAATGGCTGCTCAACATCTGCCCCGAGATCTAGTGCGGCCAAGCAGTGGTTTGAACAACTAGCTCAAAAGAAAAAGGTCCAAAAATATGTCTGCTATACCACTTTGATTGAGTTCAACATGCACCTGCAATCAAAGTTGCACACTTTAGATATGCTATACATTACCATTTCGTAAGTTTGCATCGCAAGTTGCACTTTATCATCTGCAAATTCTCGACATTTTGTGTATGATTCTTGTATCTGCTTGATACGTTTAACACGTTCATTCGGGGGAAGGCCTTTGGCATCACTGACATACTCTTCCGTCATT
>Ga0210059_1015015_pt1 | contig 11364 bp, 6 predicted proteins | sample Ectturendosymbi2_FD_188042 | JGI IMG/M metagenome (GOLD analysis project Ga0210059, IMG submission 188042) | Ecteinascidia turbinata endosymbiont from Florida, USA - Sample 2 (SPAdes) (version 2) | ecosystem: Host-associated > Tunicates > Ascidians > Unclassified | place: Key West, Florida... | reverse complement strand
AGATTTCTGTTTTCATTCTATGCTTGAAGCAACTTTTTTGGAAAACAACAAAACTTGGGGGGCAATGCCCCTAAATGCCCCCGTGGCTACCGGCCTGCGGGGACGTATAGCTACAAGGAGCCAACCAATGCACTTTGACCCAGCACAGAAAATGGCAAAAGTTGTCACGGGCTGTCATGGACACTTCGTGACTTGAAATTCAATTGACAGTCTTCCACACTAAACAGACTCATGGATGTAAACTGTTATGCGGTTAAGCATTACGTATGTACACAGCTCGTTTAGGTCGTAGCTACAATCATTAAGACACCACAACGACCTGAACAAGCCACAGATAGTTCTTAGCTGCCAATTCCTCTGCTGCCAAGCGGATGTGAGCATACAGAAAAGTGATCGGGCGTTGTTTTGCGACAGTATTTACCAAATGAGATTCAACGCCAGCGCAGGCAAGGAAGCCTGGGCAGCAAACAGCACACGTTCGAACGAGAATGTCTCTCGGAACACAAAAGTTGACAACAAGCAGAGTTTCGAGGCTAAAGAGAAGCGACCAAGTGGTCTGTTTGCACAGACTACCGGCGTCGCGACTTAACAATGCTCAACCATTCCCGACTCACCCAGGTGCGCTGTTTCCATACGCGACGTCACGTTCGACGCAGTGGGTGGGGCGAAAAGCTTGCGTGGAACACACATCGCAGTTGCGCGGAACAAAGTGAGTTACGGAACAAAATCGTTTCATCCGTCGTGAAACGCTACGATATTTTTATTTCATTTTTCTTGTGCCTTTCCATCTCTCTCCCACATTTTCCAGCAATCTGATATCTTTCTGCACTGCTGTTTTCGTATACGCGCTGTGGGTTGCTGTACAAATTTTGGCTTTTGTACGCTGTGTTTGTAAAGCGCCTTGAACGTTTTTTTTAAGCGCTCAGCAAGTCTCATCACCATTATTGTATTGTTATGATTATTATTTATAAACCAGGGCTGATGACGGGATCATAAACGACTGTTGTTGACAGCGCTATATTTAAATAGTGCGCCAAGAAATCTTTTTGTCCTACCATTTGTTGCAAAGGACTTGTTGTTACACTAACATCATCAAAATAAAGGCAAACGAATAACCTTATTGACAGTGGGAGGGAATCTGACGGATAACATCTGATCAAGCCAAACGGCAATATCAGGGATAGTCGTAAACATGATGACGGCAGAAAGCGACAGAACAGAGTCACATTTATTTGAACAAAAAAACGGAGTCATATTGTTTAAACTATTTGTTAACGAGCCAACTGGACAGAACTGAAAAGTTGACGCGATTTGAACGGTGTCCAGCTGCACTAAGGTTGCACAATCTTCCCGATACACTGACGCCAGCAACCCAGAGCTCATCGGCCGCCATGTGAACTACAGGTGTAGCCACGGGCCACGCCCCCCAAAAATTTTTAGCATATCTATCTCGGGGGTTCCACCAGCAGGGAGGAGGGGTGAATGATAAAACGGATAAGCACGGCTTTTTCAAGTCTCTTCTATAAGATCGAGACTGCACAGCGCAAGCACGTGGCAATATATGGCGCTCTTCTGTTCAAGCATGGGGTTATTTTTTCGCTGTGACATCTCGGTCATTTGCCCCACAATAGTGTTAAAATTCGACGTAATTCACTAGCCTGCCTTTTCAGACATTATGACCGGAATGACTCAATTTTTTCTGTGATTTAAAAAAAAATCGGTCTATGACTGAAAAAAACTAGTTTTAAACAGCAACAGGAGGTAAATACTGGATCAAAAGTCCTCAAAACAAAAGCCCAATTTTCAGATAGAAGCGTAAGTAGCTCACAGTCATCAGCTTGCCGTGATTCTTCTTCAAATGGTATGGCGCGATCTTCAATCTTTTCGTCCTTTTGCGCTGCATCCGGGCTTTTGCCACGTTTAGTCGACTTTCTGCGTATGCTTCTGGTTCGCTGAAGCCCAGACGGCTTCTCTGCACAACAGCAGATCATTCGCTGTCAAGAGCGCGTAAGTCTAAACCAGGGTTTCCCAGCCTTTTTAGGATCTCGCACCACTTGTGCACCCCAGCATTGTCAACGCGTGCCACTTCTTCCAGAACAACTAATTTGATTCTAGTTGATTCATGAGGATAATATAGATTAAAATAACAATAAAAAACCACAACTAAATTTAACGAGATCTTTGATTTTGTTTACCTTCCACCAATTGGTCGACGTGTGGCGTAAATTTGCTAACAACGAATCGAAAGCCATAATGTTACGATACAATAGGAACAGCAGGCTGCAAGAAAATTTATATATTTAGAAACAAAGCCCTATACGTAAGCTAGAAAGCTGTGAATCCAGGTTTTTGTGAAAAATGTAAGTTACTCGCGTACCACTTGGAAGACCTTCGCGTGCCACTAGACGTGCGTGTACCACAGGTTGGGAACCCCTGGACTCCAAACACTACTGAGGCTATTGGCCAGCGATCTAACTGACAATAATGCAAGCCCCTAAAATCTGACCTTCAATAAAGGATTGCTGGACAATTAAAATAAACAAAAATTTAAAATTTGTAATTTAAAGCTTGCTTGAAGTACTGCGAGTAAAATAAACAAAATCTTCTTTTAACCTGCCGAAAACAAGTGTTCTCGGTCGCTACCGCCAGTGCAAGAGGACAATCAAAGCCTAATTTTCGAAGAAAATAATGCAGCCTTTCGCTTCTACCTTTTTCGTCCTCTTCGTCAGGAGTTAGTTCCAAATATTCATAGTTATCCGGTAAAACGACAGCATCTTTTGCGTCCGCCTGTCCCGAGTACCAGACTAAACACAAATACCAGTCGATTATTATTGGCCAATGTTTATTTAAGTTTGAAATCAAGCAAATATGAGTCTAATTTTTCAGGTGAAGGCCGGTGTTGCAGTCTCTCTCCCTATTTAGGAATAGAAAGACGCACACCATAATGGGCCCATATTTTACGGAGCGAGGTTTTAGCAATTGCATTTGTTTGCAGGCTGGGGCGTAACGAGGAGGGCAAGAGAGGCACAATTCCCCAGGCGCCGAATCACGGCGAGGGGTGCCAAATGGCCGCAGAGGGCGCTGAAATGTCCCAGTAATGTTACAAGCACTTTCTTCAACGCAGTACATTTGCTTCCGAAAGACCTCAGGTTTGAACATGAGGGTGCCAAACTTGCTTCTTGCCCGGACGCCATGTAACCTCGTTACACCCCTGCTTGCAGGAGGTCGCTGTTGTTGTACCACCATAACAGCCTATCCAGCTCTTGGCACAGGCAAGCAACGGATAACAGCGCGTCCGCCGTTAACAATCAACAACAGCGTAAAAAAAAGAATTTGCACAACAACAACCAGTAAGCTTCTCGCAATGCATTATTTCTTGTTGCGAAGCCAAATAATATGACATGAGCTGGAAAGAACAACTACCTGGAGCGCTCGTGCTCGTCGTATCTGTCGCGGTTGATATGCTGCTGGTGCTCATGGCTTCTGCGAACAGTGAAACGAGATATAACGTCGCTTTCCGCAACGCGGTTATATTTTTAAGAGTTTTGACCGCGCGTGGCAGCGAGTGGATGGTCACCTTAAACAACACACAATCGTTGGTAAATTGAAATCACGGCAAAAGTAGCAAATGCAAATTGATGTTAACTGCTGCGACCAGGGGCGTATCTAGGGGAACCAGGGGGAACAACGTCCCGGACGCCGAAGAGTCCCAGCAATGTCGCAAGAGTTTTCTTTAACACAGTGCATTTACTCCCAAAAGGCCTCAAGTTCGAACACGTCGGCGCCAAACTTGTTTCTTGCTCCGTTCGCCATCTAAAGGTAAGAACTTTAACTTATTACTTGATTAAGTAACTTTGCCGTTACTTTATATTTCAAGCAATTTGCTTTTAGAAAAGTTAAAATTTCAGATGCCACGTCTGTTACTGTAAACGCAATATTATAAATGATATGCATCATCACGCATAAAACAAGCCGTTGAGGTGAATAGATTTCTTGTCTGTGCAGAGCGATTTATGAGTCACAATTGTTGATTGTCATCGTGACTACGATTTGGAGCTATAGAAGCTCATTTCATTAAACTGAATCGCGGCCAACAAGTGTGAATTTTTTCTGATTATGTGATTTAAAAAATCTGATCATGTGATTTAAAAAATACAATGATTTTGATGTGCTTGAATGTTTTCAAGTCTAAATTGTGATCTGTTAGAAATTACTTACGGCTTAAACCAGGGGTGTACAACCATGCAGCACTGACTAGCCAAATGCACATAACCAGATTGGTTCACGGGCCATGGCTGCATGTGTCAAGCTCTTTCGGGTTAGACAAATCGCTGGCCGCCCACTGAAGATTGGCAATGCGCCCTTTGAAAATCTGGACCTTGCCACGGGCCACAAAACTTCAACTCCCGGGCCACGGGTGGCACACCCCTGACTCAAACAATAAATTTTTGTTACTTGAACCTTACCCTAGCGCCATCCAACCTCGGTAAGCCCCGGGCTGTGACAAATAAAACAGTATGCGAAGGAACGATATGCTGCGCAAATGGTAACAAAAAATTCACTCATATTGGCAACAGCCAACATCGCGGAATATGGTAATAAGCAAGCAATAGCATGGAGCAAGCCATGAATGCAAGAAACATTGCGAAGTGTGATCGCAACGCACAACCAAAAAGCTAGCAGTGCTATGAAGTCAGGTGTCTGTGTGTAGTATGCAAGCGCAGCAATAGGTAATTCGAAGAAAGTCGATACGCTTGGGTGCTAGCTGCGACCTGTTTCGAATGTGTGATATATCGTGAAGATCGAATTCAGTTATTCCGTTTAAAAATTACCTGCTATACGAAAAAACAGACCACCTCAGCCAGTCTGTTCATTTCTCACCAAGCGCCTCGCAAGCGCAAGTTTTTTTTCAGGAAGAAATAAAAAATGTCAATGCTCATTGCATGGCACTCACGTTGCTTTCTTATCTTGTAGTGCGCAGTTCACCCCTGAGCGTTACATTTTCATAGGAGCCACAAATTTGCTTGAAAAGATTGCAAACGGTCACGAAAGAAAGTTCGTATTAACAGGCTCTTGAAAAAATAGGGCCGTAATTAAATGATCTAACAGTTACAGCGGTTAATTAACTGAAAATACCAGCACAATCACATTTCTGTCCGCACGTTGAAACAAGGCTTGGTCTTTCCGCAAAAAGAATCGAAGCATTACAGTTATATTATGCCAGTTATCGAAAAAAGCTGTGCCACAAAACACACTTTCGTTCAGTTTTCTCTGTAAGGAATGAGATGTGGACTCTCACTTGCACTTTGCTTCTAGTCAAAATCGTTTCATTACATACGTATGTTGCAAACAAGAACGCTACAGGACAGATTTTACATGATGACTAATCACAATAGCTGATGCACTCTAACAGGAGCAACACTCAAACTAACAAATACCTTCCTGCTGGCCAGATTGCACCGCAGCCATGTCGTGGATGCCTGGTGTTACACGTCCTGAGAAAAAGTTTATAGTATCATTCACAGGCCCCGCAGTGAACAAAACTGACGTTAAACAAACAGTGCATACCTTCTGAGTGATCTTCGTGTGTAGTGGAAACGGACGAACCTATAAGGAGCGCATTAACTAAGCAATCATAGCCCATGCAGAAACATGTGACTCAAAAGTTCAAGCCTTTAGAGTGACGTAAAGATAGTTCACAGCACAGTGTGAACAAGTAGTGGTTTTTATTCAACAACAATTTCCTACTGTAGTTCTTAAACTGTGAGGAATGGATACGCACCACAGAGAATGTGCTAAGGAAAGACAGCATTTGGCTGATTCATGGAAATGACTGCTTGTGCTTTAATGGTCACAATGAGTAATGCAGATGTGTTGCTTTACTGCACATAGCATGTGGCACAGACAGTCAAATAAGCAGTCAGCATAACTTGTATACAACACTACTGCATGGTGAAGCTCTTATGTACAGCACTCCTGTCAAGGCGGGAAAACAGTCTGTTTTTTTCAAGAACAAACATTTTCCACTCAAAACAAAAAGGCTGCTAAGTTATTGAACCGAAACCATTAGCATCAACCCTCTGGATGAAAAAAATGTTCAAAACCATACGTACCAAAAATTCAAACATCTGTGACCTGACAATTGCATGAACAAAGCAGCAGCTGTGCATTGAAACCTTGCAGAGCACAGAATGGCATAACGCTGATTACTACACACTGCATGCCACATATTCCACACCAAGAACATTTCTGTTCTTGGATTCTACTCGAATATAAATGGACTGAAGCTGCCTGACATGCTGCCTTTTTGCTGCAAATGCCCTCTTAAAATCATTTGACTATCACAACATCTGCTTGTAACTTATTTACTCTGAAAGGAACAGCAAAGTTAAGTATTACAACTTGCAGTTATCTACCTACCCAGACGAACACAGTAACATTTCCCAAGAAACATTCAAAATACAAAAAAACTAACTTTCATTATCATTATGAACTTGACAATTCTTATTACTCATAAGTACAACTACTAGGCTACTACAAGCAGCCATTTACTGTCTGGTTGAAGTAAGCCACTGTATATCATACTTTTAAAATACCAGTAAAAAAACACATCAGTTATGAAACACAAAAAGAAATCAATTTTTTCAATCACAGCCGGCCAGAATCAAAATGTTCATCAGTATATTGACTAACCATACACCCTCTGCTCAAATCATACCTCGATTGAAGTCATCATCAGTGTAGTTGTCCTCTTCATGATACTCAGGTCTATATAATAGATGCAATTAAAAAATCATTAGCCGATTGCACACCGTGCACAAGTATGCACACAACACTAGCATAAACATATTTTCAATTACAGCAGTGAGGCAGATGTTCGCAAATAATCCAACCAACATAACAGACTGGCAAAAACTACCTGTCATCTGTGGAATAATCCAGGTATGATGAGACTTTGTCCTGAAACAATCATGAGTAAAGCATAACATACACAAGTAAACAAAGCAGATATCTCTTTCAATAGCAACCGCACATCATATTTTCCGCAGCACACCAGCTTTTAAACTTTTTTGACAATATTTACACTTTTTGGCACATAAACAGAATATGGTCAACTACCCAATGCAGGATCTCCAAAAAACTCTAACAGCCAAACCCATGCATTGCAGGAATGTGCTCAAAAAGAGTTACCTTTAAAGTTCTCTGTGATACAAAAGGCAGAGGCAGTTAAAGCTCTTTTAATCATTTCACAAACCTAAAACAAAAAGATAGTTTCACATGTTAAGTGAAATATAAATGTTTTCAAGGTATCTTGCCGATTGCCATGTTGTCTGCTGCATTCCTGCACATGATATACAGTGGCAAGTAGGAGACCAATTAGTCTACAAAATAGCAAGGTCTGCTTGCCTACTTGGCATGAATTAACTTCATTAAGGTGAACGTCTGAGTCCAAAGCTAATGTCCTCTACTGTAACTGTGAGTCCAAGAGATAACACACCTCAAGGCAGTAAAATCTGAAGTCAATTCCTAAGTATGCCTGGGAGACTACACAATACCACTGAAAGTGCAAAAATTTAGACACCAAACAAGTAATCAGCAATGCATAGAATTATAGTGGATGCTTGGTCGGCACGGTGTCGTGTGCACAATGCATCATGAATGGGATGTGCGCCAAAAACAGCACCTATATGTATGTGGCACAAACAAGCAGTAATGAATGAGCGCAGTGTGTGATATCTATTGATGTTTGCTGCCACAGTGTGAAACTTTACGCATTCGCCACTTGGACCCTCTGATCACAACAGAAGCATTGCATTCAAGAAGATTATTGTTCAAATCATGAAATCATTACCCTGACCTGAGGAGAATTATGCAATAAATCAACTAAAATTGATGAAGGAAATATATTTACAGGTTGCACAATCACTGACTCTGTGCTTACATTATTAAATAGAAGGTGATCTAGCAACAAAGCCGCACTGCAAATAATACTATAAAAATTCTGTGCTTTACCTGAATTTCAGTGGCAGATGAAAGCTCTTTTTCTTGTTCTTTAGGAGTGTGGGAGAGTGAAACTTGGTAACTATCAGCCTGCAATCACAACTCCCTCAGTGACGCAATGTAAGTTAGCAATTTGAGTAATGCAAACATTAGTTTTTGAAAACTGTCCCACTACTGCATTTTTTATACTAACTACATGAAGCATACTAGCACCAACTTAAAGTAGTTCCTACCAGTGGAAAAACTATTATCTTTTTATGCTCAATGTAACAACTGGTTCTGGAATTCCACCTAATACAGGAATTTTTCTGAAAACCAACACTTGACCTAAATATAACTGATGACTCAATCAACATGAGCTGAAAGGTTACTCTGAAAAATCAAAATCAGTTTTTGCTGGAACACGAAAAATGATTTTAAGCGTGAACTGCAAATACCATGCAGCACTATTAGGCTGTACCAAATTTGGGCAAATGTCTCAGATCTCTACGTAAGTTGGTCAAAAGTTGCAGTTGGCCTCATCATTCACAAAATTGACAAAAAAATTGAATCAATTGTTGTTGGACGCCTCCTTTATCTTCCATGGAAACAACCCAAAAAATAGAAAAACGCAAGATCTCAACAACTGAAAGAGCTAGAACAAAATTTTTTTTTAAATGAACCAGAACTAACATGTTCCTATATGCATTTAACACGTTGAGGGCCGGCCTATGGTATATTTGTACTTGGATTTCGGCCTAAAAAACAGCAGTTTACGGTTGCCTTACCAACTCCCTAGCTCCTCCACCGATTACGCTAGAGAGCTGTTCAAGGGCTCAAACGGATCGGCCAGTCTCGTAGATTGCACTCGAAAAAAAATTTTTTGGTTGGGGGTGCGGATGTTTTGTGACTGACGTCATAAGTGAAGTAGTTTTGGGGTCATTTTGGCTCATGTTACCTGGCCTAGGGCCCAACCACTAGGCCAAAGTTTTCATTGGAAACTAGGCTCGAGTCCGAGTCTTTTGAGCCTTTGATCGACTTTCTAGCGTTTCTGGTTCAAAACTTATGATTTAAAATGAACAAATTAATTAATTATCTAATTAGTCAAATATTTTTATTAACTTACATCACAGCTTTTGAAACCGAAACCCCAGCAGGTCATCCAAAGTATCAAAAGACTCGGATTGTAGCTTAGTTTCCAGTACAAACTTCAGCGAAATACTACCACCTAACCGTTGGCGTCCAGGGCCAGGCAAAGTGGGCCAAAAAGTCCTCCACTTATGACGTCACTCACAAAAAAACCGCACCCCCCAAGAAAAAAAATTTTTTTGAGTGCAATCTACTAGACTGACCGATCTGTTTGAGCCGCTGAACAGCTCTCTAGCGCAATGGGCGGAGGAGCTAGGGCGTTGGTAAGGCAACCGAAAACTGCTGTTTTTTTTTGCGAAAATCGCCGAAACCAGGCGGCTCTAAAAGTGTTAATACATTTGACATGCTTATTTTATATGTTTTTTGAGATATTTAAGATTTCTTGATTTTTTGACGATTTTAGGCCTGAGATTTGGATTTTTGATGCTTACTGGTACTTGTATGAAACTTAAGTAGAGATTTTTGGAAAAAAATCTAGTTCAACATTGTAATCCACAGTGTAATGATCAGCCAGAAGCTTAATGCGTGCATTTTGAAGCACACTGTCATAAAGCTTCTTTGTTATAAATCAACAAAAGATATCCTGTACAAAGTGTTTACATTAAGCAACATTACGCATAGGAATACTATCACTGAAGCTGACTACTTCATCACTCACATAACAAACAAAAAACCTAATGCCAAAATCATCCAAAATGAGATATCATTACCAGGTTTTAGTTGATCAGAATAAGCATGTAAACAAAGGCAATATAGACTAATCAGCGCAGTGGGATGGTACATGAAAGACACTAGGGCTTAACCTTCCGAAAAACAAAAAATAATCGCAGTACATTTTCAGAAGTTTGTCAGGTGTATAGTTAGCAAAAGTAATTGTCAGGTTTCTCTCATCTTTTTAGCTATAGTTTCAGAAAAAAATTCAAGTGCTTCCTAACCCTTTGAAGATTTTGCTTTGTCACTCTTCAATAAGTTGTCGCAGTTTCATACAGTGTTTACCATAGCGTACTGGCAATGCTCCTTAAATATTCTTGCTACTTTTTTCTTTGTGTAACTTTTCCCATGTTAAATGCTGTTGGCAGATTAAGGGCATGTTCTGAAGCATCATTGGCAAAATTTAGCATCACCCCAAGCAAAGTAATAAAATTGTTCTGCCACACATTCCTCTTCTGAATGACAATGTTTCACTTGTTGATCTTGCTGGAAAATATTTCCTGGACACTACTTCAGCTCTTGAATGTACACCATGGCTTTTGTGCAGGAGACCTAATGTCTTGGCAAAAAAATAGTGGTTGTATTACTGCTCACAACTTTGTGAAGAACCTAAATGTTGCCAATGATGTTTCAGAACATGCCCTTAATCTGCTAACAACATTTAACATGGGAAAAGTTACGCAAAGGGAAAAGTAGCAAGAATATTTAAGGAGCATTGCCAGTACGCTATGGTAAACACTGTATGAAACTGCGACAACTTATTGAAGAGTGACAAAGCAAAATCTTCAAAGGGTTAGGAAGCACAAACTATAGCTAAAAAGATGAGAGAAACCTGACACTTACTTTTACTAACTATACACCTGACAAACTTCTGAAAATGTACCGCGGTTATTTTTTGTTTTTCCGAAGGTTAAGCCTTTGTGTCTTTCATGTACCATCCCACTGTGCTGATTAGTCTATAATGCTTTTGTTTACATGCTTATTCTGATCAACTAAAACCTGGTAATGATATCTCATTTTGGATGATTTTGGCATTAGGTTTTTTGTTTGTTATGTGAGTGATGAAGTAGTCAGCTTCAGTGATAGTATTCCTATGCGTAATGTTGCTTAATGTAAACACTTTGTACAGGATATCTTTTGTTGATTTATAACAAAGAAGCTTTATGACAGTGTGCTTCAAAATGCACGCATTAAACTTCTGGCTGATCATTACACTGTGGATTACAATGTTGAACTAGATTTTTTTCCAAAAATCTCTACTTAATTTTCATACAAGTACCAGTAAGCATCAAAAATCCAAATCTCGGGCCTTAAATTGTCAGAAAATCAAGAAATCTTAAATATCTCAAAAAACATATAAAATAAGCATGTCAAATGTATTAAATGCATATAGGAACATGTTAGTTCTGGTTCATTTAACAAAAAAAAATTGTTCTAGCTCTTTCAGTTGCTGAGATCTTGTATTTTTCTATTTTTTAGGTTGTTTCCATGGAAACACTCATAGAGGAGGCGTCCAACAACAAG
>Ga0210059_1015014_pt1 | contig 11364 bp, 6 predicted proteins | sample Ectturendosymbi2_FD_188042 | JGI IMG/M metagenome (GOLD analysis project Ga0210059, IMG submission 188042) | Ecteinascidia turbinata endosymbiont from Florida, USA - Sample 2 (SPAdes) (version 2) | ecosystem: Host-associated > Tunicates > Ascidians > Unclassified | place: Key West, Florida... | reverse complement strand
CAGTGACATGCTGATAGTGGTAAGCCACGTACGTTTATACTTTGTGAAAAGAAGCATGAGTGATTCTATAGCAATGCTTCCACAAGTTTGAACAATCCATTATATTTAGGCGAGTGTGACCAATGTGCCTGAGCGTCAAACTATACTTACGGGGCTTCTTTTCATGCAGTACAAAATTATGTGGCTTGTTAGAATACATGTATGCAGGCTTGTGGGAATACGTCTTAATCATTAAGGTTTAGTTCCGACATCTGAGTGAATACTGAGTGCAAAGCTATATTTTGCTGTGTCGAGTTTTCATAATTCATCTGGTCAATTTTGCAAGACCTGCGTGGTGTTCTAATTCTAGTGAGCTTGTCCGTAGTCGTGTCAACATACATGTCTCCTTAATTGTCCGGTTTGTGTAGCAAGGTATTATTGATCTCTTTCGACGCGATCCCAGATGTTTGCAGCTCTTGTTTCTAAGTGATGCTGACAAGTCCTGCAGCTGATCCCACAATCAGGGGGAGAGCAACCGGGAAATTCCGCCCGAAATATTCAAAAACATGTTCAGTTTTTAGTTCAGTTGAATATATCAGCTGGGTGCAGCCTTGCTTGATAAGTACATAAAGTCATAATTTGTGGATTCGTTGAAAACCATGGCAATCCAATGCTTTTTTCTTTGCAGGTCAGGGCAATGCTTACTTAAAAAAAAATGCCCTGCGTTGAAAATTTTCTTTACAGATCATGGCAATGCTTACTTGAAAAAATGCCCTGCGTTGAAAATCTGCAGATAGCCTACTAACATATCTTGCTATTGCTGCCAAAGATGATTTTTTGTGATTGTTACCGTAACATGAGGCATTTTCTGCGTAGTGTAGAAAGGATAAAGCGTTGTGTGAATGTCCATTTCCATTGCATCGTCAGCAATGTTCCCTCTAAGGGGCGCAAATACTCAGGACCACCAGAACTGTTGCGCAGTGAAATCTTATTCTTGCGCACTTGTAACATTCCAAAGCAATATAAAAGCACGCAAACAAGAAGCTATTTGAATGAAATGTGTATTTTGCTTGTATTTTGATAAGATTGTATATTTATTATATATTTCACAAAGTTTGTAATTCATTGAAAACGCTAGATACTCAGCCCTAAAATAATAATGCTCACTAAAACAAATACTGGCTCAGTGTAAAATTATCTTGGAGGGACGCTGATCGTCAGCAATTTGAAAATGAACAAAATGTCGACGTTGCCCTCCTTGGAAAAATTTCTGCGGACGCCCAGGAATGATCGTGCTTTCTCACTTTCGTGTTTTCGTTACTTTCGTGATTTCAGTCATTACGAATTGTTTGTTTCTTTCCGTTCTCTTAATTTCGGTTTCAAAATAAACAGAATCACCCCGCTTCTTGTTATTATTTCATCAAAATTACCACATTTGTTATAATAAACATCAAAATTACCAGCAATAATCTGCAACGCCCATAGTAATACACAAATTACTGAACAGAATCATCCCGCTTCTTGTTATTTATTCATCAAAATGAACAGAATCATTCGAAATCAACAGAATCATCCCGCTTCTTGTTATTATTTCATCAAAATTACCAGCTTAAACAAAAACAAATGAGCACTGATCTAAACCGCACCCAAGTGACTCCGCTCACTTGCTGCAACATACAAAGTCAAACAGCACTACTACACCATGCTGGCTACTGCTAGCGGTAAGTGTGCTGTGACAAACGTAACCTACAATGAAAATAAGTATTATGTCGTCACCTGAACTGTTTATCTCGAGGTACCTGCGCTGACGCCAGTGACTACGTCATCAGGTCATTCTTATGTGCCCACCTTCCCACCTCACTTGTTGGTTCCGTAGCTGTGCAATGTTAAAGTTTGACCAGTTTTACCGCTCAAGCTTCTTCTAAACCAAGTTTATTCTTGTTTCCTCAGAAATCTACGTAGGCCTATGCGAAAGTGATTGATTTACGCAATATGGTCCTGTGAAGCATTGGGTTCATTGCAAATCGATATCGCATCCCCCCCACCAAAGTAGCCTGTTTCCGCTACTGCCATATGGGTCAAGTTCTCAGCCCTGTTGCTAGCACAAACCAGCTTTTAAATGGACGTTTTACTTGCAGCAAAAGAAAAGTAACAAAAGGCATCGAATCAACGTCAGATAAAATAAGTAAATAAAACAACAACAATAACAAAGGAAGACAAGCATACCTGCGCAGAGGAGCCATCTTACATCGTAGAAAACAAAGCTTTACTTTGCAAAGAATTAAGATTTTCCCAACAACTAATTGGAATAAGTTGGTTGAGAACGCGGAATGGTTGAACGATCAGTAGCACGTCAGACGAGCAGAATGGCGTGCAGTGCTTGGAGATATAGTATTGACGCTGACTTTGCGTTGCCAAAAATTGAAAATCGAAAAATACCTGATGACGTGACGTTGGTGGTGGAATTAATAAAAAATGATGAATAAAACATCTTTTTCTAAAATCGTTCTCAAAAGCAATAATCTGAGTTTTTGACCAGTTCGTTCGGTGATCCAATTCTAATGTGTGTTTGGCAAAGGCACTCTTTTCTGGATGAAAGTGTTTTATATAGTTAATGTGCTCTTTTTTACGTGTGTTGAATGACCTTTTTGTCATCAACGAAAAAAGTTCAACGTCATCAACGAAAAAAGTTCAGACCTTTTCCCAAATATCTATAAAGCGGCATTTGGCTGTGACTGACTTGATATAATACTATGTTTTGATTCGTTTTTTAGACTCAACGCACAGTTTGTTTTTATTGCTGTTATTTTATCTCCATTTTACATTTTATCTTTTTATCTTATTTTACCTTACTGTTATTTTATTCCGCATTATCTGTTCTCCCTTATCTAATGTGCCTCTTCAACGTAATCAGTGTTATCACCACATCATCCAATCACACGCGTTTAGTGGATTTCAGTGCTTCCCTGCTCGAGTCGCCATTTGCCCTGATGAAAGCCTGCTGTCAGTTGGCTGAAACGTTGGTGTCGTTTTTACTTTTACAACAGTTGAATGAAGACTTTTATTATCTACAGAGGGGTTTCAGAAGTGGTAAATGTAGCTTACTTTGAGTGAAACCTTCGAAAGATCGTCTTTGTAAATTTCCAACCCTGTTTCTAGTCCAGTATCAAATATCGATGCATGATCAGTGGTGTAGTTCTGCCGGGGCTCCGCTCCGCCACCTCTACCAGTGTATTGGTCGTTGCCTACAAATGGGCCCACTGTATAAGCAAAAAGCAGGCAGTCTCTACCTGTGAGTTCCGGCACCTGTAAAAGTTCCGGAATCTATAAAATTGCCGCTACACCCCTGAGCATGAACGATGAATTTAGTGCTTAGTGAATTGGCGGAGTACAGCAAAGAGCGGTTATTTCGGCTTTCCGATTTCTATCAGCAGTTTTGCGGGCAAGTTACTTAAAACTGAAACCTATTGTTGAGTAAGAAAACCGGTACGGCCATGGCCGTACCGGACGAATAGGTTGCGCCGGCCTTGGACAGCAATATAATCCAGTTCCATCTGATACTGAAATGAACGAAAGATCAATCTTTCCATTTGTGCAAGTGTTTCTTAGTTTTGAAATGAATTTTTCGACACCATGACCGTGGTCTGACTAAAATTCACGCAGGATCCAAGCAACTACAGGTGTGTGTCGTCATGGACATCTCTAGTTACCCAGCCGTCTGAAACAACAACATAGCTTATCATGCATTTGGGAAATATTGAATGCAGGCTAAACTAGAGGATCTTTAAATTATCGTTTGAAATATTGCTGGCCGAAAGTTATCTACTGTACGTGTCAACCAAAATAACTTGAAAGGAAATTAAGAAAAAAACTGGGGGGCCAAACAGGGGTCAATCAAAAATTTGGGGGGCATGGACCACCCAGCCCCTCTTAGAATCGCCATTGATTATGGCCGGAAAAAGTCCGAGTCAGTGTAGTGGCTTTGCAGTCCTTCCACAATTCTTCAATTGGAGCCTTACCCACGAATGCAGTTTAGTGGCTTACCCAGGCTTTTCGAAAATGCTACTGAATAAAAATAGTAGCAAGCTAACGATATCGCTCCTTTTGGTGCATTTTTGAAAATATTTTTGGCACTGGTTTCACTGACCCAAGGTCTATTTTGCAAAACCAAACCTTCAAATGAGTCTTATTTTTTTAAGTTGTCAGTTTTGACGGATATTCTTTTCCGAAAACAAGTGATGTGACTTTGTGTTTAAAAGAGGGAAGCATAAGCTTCCCTCTTAACGTAGGAAAAACCTACGGTGCCAAAGGCCTTGACGTCAAAAAGGGACAAAGCACCGGGGAAATCGCTAAACAAGGGCAAACTGAAAAACACGGGAAAACCGCCTGGAGCCGATAAACACGGGAGAAATTGTTGCGGCAGCTAGCCTTTCAATCGCGAGCCGTGGGGCAGCTAGTCCGCAGAAAATTGAGAAACGCGTCCTGACAATCTTTCGGCTAGAACCTGGCCCTCACGCAATCCGCGCATCTACTGGACTGTAGTTTCTTGTTCCCTGCAGCAATTGCAACGGGACCGAAGGCAGCACAATTTCTTGTTATCAAATTCCGATAAGCAACAAACTTCAGCAGCGATTGATCGTCAACACGGTTTCTGAAACACAACAGCAACAAACTAAAAGCGTTCAACCAGCGCAGCTAAAACTCAACCTGCCAAGACAAACTTCGTCAGATTAGCTAAACGTGCGACAAACAAGCAGACAAACGCGCGACTCACGCGACTGCGGCTGTTTACATAGATCTACTCGCATTAGCACCTGACTGTAGTTCAACTATCTGCGCTGAACTGCGAAGAGAACGGCTCTCGTAATTAAGCAGACGTGCTAGGATGACGATTAAAGAAGTAGTGAGTGAATTAGTTTCCAAGCTAGTTTTTGTTTTGAATCTTTGATTTAGACTACATATATCCTAATGACAGTAACAGAATTTATATTTAAACAGGATTTGTATTTTAAAACCGTCAGTTTTGGATTTGGATTAGATTTTGAAATAAAATTGTGGGATCGGATTTGGATTTGAAAAACATAAATCTGTTCGTCTCTGGTAACTGCATGAGCTGCTTTTTTATGAGCTGCTTTTTGTATGAGCTGCAGATTTACTGGCGCACAAATTTTTATTTACATGAGGCTTCTGATGAGCAGCAGTAGCAATACTTCGACGAAGGCGCGGTAGCAGAAAAGCAAAACATGGTCAGTGTTGCTAGATGCTTTACAAAGAATATGACAAGAATTTGACCAATTTATGGCAAATTGTTGGTAAACAACTTTTGAAAATGGCAATGTTATTGGCAATATTGATTTTTTGATGCTAAATGTGTTTTTCAATTCATATTTTATCCATACCTTTCAAATTTTGAAGATTGACCAATACAAAAATGTTTATTTTAATGGAAATTAGAATGTCTACTCTGTAAACAAAATATACCCTCTATTTGGATCATAGTGTCTGAATCTTGTCTGGGAAATGATTCCTTTTGATAAAGAGTTAAACTGGAAGTAATATTTTTAGATAAAACATTATTTACCGAACCATTGCTTTAAATCAGGCCTGCACACCTCAGAAGCTCGAAATGGCAAATTGATCAACATTAATTTGCCGCGGGGTGCAAAAGTCTATTTTATTTCGTTCATTATGGACGAAATCCTTGAGCGACAACTATCTAAAGAACAGGCTTTTGCAACATTTTCTGCAAGCGACAAAGCTCTCGCGGACCGCAAGAAAAGCTGCGAGGCCCGCGTGCAGGGCTGCCAAACGAAAATTTCAATAAAAAGCCAAACAGGTCTGAAATGAAGCCAGAGGAAGGCCAAACCGATTGTTCAAAGGCCAGAAAAAAGCCACTTTCTGTTGTGGATCGCATGCAATGCGACAGATTTGTTAAACAATAGGCGGTAGGCCGAAGCTTGAATAGTGCTTCTTGCCGGGGCGGTTGAGGTGAACAATCTTGCCCAAGGAGCGCTACGGCGAGTCACTCAATGGTGGCGGATCGAACACACAACCTTCCAATTGAAAGGCGGACACACTGCCAATGAGTTGATCGCCGCCGAAAGGCCTGCTTTCACATTTTCTTTGTGGTGTTGCTACTCCTTTGTCACAAAAAAAACATCTAAATTACAAAAAATCATTAAAAATTTTCTTCGAAAGAAATTTGAGATTCAGTCTTGCTTGACCTTGTACTGGAGCTCATGGTTGATGCTTCTCTGACTTGTCATGGTTTGTGAGATTACACACTTTGGGCACAACAGGATAACAGTTTGCATACTGATCCATCGGCAGCCTTCAGCACCCATACAAAAGTCATCTCCCATTCACTCCTGCACTTACGACCAGAATCATAAAAGCCCTTCCACTTGACGTCCTTGTCGCATTTCTATCGCGGAGACGCAGACCTGTCTGCAAGCGTTGAGCTTGCTCAGTGCCTACAACGCACTACACAGTGCACACATTTCCAGTGACTACGCAAAAAAATTTATTTCGAATTTCGCATCCCTCAAATCTTGCCAAACATCAAACGTGGTTTTCGGTCAAATATTGCATTTATTACAAAAAATTTGCAAACGTGTTGCCAAAAAAATGGAGGACGTTTTTCAGCGCAAAAATGCCGAAAAAGCTAAAAGGCCAAACGAATTTTTTAGGACCAACGAACTTGAGATGATGCCAAAAAGCCAAAAAAACAAATAAAACTTTTTAAGCCAACCAACTTGAAACGAGGCCAGACTTCTGAAATTTGGCCGAAGAAAAGCCAATCTGGCAACCCTGACCGCGGGCCATATGTTTTGCAGGCCTGCTTTAGATACACACAAACCGAACCATAGCAAGACCTGAAACACAGTGACAGGAGGTCAATTTTAACATAAATACACAGTTAATGCTTTCGATGACAGCATCGCATTTAGGCATTAAAAATTGTAAAAAAACTAGTAGTTTAAAATAACTAAGAAACACATTTTTCGTTCATTCCGTCTGGGTCAACTCATGGTATGCGATACCTAGCCCGATAATTTTAGCTTCTCTCCACAAACTGAAATAGCGTACAAGCTCCTCCATGTATTCCTCGCGCTTAACTCGGACGAAGAAACTGATCAATACCTCTGTAAACTGCCAATCGGCTCTGGCAACAAACCTTGATGTAACTGGATGAGTTGAATGTATATCTAAACTCCTCTTCGTTGGGGTTAATGATCAAAGCAGTGTCAGATGACGCAACGCGAGAGGCATTTCGAAAACCACGGTGGGCTAATCTCTCCGGACAAAAATAAATCACCTGTTTATGCAAATGTCGTAAAACCAAAAACACTGCTATTGTTGTGATGGTGTTCATAAGAATGCTGCAACCGTTTGGCGAAAACTCTTCCTTCTAAACATGGTTGGCATGCTTGAAATATCACAATTTTGCGGCAAAATTAACCTCAAATTACCCGCTTTTCTTGATAAAACAGAAAACGTGCATGCAAGTATATTTTTTGTCTTTGGAACGTGCGAAACATAAAATTCACTGGCATCTCAGTGCAGTGTCTAAATTCGCGTAAAGAAATCTCCACTGTGGTTGTGTTTGCGCCAAATCTTTATTTGTTTTTTTAAAACTTGGAAGAAATTATTTTCTGTAAGTGAACATTTTTATTGATCTTTGGCAAATTTTAAACGTAAGAATAAGCCGCCATTCAGGACAAACTTGATTTTGGGTTTGGATAGAGAAAACGCAAGCAAAAGTTAAAGTCAAGTTGAGTCCTTGATATTAATCAACCATAGATTTTTCAGCAAAAGACATAATTTTATCAATACAATTTCAGCAAAAATGGAATTATATCGATTTCGAAACAATGGTGTTTTGCAAGAACTTTTTGTCGTTGAAAGGCTTCTTTTCATGTGTGTTTTCTTCACAGGTTTGTCTGTGTTTGCAAGAATCTTTGCATGCGTCAGCTGAATATGTTTCGTATCAAAACGCTTTCTCTGACAATTGTTCGTTAGAAACAGCGATGCAGCGGTTTTTAGCAAAACACAAGGTCGCTGACGACACGACGCATGAATTGCACACAACTTGGACAATTGTCAACTGCATGGGAAAATGCCATAGTAGCCTATGGACGTAGCTTTATTTCAATCAAACCGCTGCTTAGTCTGCTTTGATCTCAGGTCGTGCAGCTTTTTTAGACAAAATAAATGTGTACTCTAGAAAGGTTCGGCTTATTGGCTAAGGATCCCTTTGCCCATATGTTGGTTGGGTAACGCCTTCATTCCTTTGTTTGAGAGTAACAGTCAATATTTTGCAAACATCGGCCTTGGCTCAATGACGGTCTTCGTATAAAGTTCAATCAATTTTCTGTCGCTATTTTTCTTGTGTGAGCAGCGAACCAATCCAGACCAGCACAAAACGTTGATGTGTCTGCTTACTGATGAAAAAGCACTGCGTACATTATACAAGTAATTATATTTCGACCAATGCTATTGTTTTCCTTTGCTCACGTACAGTCGGTGCTGAATGAGTACTACGGAATTGGTTTGTCGTCTTAAGCCGGTCAAGCGCAGTTTTTGACTTTAAAACAGGGTGGCAAACTCAAATTGCTCCGATGTTCAATGAGGACTTGTGACGTAATCCGAAGGCCGCATTACGACTACTCGAGGGCCGCTTTATGACGTTGACGCAAAATTGGCGGTATCTAAACATTTCTAGAAACAGCTTTTACATCTTATTTCCTGCAAAAGCTACCATGAATTATAGACCAATCATTTCTAGCCGTCTCTACGTTCATTTGAAAGGAACTTGTTCATTCGCTACCCAAGCGCTTCCAAACACCAGTGAATAAACTAAATAACGTAAATGTTCATTACTTGAAAATTCCCAAAAAACATCGCAGGCCGCACAAAACGCCCTTGCGAGACACATGCAGCCAGCGTGCCGCTTGTTTGAGACCCCTGCTTCAAAACAACACACAGTGAAAACGGGTGAATCGAGTACGGCGAATGCGAACAAATCCTAAATCCACAGTATCTGTTATCACCAAGTGAAAAGAGGCCTTTCTGTTCAAAGTATTGGCCAATGTGTTTTCAAACAGAGATTTTGACACAACTGGAATAAATCAAGACATTGAAGAAAAACCGATTTTTGCTGTTTGGGAGCACTTTGCAACCTTTTGAATGTTTTTGATCGTATCAAGCCTCATTACAATTAAAACACTAGCAATTAACAAAAATGTGAATAAACGTTGTCATGATCTTCACACCAGTACACAGTAGGCAACACTCATGAACTAGTTATTTCGTTTCAAGTGAGTTATTACATTTGACAAATTGCAAGAGAATGCAACGAAAAACTTTTGCGGGAATTGGAGAGGTGTAACGTTTGAAATGAACGTTTTTGAAGTCCATAATAAATGGCGAAGAATGCAAAGGTCTTGATGGAATATCAGAAAACTGAAACATCCACATGGAGAATCAGAGTGATGGCAGAAAATGCGCAGACAATTGTAATTAAAAGAAGCCGTTAAATGCTCATCCTTCAATTAAGTCTTTAACCATCTAAAAACATCGTGGTCCAACTGCCTTTGACCTACGGACCATCTTGCAAAGATGTGACAACTCGTGGGCCACTACAAACAAAATGATGTGTATAAGAACAGATTCACAATATTTAAAATTGAAAAAGAAAAATAGCTGAGTGAAATGAGTTGGTCGTTGAAATTATTACACAATAGCAATAAAGAATTCATAATAAAGCTCTGCAGTGCGATGCCTGTATGGTGGGTGCTTCTCTGACCATATCGTTACTTTGACAGAGTGGTTCCCAAACTTGTGCGAGCCGTTACCCAAATCAAGGTAGCAATTATGTCTTATTACCCTCAGTATTTTGCAGTGATCGTTCATAATACAGAACAACATTGTGGATTTGGTTCCGCGTTACCCCCCAAAGAATCGTATATTAGCCCCAGGGGGTAATTTACCACCAGTTTGGGAATCACTGCTTTAACACTATCAATAAGTTAGTGGTACCAAGTCGGAGACAATTGTCGGTGTTTCGTCTTCCATTCAAATTCTGCTCTTAGATTTGACTTACCGGTACTTCGAGTTAGAAAATGTACTCACACACACGTATGTGCTTCCAAACGTCGAGTGCATTTCTAGTGCTAACTCTTTCGGTTGGAAAACCTGTTTTTTTGCTGGCTAATTTCTAGAAGCTCTCTAAAGTCTAGTCGAACGCCGCTAAGATTGTACTTAATATAACAGATGTTGTGTTTGTTCTAACTAAAATTCTCTACTGTAACATGCACACAACGGATCAATACTGAGACAGATCGCGGGCCTTAGAATTTCTGTACGCGGCCACATGTAGTCCATAGGCCTGTTCTTGGACCACGCTGATAAAAAAACTTTCGAAGTAGGTCTAACTGCAAACTTTAACCAAATGTAGAACGGAGCACGACTTTCCGTTGTAACCAATTCACCAGTTGAGTTGTCTTTAGTGGTTGAACCGTTCGTGTCTGCCACAGTTGATTGTTATAATTGCTTAAGTCTTGTTCCTATGGGAAAAGGAAAGCCTGGATTTTTTCAACGCAAATGCATAATGCGTATTTAGTAACTTCGCAGATACAACTTCGCAGAATATTTTTAAATGATTTTTTGAAAAGCATATTTGTCATCACTCACAGAAAATTTTTTTGACAATGTGTGAAGCAAATTACCATAAAAGCAACATACTTGACTTTCACCACAACAGCGCAAAAATTTCATCGCAAATGTGAGTCGTTTCTGAACAAAACTCGCTTTTCAAGAAACATACTGTTCTACGTCAAATGAAAACATTACGACGCCCTTCGCATGCTTAGGTTGTAATAGCTTCTTTTATGTTTATATGTCAGTGCAGCAGCGTGCGCAAAGCACAGGACATGGCATAGTAAAATTCAAAGCAACATTAAAGTAACATTTCAAGGTCATGTGACACGAAAATCATCAAATGCGATTTTTTGGTAGAATTTGATGAAATATGTTTCCAAGAATGCCCTGGGGGATCTAGTCATTTTGTGCTTTGAGAAGCGGCGTCTCAAACAAAATACTGTTTCTCGCCTAAAATCAAACATTTTGTCCCCCCAAATTGTTTGGCCCAACATTTTTGGGCTGGCTACGCCACTGTTGTGGATTGCGCAGACGTGGCACTTAGTGCGTTCTACTTCCTTGTTTTAACGCGTTGCCGGAAACATTTGCAGTTATGAATTGCTCTGTCTTAGCGTTGAGTCCTATGATTTGCTCCGGTCTTCTAAATTGGATCGCTGATAGTAGTTTATGTTCATTGCAGTGACACATTGTACAACAACGAGTAAGGAGAGTGCGTGTAGAATG
>Ga0210059_1015013_pt1 | contig 11364 bp, 2 predicted proteins | sample Ectturendosymbi2_FD_188042 | JGI IMG/M metagenome (GOLD analysis project Ga0210059, IMG submission 188042) | Ecteinascidia turbinata endosymbiont from Florida, USA - Sample 2 (SPAdes) (version 2) | ecosystem: Host-associated > Tunicates > Ascidians > Unclassified | place: Key West, Florida... | reverse complement strand
TGATGTGCATAACAATGGACAAAATGAGCATTACCATACAATTCTTTTACCCTAGCTTGGACACCTTTGTTGACTCCACTGAGAGCAGCAGCTCCATCATAGCTCTGAGCAATAAGCTTATGTGGATGATCTTTTATTAAAAGCTCAAGTTCTTTACACAATATACATGATAATGCCTCTGCTGTCTGATTGATCGGGTTAAAAAAACCCCAAAACCTTTCAACTGCTTTTCCTTTCAATTCATATCGTAGAATAATAACCATTTGAATTTTGTCAAAAACATCTGTTGTTTCATCACACATGACTGCTAAATATTCAGCATTCTGCACTTCATTCACTATTTTGGTTTTGCATACATTAAGAATAGATTCCAATAGTTCATTTTGTATGGTTTTTGATGTTCCTTTAAAAATTGTAGCAGAATTCAAATGAGTTTGTAGATTCAGGTCATTCTCACAGACAAGATCCAGTAATCCACGAAATACACCAGGGTTTTTTGAGCTGGTGCTTTCATCATGATCATGTCCTCTTAAAGGAAGTTCAAATTCTTTTAGCAGTCTGAAAAAGTAAGAAACACGCGAATAGTGAACAATTGAAAGCTCTAGAAGGTTTTCTGTAGGCTTTAGAGGAATCAGCCGATTGGGCTCTCCTTTCTTCTTTTTGTGATGTTTCAAACTTGCGCATATCTATATTCAAGTAACTTCACTCCACAGGTGTAATAAGCAAGGAAAATTTTTTCATTTATGGCTGAAATTTTGGGCTGTATTGACAAATACTGCATCGTTCCGGTAAGAAAATTATTCTACTTTCACCACTGAGTAAACAGCTGTCTAAGAAATGAAAAAAGATTGTGTTTTACAAAGTTACACCGTTAGAGAAAATGTCCACGTGTCATGAGGGAAGCATTGAAAGACCTTGCTTGGATTATGTACTTTCAGTTTGCTGACTAAATTTGTAGCTTTTACAGCAAACCTTTTTTCCAAGAACACAGCCAGTGCATTATCAACAAGTGAATATGAACTTTTACTTATGTATAGAGTGGGGCCCCGCCATCAGTTTGGGCCCCGCAATTCCAGCACCGGCCCTGGATATAATATTATGATTCGTTAATTTCGAAAAAGAATTGCGGACATTCGGACAATATAGCAGTTTTTGTAAAGTTGTGGTTACGTCAGAACAAGGCCATTTGTTAATTGTCAATAAAGTCTTAACCTTCCTCACTTAACTTCGCTGGCTTCGCCCTTGTGCGTTGAAATTCTCGGGGAAATTTACCTCATAATGAATGTGCTGTGGAGTGTTGTTCAATCGCTTTGTAGTTGCGTGCAGATAGAGAGACTAGGTTTTTTTAAAAACATTTTCGTGAAAGCTGCTTAAAGAAAAACCTCCGCATGTATTTGCACGTAGTGTCCTATTTAGAATTTTTATGAAAGACTTTGATCTTGTTGGAAACTACCAACGTTTCATAAACTCGTTTTTGAGATAATATCCCTCGGTGAAAAACCTTAGTGTCTTGAAAGAAAGTTCTCGTAAAACTATCTTGTAATTCATCAGGTTTTACAAGTTTCTTATATTTCACATGTACATGTGTGTTCGATGAGGATTTCCCGGAGGACGACATTTACCAAAGAACAAAGTCCAGGAGAACTCGGCATTAAACTTCACATCATCAACCGATGATCTCATCTTCAGTATCCCGGAAGACAACAACATTCCGATTTTCCGTATTGGTCGCGATTCTCACATTGAAAGGAACCATCATCTTTGCATAAGACATCTGCATTTCGAGTTATTGTCACTTACAGACGTCGCCGTTGAAACGGACAATCCAATTCCTGTTAAAAATTTTCTCAAAGATGATATCCATCAAGTTTTCAAGACATCTGCCATCTTCAATTTAACAGAGCGGGAAGGAATGTTGAGTTCGCGTTGCATTCTCAACATGAAACGTCTTTTGATTCGGAAAAACGACCCGTTCAAGATTTCAACCACCTCAGAAAGCGACTTAGAAGCTTGTCAATAGTCTTATTGAGCAGCAATGACAAAGAAGAAGCATTAGAACACCAAAACTACTCCGGAAAACGAACCGAATTCCAAGGAAAAGACACTGGGACAAAGTGATGGCTAAAACATTCAGTCCACAAGGACATTGTGTTGTCATGGGTGCAATTTGGTGGGGGACACGGGGGACGTGTCCCCCCACCTTTCAGACGGGAGGACATAATATGCCATGTCCCCCTCACTTTTTTCTCTTTAGGTTTTGCATTTGGAGAGGTTTCAAAAATAAAAGTGATTTTTGTCACGTATTGTGTGAAGAGCTTTTCATGTTAGATGGTAGGCCACACATAGCCAGGTTGATGTTGAAACAGAGTTTGGTGTGGTATCACTGATTCTGTTAGTTTATCAATTTCAGCTTCGATAAAACAATTTTTAGCATTCTTCAAGTTTCTCGAGACAGTGAAAATGTCCGACATTTTACCCTGTGTGGTATACTGTTAGAAAGGTTATTTTCTTGTAACAGTGACAGTGTTACAGCTGCACATGCGAGAGACCACAGTACAGCCATAATGTTTTCCGTACAGAAATGTAACTGGCTTTGCTGTAACGTTGGTTGTCACGTATCCAGAAGCAGACAGCGAATAATTTAATGATGCTAGTGCATATAACGTCAGAGAGTTAGGTTTTCAGGCAAATCTCTGCGAAGCTTTTTGCCTAAGGCAAAAAGCAGCACTATTGTGGAAACTTAGTTTTGGGATGAGGAGTGTAGAAAAAACTGTTTTCAACTATTAGTGAACAGGATTCAGTCAAAACATTAAAGAAGTAGCCTACAGTATTTACCTAACGGTATATCGACCTGTAGTTCAAAACGTAGGGACTTGACTCGGAAATGAGAATAAAATATACATTTAACCTAACTTCTTGTAATGTCGCGACAATGGTGACCAACAAATTCAAAAGATGTGTTTGCCCTGAAGAAGCCCACTTGAATAGGTGGGCGATTGCCCATTGCCCTGAAGAATTGCCCATTGTCAAGAATAGGTGGGCGATTGCCCATTGCCCTGAAGTAGCCCACTTGAATCGGTGGGCGAAATGTTAGCTGATAATAAAATATCATCACCAGAAGAGCTTATTCATCTGTTTGTTTGATTTGAAACCTGGTGGCAAATGCTACGAAGCAACATGAGTAGCAAAAAGAACTGCAAATCCAAAAGATATTTTTTTCCTTGACTCTTACACTTTGTGCTTGTGCTGAATACATTGGTTCGTAAGTCATCTGATTTACTTGAGTTTAACCAAACCCACAAAGCAGCAATGTTTTCATCCAAGAGCGAAACATTTTCTTTACAGATAAATCACACCTGGTTTTGTTGCACATTCTTTTCGTGATAAAGGTGAAACTGGTACATTTTTGCCAATTCACCGTTGGGCATTTTGATTTAATCTCAAATATATTTTTGTGTCGTTACGCAAGTAGAGCTCTCAGAATGAAACTTTTGACATGGCGCAGAGTTAATTCTGGCCGGGCTTTTCGGTTCGGACGGGGCTCGGGCTTGAGTTTGTCAAAATATTTCGAGTCAATTTCGGGCCTGCATACAAAACTTTTTTGTAACATTATGAGCAACGATTTTTTGACTTTTTTCTTTCGTGACGTAGATTTGTTGTGCTCACCGCGGTAACTTCTGTGAGTGAAGTGATTGTGACTTTTCTTCAGCTAATTCTGTTTGCAAACACAGCTGCGTTCTTTCATTCTCTGCTGGGATGAGTCTCATACTGTTTTTGAGAAGGCCACAGCGGTGAGGAAATTAGCACACGATGGTGTTGCGTCGAAAAGATCAATCACTCACGCGATTCTTGGCTTGTTTTAAGGAGCCTACAAGTCGGCTTTTCATATCTATATTTCTTTTCTGCCTATAGCGCCATCGTATATAGGTTCGTGATAGCATATCTTAGCTCACTGGTGCAGGAGGCTGGGGTGCAGGGAGTGCAAGCACACCCTCAAAAGTTTTGATTTGATGTAAATCCTGGCAAAATACTTCAAAACCAGGGCAAAATCTCTGAAAACCTTCACAAACTCCGTGAAAGTATGAGCAAAAATGGCACCCAACATCTTTTGATTTAAAACAACTGGCGCCCAATTTTCGAGGAAGTTTGTGAGAATTCGGGCAAAAATCATTCGCACTCACAAAAATTTGCCTGCTCCTACACCTATGTCCTAACTCCCTCGGTTAAATTGGCTTTCAGGCCTGAATCGGGCTTCGAAAATAAATGTCGGTCTCGAGCCGTGTTTGGGCTTATGATTTCGGGTTCGGTCCGGGTTCAGACTTCAAAATAAGGCCTTTTTACAATTCTGTGTGGGTATGTATGCAGGGGCCAACAAGGGGAGATTGAAAGGATGCATCCTCCACCCACCAACAGTAAAAATAGATTGAAATCATTTTGCGAAGTAGGCTACGCTAATTTTAGGCCAAATGTTTTTGCTGCTGATAAGAGGATATCAATGAAGATTTTGATAGAGGTGGGGCTGCATGCATGATGCCCAGCAGCATTAAAAAGATTTGTAGCTTTTTTAAAAACACGGAAATGTGCAAGAAAGGTATTTATCGTTTTTGTAACGTTAAGCGACTTGAACAAAACATCAAATCGCGCTGTTACCCACACTTCATGTGAAATGCATGAAAACTGAAGTGTTCTACTGTAAGAGTGATGTGCGACCAGTGCAAAATCATTTTGTGCACTACAACCGACAGCTCTGATATAACTCAATTGATGTGTTCTACTATATTGCTGTGCTTGTTTACATCCAAATACGATATTAATGGAATCAGGCTGAACTACAGTACCGTGTCCAGCAACAAAGTTAAGTATATTAATATGTAAATCATCGGCAAGGACAAAGTAAAGCGTGATTAGTGTTGCTCTCAAAACACCTCTAGAAATAAGATTGGGAAACTGTATATATAAAACGTAACTTCTGCATCGACGCGATGACTATACTGGTTTCACACCAAGCTGTCCCTCCCACATTTTACAACAAAATTGCGCCCATGTGTGTTGTGTATGTATTTAAGCTATTGTGTATTTATACTCCACATGTAATCGCAAGTCACAAGTAGGAAGAGAGTAACCCAAAATATTGTAGAAACCATTTACACTAATATCCGACGTAAAACTATAAGCAACATTTCCGATTTGAACGGACAAAACTAATATACCACTTTCCCACGGGCAATAATCAGCCATTGCGAGCCGCGGGAAAAACGTTCTCAAATCCCGGCGAACAATTAGACGCGAACACCGAGGTCGCGCACGACTTAATTGCGGACGTCGACGAAACGCAGCGTTCGTTCTTTCGATCAATGAGAATTCGAGGGAAAATCAGGAGATTTATCGACCAATGAGAATCGAGGCGAGTGGAAATTTCGATTGTCCCGAAAATCGTAAATAGTGGGTAGATTCCCAGATTCAGGCAGTTCTTCTTGGACCACCGTGTAAGTAGTAACTCTTCTGTCTCAAGCCACCGTAGGACTTGTAGACTTAGCCTAGCCCTCTAGAAACTTGTTGTACAGTCTAAAGGTAATTTATTAGACTGAAACCCATTGAATTTGCGGCAGTATGATTTACTCTCTTCCTCCATGAAAGAATTGAACTCGCACTAACCCCTGTTGCTCGCCGTAACTTTTGTTACGTGCTTTAACCCCTGATATGCGCATTAGCCCCTGTCATTTTTAAATTACCTTTCTGATGCATTATAGATTATTGGCGCAGTGCTTAAAGCTACATTAATAAAACCATGAGTGAATACAAATTTGTTTGCTGCTAAACTGAGCGTAAAGTCGAATGACAAAGGGCGGGTCTAAGTTTCTTAATTGTAAACTTGGGCGTGCCTAGGACCTGTTCCTGCTAAATTAACCAGTGCCCTCGAGGAAATGTTTGAGTAAACACTTATTTCATGAGCCACAGTTTTTTTGTCGCCACTAGTATTCTTGACGTCAGTCAGTTTGTTAAGATGTTATGATTTATGAGCTTGTGTTACGAAATTTTGATTGTAGTCTTGAGTTTGTTTTTCCTCTGCTGTTGCTTCAGCCTCTCAACGTTTCACCCGTAAGCTTTGCTTGCAATTTTCAGGACTGAGGATGCGTAATTTTACGTGAAATCGATTTCCTATTAAAAATTTGCTGATCGATTCCTTGCTTACACTCATCGTGGAAAGTACATACTTGAATGTTGTGCCAGTTGTTCACCTTCAAAGTCGATGTGTGACTTACACACGAGATTCCACTTATGCACTCATTGCGTGGAATAAATGGCTTGTAAATTTGTGTCATTATGTTGGTGTGTGATATTTACAATAAATCTAGCTGAGCAAAGGTATGTTTGTGAGTGAGGAAGGAAGACGTGGGGTGATGTTCATGTGTGCCCATGTGTATAATCTGCTTTTTGCGGTAAAACAGTAAGAAATGTGGCTCTTGGTCTCTGACTGGTTGGCCACCCTTGTTTGTTCAGGTTGTGATTTTGTCAAAGTTTTGTTCGTTGATGGCAACGAATGGCTACAAATCGATCGTAAGTCGGATGCATGGACTGTCCACGGAAAATGAAGAAACAGTTTGGACGGAATCGCCATTGGTTATTCTCTGCATTGTTCGATTGCGGTGAATAAGTTAACCAGTGAAGCAGGCCCGTAGCTAAGTCTTAAGATTTGGGGGGGCACAAAACATATTTAGGGAAGCAAGATTTTTGTTTTCGTTATATTTTTTAATAAAAAATTTCGGGCCACAAAAAAATCTGCGGGGGCAAAAAAATTGGAAGGGGGCTGGTCCTGAATGCCCCTCGTGGCTACGGACCTGCAGTGAAGTAAAAGTACTTTTCAGGCAAGTTTGTTCTTTTGTTGCGTTGTAGATTTAACATCCATAATTCATTCAGAATTACTTTCAACCAATGCCGTCAAGTAATCAAGCTCTCCGCTAAAGTAATTTGATTACCTGACGTTAATGACCAACATTGTGACTGGAGTTTAAACTACGAGATGTTACGAAACAAGTGGCATTCATGGTAACAAAGACATAACTATCAGTGATGTGATCGAAATAAGGTCACAATAAGTCCAAAAGGAAAGCTTTGTCGCTTAGTTAGTCAGTTGTTATAACCAGTCCGAATGGCAATTACCTTCACATCTAAAAATGAAACAGGACATTTAGGGTAAATGGTTAGTTAGTGATGAGTTTATCAACTGCATTTTCAAATAATTGTTGGATTCAAGACCTTCAGGTTGACCTGCACCTATTTGTTGAAAGATAAACTATTGCGTAGTTCCTGCTAACTCGGTCGAACGTGTTTATGGGATTGTGACGACACAATCTACGCGAGAAATCTATCATGGGTGGTATGGGTAAGATAAATGGAAGTGACGTGAAACAATACGTGCGCTTTAACCGTGTGGAATGTTATCATCAACACAACGCAAAGAAGTTGAATCATTCTTGTTTTCTTGTAAACTCAATCGTGATTGCGCAGATGTAGCTCTTTATTGATGTTGCAACGCTGTGAAGCGGAAGTGTGACGCAGTCACCACAAATGAAAGCAGGAAACGGGGCGAAAACTTCCGGATGTTTGAAACTGGATCGCTGCCTCAACATCGGTGGCTGCCATTTTCCATGAACCCAGTCACAACAATGGAGACTTCAGATAACAACAGGTTTGCCAGATGAAAATTTCAATAAAAAGCCAAACGATGCCGAAAAGAGGCCAGAAAAAGGCTACACCGTTTGTTTAAAGGCCAGAAAAAAGCCAGACTTTGTTAGCGGTATTACCACTCCTTTGTCACAAAAAACATCTAAATTACAACAATATCAAAAAAAATTTCTTCAAAAGTCTTGCTTGGCATTGTACTGGAACACTGATCTTCCCTGACTTTTCATGGTTTGTGAAATTCCACACTTTGGGTAAAATCGTGCCACAGTTTGCGTATTGATCCATCGGCAGCTTTCTGCACCCATGCGAAAGTTTCTCCCATTCACTCCTGAACTTCCGATCAGAATCATAAGAGCCCTTCCACTTCGACGCAATTATCGCATTTCTATCGCGAAGACGCAGACCTGTCTGCAAGCGCTGACACTGCTTAGTGCTTACAACACAATAGACACTACATAGTGCAGTGAGTGCACATATTTCCAGTGATTACGCAAAAACTTAATTTCGAATCTAGCATCTCTCAAATATTACTACTATCAGGATGCGGGAGTCTGATACAGCATTTATCGCAAACATTTTGCAAATGTGTTTCCGAAAAAAATGGAATAACAATATTTTCCCTCATAAGAACATATTTCAGTGTAAATAAGGTCAAAAAAGAGCCAAAAGGCCAAACATTTTTAAGGCCAGCCAACTTGAGAGGAGGCCAAAAAAAGGTCAACTAAACTTTTTTAGGCTAACCAACTTGGAATGAGGCCAAATTGCTGAAATTTGGCCTCGAAGACCAAGCTGGCAACCCTGGTAAAACAACCAACTTTTAAAGTGTAAGCGTTCTCATTCCTACTGCTCTACAACATTTGACTTGGCTTCATGATATTCTAGAGCAGGGGTCACCAACCCTTATGTAACTGAGAGCTACTCCTTGGGTACCGATTGACGCTAAGGGCTACTAGTTTGATACACACTTCTGGAATAAAAATTTAGTTCAATTTACCTTCAATTAGGCATACCATACGTCCGGTTTTAGTCGGGATAGTCCCGGTTTAAACGCATTGTCCCTGTGTCGCAGTCAGTCAAACGAAAGTCCCGGTTAGGCATTCGGTCAAATGTACATATGCTTGAACATCGGTCAAGTGTACATATGCTTGAACATTGTTTTCCTCCCTAGTAAAATGCATTATTTTCCTTTTTCTTTCTTACTTAACAATAGGAATCCAAAACAGTTACATACTCTAAGTATGATATGAACCAAATCTATCTGATAAAGCTCGCTGTTCTGTAGCGTCCCGGTTTTCAATCACAAAAATATGCTATGCCTGCCTTTAATTACATTATCATTTTAATGACGTTAATCTATGTGACGATACTCATCATCTTTTAATGCTATTTTCAAAACAGGCCCGCGGGCGACCAACGTGGTCCTTGCGCAGGCACCGTGTTGGTGACCCCTGTTCTGTGTCTCTGCAGATTGTAAAATACTGAGTTGAAGAGTGTAGCTGGTAACTTGTTATTATTTTCGTATTGGTCAATCGATATTTCTCAAAATAGTTCTAAAACCCACTCTCATAAAGCCAAAACTACTTTTTTTGCTAACATTCAACAGAAAACATCGATAGCAAAATTCTTATAATTGCATTGCAATACACGTTTTTTAACACAGTTACTGGAATAAAAAGCAGAAATAGTTCGTTATTTGCTGGCGGATCATTTCAAAATGACTGTGACGCAAAATCTGTTGCTTAAAACTCTCAAAAACCAACAAATTATCAAAAAGAGACCCGAACTGAATCTTCAATTCACTGCTGGGCCGCACTAGATCTCGGGGCAGGTGTTGAGCAGTCATTGGATTGTTTCTTTTTAGCGCCGTGGGCCACGCTTCTATTAAGAAACGGTGTCGGCAACGCGTTGCACGTTCTGAGGAGAACTGTTTAAAGTGTGTTGAGGAGTTGGTGCGAGCCGATGCCGTGAAGTAAGGAGCATTCTTGGTTTAGTTAAATGTGAGGAAAAATTTGAAAGCTTTTATTCATGCACGCCAGCCTGTCTAGTTGTGCATTTTAGCGAAATCGGCGTCAATTTTAGAACAGTCAGCATACTCCCATCATGCGACAATCTGTTGAAAACTACAATCTAGCGCAGTGGTTCACAAAGTTTTTTTGTTACTGAAAAAATAATTGCAAAAATTTCACACTACCTGCTGTGAAGTAACAATAGACGATTATGAACCAAACAGACTCTTACAACGTCAGTCACTGCAGTTAAAGCTGCTTGTCCATGCGTACTGTGGGCTTTTCCATCTATACCAGCGGTTCTCAATTGGGGGTGCTTGCACCCCCACAACAAAAATACATCAAATGGTGCAAGGGGTGCAAAACTCATTTTTCCGGACGGGATGCGGGCTTCAAAATGAATTGAGAACCGCTGATTCTATACAAATCTCGTTGCGCAGTTTTATTTGTAGAATAAACAAATAATGAAAACTTAAGGTTTTTACATCCACAGCTTATCCTCATAATTCCTCGCTGAAACAAATTTCCTCCCTGGAATTTAAAATACCTCCCTTAGTTAGCAAAGTGACACCCATTTGAGAGCCACTGATCTAGCGTTTCTCGCGTTTTTTTCTATTGCGGTTGGAACATTGACGTTGCGAGGGATCAAATGTTTATTCAAAGAATTTATTCTGCGCAATGTCAACAATACTCACCCCCATCGTCCAAATGAACTCACCCTCTCCCCAACAAACGAGAAAAGCTTTGTTTGCAAATGACCGGGACATGTGTGTGCTGCTCTACCTTGCAGGTGGATCTAGAGACATACATTAAGGAGCTGTTTGACGCGGGCTTGGATGCTGGCGTCCTCCCCACCGAGATAAGGAAAGTTGGTTGAGCGGCGGAAGCTAGTCAAGCAGCTGATGAAGCAGTCCGGCCTTTCGAAGGACCAGTACACGCAGGTAAAGTCGAGTTGTCTTGCCATGCAATAACCTGCTTCTGATGGAAGGCCTACCTGCTCATGTCAGCCGGAATTGATGTCCGTTGTTTCAGCTCCAGGAACTTTTTCCATTCCTTTCGCTTTTGATAACTTCCTGTACGCGGCGTTGCCAGCAGTAGACAAGCGTGAATCCCTCAATGTATGAAGTTAGTTCATTTCGTTTATACTCGTTTTCTGTACTCCTTCCTGGAGTGTAAAGAGTGGTCAGCGGCGCCCATCTACGCTTACTTGCGCCGTGGGCCAGTGGCCCACATTGGGCCACGCGGGTACTTTGTCAGTGAATGCTGCACTGGTAGCAAGTCGCAACACCGCGCGTGAAGCTTTCCCTTGCACCCTCCCATTAACGCTGAGCACGAGGCTGGACAGACCGCAAGTACCGTTTTTCAAGTCTTTCCTCGACGCCAAACCGTTTTAAAACATTACGTTGTTCTGACTTCACTTCGAACCCATCCCACCAGCTTTGGTGCTGAACCAACTGTACCACAATGCATGGAGTCATTTGCATGAAATCTCATGTGTTGCCACAGTAGTACATCAGACAGAAGTCGCTGAAGCTGACCGCGAACAGCATGTATGGCTGTCTGGGATTTGGGATCGCAGCTCTTGTGACCAGGCAAGGTAGAGAGGTAAGTGTTTGTAACATGTGACGACTGGTTGATGAATTCAGGCACAGCTAAGGACAGCATGCTGTGT
>Ga0210059_1015012_pt1 | contig 11364 bp, 7 predicted proteins | sample Ectturendosymbi2_FD_188042 | JGI IMG/M metagenome (GOLD analysis project Ga0210059, IMG submission 188042) | Ecteinascidia turbinata endosymbiont from Florida, USA - Sample 2 (SPAdes) (version 2) | ecosystem: Host-associated > Tunicates > Ascidians > Unclassified | place: Key West, Florida... | reverse complement strand
GGGGGGGGGGGGAACGGGCAATTGGCCCTCCTGAAATTTTCAAAATCATGTTTAGTTGTTGGGTGCAACAACAAGTTACATTTTGTGCCCCAAAAGATAGCAGCTGGTTGTAGCCAGTCGTGCCGCTGTGGGGCGTTTTTGCTGGGCTTGTTCCCTCCCAAAAAAGCTGCAAGCCCCCCAGATTGAAATATTAAATAGTAAATGCTATAATCATGAAGATTTTTCATTTTCACAATGTCAAGCTCCTCTACACAAACGTAATGCCCCCCTATTGAAGACCATCTTAAGACAGTTCTGGATGCGGCCCTGTTTTTGGGTGATTTCAACCTTGTTTGTGTCATCGCAGTAGATGATCTCAACCCAACAGTACATTTCAAATTAAAATGTGTGATTTTCTTGTGCACATATGCCAAGAATCCTGTATGTAATTAAAAACAAGAAAATCCTAAAAAAGTTTCAGTAGTTGCAACAGTAGTCTACAGCTGATTTTGTTGTACATATGTACAGTGCAACTAATTGTAGCTTTAACACAAAGGTTTTAACCAGCTCCTAGCCATACAGTACAATATAAAGTACTAATGCACAGTAACTTCATGACAAAAACACTTTAATAGGCTGGTTACAATGACCTTGGCAAACAGTGAATTGACAACTATATTCCAAAAAATCAAAAACTTTCATCTTGGTGTTGCGTACAAGTGTCAAAAAGATGAATTTTCAAGTTAACACAGTTATCCAAATACCCTAGCAACATTCGAACACTGTTGTTTTTTGATTGGATTTGATGTTACAATGTGCTAAATCTTTGTTTTGTGTTTCACATCGTAGGCCCACAATGAAGTATTTTTTATGGGCAACACAGATCGGCATACATACTATATGCAGTCTCACAAGCTTTCAGCTGATAATATTATAATTCCCCATTTAGTCATGAATCCCTTCAATTGATACCAGTTAGACAGTGAAAACAAAAATGTTTTTAATTTGTTGTAAGGTACCATGACTTTTGCAGCATAAAAAATGTTTATTTTTCACCATCATTGACATGTCCCAAAAACAACAACATACATACAGATCATTAAGAGAGACAGCATATACAAAAACAATGAAGGTTATTCACAAGTAAAATTTTCAACAGTGCACATAATTTTGCTGTGGGAGAGTTTATCTACAAATTTGAAGACATAGTTCATTGAGATAATCAGCAATACAACATAACACTAACAAAAGAAATAATGACCTCATAAGAAGTAATAACCAATGAAAATTGTTTTACAGTAGATGAACGTTAAGTCAGTAACTTTTTCTAACAAAATTTGAAAATTCTCTTCATGATTACTACCAACAAAGTTATTTTTATAGCCTGTTACAAAACTAACATTGGTGGAACAATTTAATTTTTGCATCATACTCACAGTCCATATCCCAAGCGCACTCAAATAACACAGTAACACAAAAATGGTTAGTCATAGTGCAGTGCAGAGCAAGTGTTAATTGGCAAGCACAGACAACACAGGGAGATGCCAAACACTGAAACAACACAGCAGCTGTAAATGCATTCACTCATCAAATAGTAATCCAGCAGTGCAAAGAAAACTGAAGACATTTTAAAATCAAGTTGTGAAGTAAATGGCTAAAATTGTCAGATGGGGATGCTCGCAAAAGCATGCAAATTGTTTTGATCAAGGTTTCAAATATTTTTGCATGTCATATTTCAGTAAAAACAAAAATCATCTGGCAGCACGAAACGCATGGAAGGTTTAGACAATGCTGAAGAAAACAGACACCAATACAATGCACCATCAACTATTGCAATTGATCACCATCATACAGGGGGGTTAAATAATGGAGGAAACATGAAGATTTGTTGTAACTTTGAAATGAATGAATAAAAGAATTTGATGTACGCTCACATTGGCAAACGAATCCATACATACAGTTTCTAAACAAGGCATCAAAGGTCCTGACGTAATGGTTAACCTGGTGCGGGCAAACACAATTCTGGGTGTGTAATGCATAATTCAGTAGCATTATTTAAGCAATTCATAAGTGCTTCATGCTATCTGTGCGTATTTGCTCCACAATTGGCAAGCATACATTGGCATGAAGTACTGTTTTTTGTTTTTACTGCAGTTCAACACTGAGCAAAGGTGCCTATTAGTTTATTTACTACACAGTACTGGAATTTCACTTGCCTATGGATGTCATTGTGATCCTTCAGTTAGACATTTGATAATCCACGCATTTGACTTGGTCTGAAAATTGTACACATACACCATTGAGGAATATATTCAGATGAAGCAGGTTGTTCATACTTTTGCAGGGAAAAAGATACACCAAAAGTTTTATTACAAAGTGATCTTGTGTTCAGCAGCATAATCATCACAAATATTTTGAAGATGGTGAAATCCACTAAGGCTAATGCTAGGGCCAAGCATTTCTGGGTTGAAAACGATGGATGATTGAGGTAAGAAATTCATAATCATGCTTGACAACACATGTTCTAAAAAATGCTTTTCTGCTTCACTGATGATTTTGAACATCAATCAAAATTTTTATTTGACCAAAAACACTAAGGGGAAACAGATTCATCTTGTACCAAGATGTATGTACTTCCAACAGCATGGTACCTTTAAATGCTTCCTGCAATAAATATTCAGCAGATAAACAAATAAAAGTCAACGCGCAAATTGAAAGCCAGCAATAAGGTACCAATCAATGCAAAGTGCCAATATATCTACATTTTCTTTAATTACACAAGTCTATTTTTGCATGTTTTAATTATGAAACTTCCAAACTTTTCAAATTATATAACCATCTTTCACCTTTATACATTCATATTTAAAGTGGCAAACAATTTTGTACTGCTTCTGAAAGCTAAATTTGAAATATTACAATGCAATAGCCCTAACAGATTCATACTATAGGCAAGGCTTTAGGCTGCATCCTAAACAATTTCATGAAATGCATACAGTTTTTGTATTGTTAATGATTGTAATTAGTGCTATCCAAAAAAATTGGTTCAATGATTTCATACATGTTTGCAACACAAGTAAACCTCAAAATCCAGTATAGATAAACTTAATATTTTTCTGGTGATACTGTTGTCTAAACCAATGTTGGTTTAGCTTAGCATATCTGAAAGACTCAATAAATATGGATTTCAAAAGGCCTTAAGATCAAGTCTACAGCAGCCTTGATTCAATCCAACTGAGAACAATGTTATATATGGTGACTTTGAGCAAGAAGCAACATTACGCTCAAAGGTGAGGATATAATTACCAGTTTCCATCATTGTTCACAAGATGAATCAAGAGATGTATTCAGACAAAATTGACATCACCAACAGGCCATGAAAAATGTGGGAATGTCTATCCTGGGAAACCTGACCTGCTTGCAAGAATTGTTTTGCAGCAACACTGCAACTTTTCACTCCTTATCCTTTGTCTGCATTTAACCATAATAGATTGCAGGGCATCAGGGTTCTCACAAATTCAACTCCAAAAATTCCAAGGACAGTACTAAAAAATCCTTAAATCTGTGGTGGTGCAGCATAAAATCGGAGCGCATTGATAAGCGTCAAATATAGAAGCAAACATTTTTTTATTTATGTCCTTTGGAGTTTCAAACATGATTTGCAAAATAAAGTGAAATCATTAATTTTACACATTTTAAAACTTTTCTGAAAATTCCTAAAAAATCCCTGAAAAGGGTCAAAAGTTCCAATCTAGGAACAACATCCCTGAACTGAGCACTGCAGGGCATTTCAGACGTCGGCGCTGGCAACAAAGGAACTTGAAATAAAAAACGAGGGAGATGGATAAGAGCTTTATGACGGCTGATGTATCAAGTCTCAAATGTTAATGTTTCTTCAGAAAGACAGCAACTTGAAAGGTGTAGCTCATATGCAAAACTTTTACAATAGGGGAGAGTAAGTTTAACAAAAGTTTACGACAGCTTGCGGGATATTAAAGTTTGATTACCCGGAAATTTGCATTTTTTGGCACTGATCACCAAATTGCATTAAAGAAGAATAGAAAAGAAATTTCATAGCATACAAGTACAAAGTAAAAAACAAATCATAAAACAGTAGTATGCTATTGAGGTGGTAGGTGTAAACACCACACAGACACGACACATGAAAACACATAATAAGCAAACAAAATGGAAAAAAACAAACCCAAAAAATCAAATCACAAATGGAACAGCAGTCACTCACTTGAACACTGAACAGAGGTGGAGGGCAAGCAATGCATGAAGAATTGAGAAATATGCACATGAAGTGAGTCACAAATATATATTTGATTAGGCAAGAAAAATGAATGGAAATGGAGAAGATCTACAAGAGCAGAAAAATCATGCAGCAAGCATGATGACTGACATCATATAAGAACTTCAAAGTTTAGAAGTGCATAAGAGAAGCAAAATGCAGTTTTCCACAAAACAGACCAGACCACACAGAAGCAAGTCAGTTGAGCACTGAAGAACATGATGAAAACCACTGTTGCCGTTACACAGCAGACCTGAACAATTTGGGTGGAAATGTCAGAAATTTCAAATATTGCAACAGATTGCAAGCCTGATAATAAAAAATAGAAAGTGATTACAGATACGCCTGGCCTGACGCAATTCAAATAAAGGGGTCAGTTTGTCATTCAAATGGCATGGATCTCAAAGTCTAGGGGTTATGCGTTATGGCTACTATGCCAACGTTTTTTGGTTCGACTCTCAACTTGCCGACTTTTGTTGTTTTTTTCTTTACTTTTGGTTACGTGTTACCTTTAACTTAACCCTTGAAGTTTCAGGGTCAGTGTTAGGTTAGAATTAGGTTAGGTTAACGTTAGCTTAGGGTTAGATGAGCGTTATCTTAGGTTAGGGTTAGGTTAGGGCTATGGTTAAAGTAAGGGTTAGGTTTAGGGTTCATCTTTTACGTTTAGTTCGTTTCTACCAAGCCTACTGCACTCTCCTAGCGTGTTACTGTTACGTTACAGGTGGCGTATAAGTTTTCAAATTTCAAGATCCATAGGCATATCTAATCTATAACCACTGCCTAAAAAATATTCAGTAATTGAGATGGGTAGCCTACGTGAAAAACAGAGTATGGTTATTAGGTTCGTCAAATAATTACTGTCAGGAAGATTTAAAAATAACACAACAAATTATCATTCATATGTCATGACATACATCCCACAGGCACTGTACTAACTATATTTTATAGTCCTACATTACATGATGTTCACAGCAATCAGCATACTCACTGTATGAAACAGTACGGAATGGTTTGTATTGTACATAATTTGTCGAACAACTATAATTTAGATTATAACTTGCCTAAACAATAGGCAGTCACAAAACTCTAGCCTTTTTATCATAGATAACCCATTGCATCTGATCTTAGCCTTCAATGCACTAATACTGTAATTTCATTTTAAGACGGTCAGTAAAAGAGTAAACTTGCAAATTATCTTTGAAAAATGGTAAAATAAAAGGAAACTATTGCCTACAATATGAAAAATGTTTTCAACATCAAATTCATAGCGTAAACACCAAACATCACAAAAATTTCCGAAAACATCATATCTGATCCTATAACATCAAAAGTGGCATCTCTGCCGCGAACCTGCTGGCATGCGTCCACTGCATGAAAGTAGAAACAGTTTCTAGTCCAACTTTTTTATTCCGTCGCCCCCATTCACTCTCGACATGTCGTTTTGCCACCCAAGCCTCATAAAGCAAACACAAGGTAGTAAATTCAAATAACATTATTTAAAAAATAATAAATAGCTGAACTAAGCCTTTGAAAGCTCAACCAGTGTTGCCAGATGGTTGTCACTGTTGCACTTGACTGCATCGCCTTGAACTGCTGAGGCAAGCACAAGCGAAAGATGACAATTCGGGGCATTAAACTAACGGGAAAGCAACCAGCAGCAATAGAGCTCCCTCACTGAGTTCACTCTATGCTTTCACTGGTCACCACATTCGACTATCAGTCGCAACCATAGTATCAGTAGATCACCCATCGAGTTCACTCTACTACTACTAGGTTGCACTATCATTATATAGGGATAAGAGAATTACGATAATTCGCTTGTGGTGACTATCACAGTGACTTGTTACTCATGGGCACCATCTAGCGCTGACCATTTATTTTCATGTGGCGCCATCTCCAGGCCGCCACATCACTGCCCTCTGCATTAGCTTGGAAGTTCTATCACTTATCATCCGTACTTCAACTCTCAATTTACAAGTTCGACCCTTACCCTTTGGTTCAAGACGATCATCATCGGAGGATGTTACTGAGAGTGGCTTATGGCTTTTCTCTCAGGTCCCTTATCGGGCGCTATTTGTTGCAATTGACTGCATCGCCTTGAACTACTGAGGCAAGCACAAGCGAAAGATGACAATTCGGGGCATTAATCTAACGGGAAAGCAACCAGCAGCAATAGAGCTCCCTCACTGAGTTCACTCTATGCTTTCACTGGTCACCACATTAAACTATCAGTCGCAACCATAGTATCAGTAGATCACCCATCGAGTTCACTCTACTACTACTAGGTTGCACTATCATTATGTAGAGACAAGAGAATTACGATAATTCGCTTGTGGTGACTATCACAGTGACTTGTTACTCATGGGCACCATCCAGCGCTGACCGTTTGTTTACATGTGGCGCCATCTCCAGGCCGCCACATCACCTAAACCTGCCAAATCGTGTCACGAAAAACTGCTAGATCCTGCTAAAAATCATGTCACAAATTTTCAGCTAAAACCTGCTAAAAATAGTGAAATTCTGCTAAACAAATTGCTATTTTTAAGTGTTTAAAATAAAATTCTATAGCTCTGTATCAATTTTTTATCTTGCACTCACTATCAATGGACCAGACATTAGGCCTATGACTTCCTGGCGTAACTGAACCACCTGGAAAAATCATATGTGTCATGGGATAAAAATATATGCTGCCAATGTAATCTTTTAAACCCAATGCGCTCACTAAGCGCAGAAGCAATTCATTTCGGCTTCACCAAGCCATCCAGTTACTTGTTATTATGATCCAATTATCTTTTGAAGCAGCTTCGCTGCGTCATAGTAGAAACTCCAATGGCAATAGCAATGGTACATTATGCAGCTAAATGATTAAAGGCAGCTAGTTTTGCCTGGTGGTCTTTGTGTTGCCCAATATAAAGCGTCAGAAAGAAGGTAAAGAATTTTTGATGAAGAAGGTGTAAAAGTTTTCATTTCTAAAAATGGTTGGGACAAATATTTGGCCAGGAATCCGTTATCTACTAAATGTTGAGTTTGCGTTGCAATCTCAACATGAAACATTTTCAGACTTCGGAATACAGTCAAGAAGTGACTCCAATGACTGGGAAAAAGAGTTCAGAAGAACACTCCGAAGAATAAGGTCACTTACTATGGACAATTGTAATTGAGACAAACACAGAGAAACAAAAGTTTTACATAAAAATGGACTTTTAGTCAAGTACACAAAACTGGAACAAAATGAAGACTAAGACACTCAACACTACCAGAGCGGATATTCTGAATTGTTTACATTTGAATGTAGTATTTTTCAAGTGATTTGTGAACCGTATTTTGGATGAGAGTGACCACTAGTAAAATATAAATGATTCATATTGGTAACCCATCATGATTTGCTAATAATATTCGCGATTTAAACCGATAAAAATAAACGCGGAAGAATGAGCGGATGAATACTATACACATTCAAACTTGACCCCAGGGAATTTCCCTAATAACCATGTGACTTAAGACATGCAAATTTAGATGGTCTTAAATGGGGAAATCCCTATCAAATTTGGATTGTCCTAAATGGGGAATTCCCTACCAGTAACGTGACAGAGCACGGTACACTGTAATTTCCTCAGGCCTAGAAAATTTCACGTGAGTCAGTCTGCTTCCGACCTCGGTCGGGTAAGCAGCAAGTTGGACCACGGGTATTCCAGAACAACGACTAGTAGGACTACGGTATTCCGAGACTACTAGGAAGACTACAGTCACGGGTATACCAATGGACTATACCTTAACCAGGAAATTATAGCCTAGTAGCTTGTTTTACCCCTGAAGTTCTATGATAAAGCGGGTCACTCTCTCCTCCATTAAAACTCATTACTAAAACCCCTGAACTCGTGTTATAACCCCTGTTTATGTTATTATGATGCGTGTGAAAGTAATTGCGCATCTGCTTAAAGCTATATTAATAAAACCATAAGTGAATACAATTCTTCTTTGTTTTAACTGATCGGGTCGAGTGAAACGGGCGGGTCTGATTTTCTTCATTGTAATTTCGGACGCGCTTTGAATAGTCTTTGTTAAATAACCAGTGTTCTTGAGGGGCTATTCTTTACTCACGTGCCTGTCACATAAACCTGCTAAACGGTTTTCAAAATCCTGCTAGAAAATCAGCTAGCTGCTAGATTTAAACTTTTCCAGCTAAAAGTGAAAAAACTTGCTAGATCTAGCAGCAAAACAGCTAAAATAGCAACACTGAGCTCAACTAAGGATTCTATTACAACGCTAATAATACGTTCAGAATTCTTGTGAAAATAATCCAGAGCTACGGAGCTGGAGCCCCAGAGCTGGACATCTTTCCAGGACCCTGAGCTCAAATTAAAATTCAGAAGCAGGAGCTCAGTTTAAAATTTAGGACCGTAGCCGGAGGTATGGCCATTTCAGAGGTAGCTCCGGCTGCAGTTCGCTTCCTAGATACTAACGGTTTTGCTAAATAGACTTACATGTGCTCTTTATAGCACACTAAACGCGATTGCTACGAGTTACGACACCAGACTGCAGCAATAGATCTGCAAGCCTTTAATGTTTCTTTGGTAAGGCTGTGACATCGTAGCTGGCAGGCGTGGTGTTACTTATTGAATGATGGTTCTCGAACACTGTTCTAAGAGTCACATGCAGCTCTCTAGCATTCTTTGTGCGGCTTTAGCAATCTTTCTTTAACAGATTCTATTTGAATAAGAGGTGGATGATGCCTACTTCGTAGGCGAAATATATACTCTGTAAGAGCTTTGTGTCTGATTCTTTGCTGGGAAAGGATTCCTTTCGCTAGACAGTGTCTTTCAGTAACACCTCTGATATTTCATGTGACGGCATCGTTAGTGCAATAAAACAAAACGTGTCAATTGACTTATGGTAAAATTTTTGTGCGGCTCTCTAACAAAACTGGAGGTCTGGTTTAGGCTCCTTCAGCAAAATGGTTAAGAACCACCGTTGTAGAAGTAAGAAAAACGTTAACTACCACAACATCTTACTTTCTAGTCAGAATGATCAAACCGGGCCTGTAGTAGTGTAGCGATCTAAAAAGTACTAAACTATAATGAGTAGTCTTATAATAAAATATCCATAGCTTTTGTAGCTGTGTAGTCATGCTGTTAGCAGGGAGTATGGTTAAGATAGGATATTTTTGCTGTGCCGTTGGCGATTTAAGCGTGAAATGCACGGCACGCTATTGTAAAGCAGGAATTTTAAATAGGAACCATTGTGCGTATTAGCAACGTTTATCCGATTATTCGCAAAGTTCATTAGGAAACATGACGTTTACAAGCAGTAGCATAACATGAAAGTAATAAATAATCGGTAGTGAACTAGCATTGTCTACTTTTATCAACCTGTGTTACGAAATTGCGCGCGGATTTAGCTCGCTTACCTCATAGTCCCTCTTGTGGCGTTTTTTTGTACTCGCTGGTGGGGAGCACTGGGTGTGGCGGAAACGCACGAGGTTTCGAGGAGGGAATTTCAAAGTTAGTGAATAGGGCTGGAGAAGGCATAATTTTTGGTAACGATTTCCACCGTGTTAGTCTGTGTTTATCGGTTTCCAGACGGTTTCCACCGTGGTAGTCTGTGTTTATCGGTTTACAGACGGCTTACACCGTGTTTGTGTGATTTAACGATTTCCCCGGTGCTTTGTCCTTTTGTGAAGTCTGCGTTTTAGTCCGTGTGCTGTTTTGAGACAGTCAGTGTCGTGTTGTACAGTTTCTCTGCCGTTTTGTGTTACTTCTGATTAAAGAGCCTTTGTCCTGACTGCGTGCTGGCAGCTCAGAGTTAGTAAGTCAGGCAGGTCTGTTTGTTGCACTGCTTTCTCAAGATAGCTACGGGAGTGCAGATTAGCAGGGGTGCGTTCGCGGTGTGAGAACCATTAACCAAATTTTCCCAAACCCCAGCCCTCAAGGCCTTTGGCACCGTAGGGTTTCCTACAACCTGCGTTCTGCAGAGTGTGTGTTTATACTATGGACTTCGTGTCTGCTCATAAACAAATAAATTAAATGGCTTTGCAAAGCAGTACATTATCAGGAGGGCATAAAAATCATTGCAAACAAATATAGACCTATCTTGAAGTTTTCATCTGTTAAAAAAATATATTTTCAACATGTTAACCAATCTTATTTTCTCCTAAGCTTTGCGTGTTGAATTGTGCTTTGCTCTGCGATTCATCACTACTTATTATGAGTGAAAAAAAATAAGAATAAGAAATCAGAAGTTTTCAGCTATTTTAAGAGTCAAATGTGAATTTCTTGCTAGAAGTCACATTATTTCTTTGAACAAAGGACTTTCAATCACATCGTCGCATTTGTGTTCATGCAAATGTGTGCGTGTTTGAAAAAACACATGAGAGTCGACTGTTTTACACTCTTTACATTGTTTTCCCGGGCAGCACTGTTAGTTGGAATGGTCAAGATTGCAACAGGCAAAGCATGCAACGAGTGCGAAACACTTGGTCAATTGGGACAGGTCTGTGTTCAAGTGCTGGACACTAATGTAGTTTTCCAAACAGTCATTTTCTTGATTCTGGTTGTTAAAAATAACAAAAGGTCCTCAGGCATTGACGGCAAAACCAGCGACTGCCTTTCCAGAAATTGTTAATATTACCGTTCTCTTGGGCCGCCCCCCCTGGCCGGTCATTTCGAAGTTTTTGGGCCCCCTGTCACCACATTGTTAATTTTATTAAGTGATCTTTAATCGACACTGCCGCAAGACAGTGTGTTGTTTTGATGATATTTGGCACTTTAAACTAAAAAAACACTCTTTTTTTGGAAAAGTACGGGAAAGCAAGCCATCATTTTTTCAATTTGGAACATCGCAACCAGACATTGTTGAAAAATTCTGTATAAAACATCCATGTCGAAGTGTCTTAACCGGGGCCCTTCTATGCATTCGTGGGGCCCCACACATGCACTCAAGGGCCCTACAAGTTGCTACAACTTTAATAGAGGGGCTCTGCGCATGCACTCATGGGGGCCCCACGCATGCAATCAAGGGGCCCTGTGCACGCACTAGAGGGCCCCTGCAGAAATGTTGGTGAACTTGTTTGAAGATCACTACATCTTAACTGTGGG
>Ga0210059_1015011_pt1 | contig 11364 bp, 7 predicted proteins | sample Ectturendosymbi2_FD_188042 | JGI IMG/M metagenome (GOLD analysis project Ga0210059, IMG submission 188042) | Ecteinascidia turbinata endosymbiont from Florida, USA - Sample 2 (SPAdes) (version 2) | ecosystem: Host-associated > Tunicates > Ascidians > Unclassified | place: Key West, Florida... | reverse complement strand
ATCTGACTGCATCAAAGCACGTAACCATAAGTTGTTAGATTTTCTGCATCTTTCGAGAAACAGGTACTTGTATTTACGTAGCAGAGCCTCAAAGGTAGGAATGTTACATTGAACTTGGTGGCTACTAACACTCGCTCTCCAGGGCAAGTTGTATAGAGCTCTGCAACCAAAATTATAGTTTAAAAGTGCTAGGCCAGCGAGTCAACAAGTTCATTTAAAACGAACGTAGAAAGAGCTAGGGATAAAGTCCCTATAACTCACAATACCATTCGCCGTAAAAAAGATGTAAAAGCTGCTTCTAGTAAGGCTCAGGTACCGCCTTTGTTGCGTCAGCGTCATCATGCGGACCTGTTTTTCATAGTCCTCTTTTCGCCCTCGAAACAATTTGAGTTTGAGACCCATGGTGTATGGCTTATTAACGCAGTAAAAAGACTTTGAAACTGGATTTATTCTCAGCCGAAGTTTGAGCTTCAAGGCATATAAAACGTGCTATCACCGCTATTTAGCTTTTAAACAGTACAAAAAAATACACGATTTACATTTAAGGCTACGGCTTATGCTGGAGACAAGGGTAAGATGCACAGCATTTGCAGCACGCCAGAGTTATCAGAGAGGAGAGAAAATTTTTCGATGGGCTTGAAATTATAAGTTTACATCACTATTAGGTGAGATTCAGCAAGCTGGTGTACCAGAAAGAGCTGGGAAAAGTGTTACTTTTTGTTTTACTTTGGTTAGTGATTATAAGCGGTTAGATACAAGATCGTACTTCATTATCACTAACTTCCACACGGAGCTTAAACCTCAGGCCTAATGTCGGCCATGACATGAATTCTCCAACATTTACACTATATACACTCAGTCTCGTCGCCACGTGGGGTCTTAGTCCCCCAAACAAAGCTCCAAGCCCCCAAATTGAAATATGAAACACTATAAATTATAGGAATTTTTGACAAATTTGAATGTCAACCCCCACCTGCACGAACGTAAACCCCCCTATTGACGCCTTTTTGGCGACGATTCTCTATACACAAACATAAGTGTCGTAAGCGGAGGGGTAGAAGGGGGCCTTGGCCCCTCTCTACATTTTGAAATTTGACATTTTCCTATTATTTTTTTAGCAAAAAGGTTGTTTACTTAGTTTCGAGTGGAAAAAATGAAATTTCACCATTTTTGCCCACCCTACGAAAATCCTTGGCTTCACCTGGAAAATTCTACTATTGTCCCCCTTGGTACATAACGTTTGATTAATCATGGACAATTGGTGAAACACAGTGTTTCATCAGGTTAGACTAAATTATGCAGTAGCAAGCATTTTCGGTGATTTATGCTGAAACATTTCTGTGGCTTACACGTCAAAAGCTTGATTGACTTAAAAATTTTTGGTGCAACTTTCGGAATTGGGGGGGAAATTGCCCCCATTGCCCCCCCCCTGGCTACGCGCCTGCTACGGACAAACTTACTAGAATTAGAACACCACGCAGGTTTTGAAAAATTGACCAGATGAATTATGAAAACTCGCCACAGCAAATATAGCTTTGCATTCAGTATTCACACAGATATCAGAACTAAACCTTAACGATAAAGACGTATTCCCACAAGCCTGCATAGATGCATTCTAACAAGCCACGTAATTTCATACTGCATGAAAAGAAGCCTGCAGAGTGTAGTTTGACACTCAGGCACATCGGTCACACTCGCACTAATAATGGATTTTTCAAACTTGTGGAAGCATTGCTACAGACTCACTCATGCTTCTTTTGACAAAGTATAAATGTACGTGACTTACCGCTATCAGCTTGTCACTGTCTCACTGCATTACCTGTCTAGACGAGTGCGTTCAACAGTCTCATGCAACAAAACGCCTGCTACCGTAATATAAAGGGAACTTTTGCAGATTTGTTGCCATGTTATTGTTACGCAATAAAGACCAACAGTAGAATAATCTGCTCGCGACATTCACAACCGCCTCTGCAGGCAAAGGAGGGGTCATGATTGAATTGCAAGCTCATATCACTGCATAATCTATAACTGTGAACCTGACTCTTGTGCAGTGTGGGTTTCATACCGGCAAAAAACTGTCACTGCAAGAATCAAATCAATTAATCGGAATTAAGATGCCGACTTCAGTTTTTTCCAGAAATATTTGGTTCTTAATCCCAATTTCCAGGTTTTTATATCAGGTTCCACAAATTAAAGCCAGCTCATCTAATGAAATGAAGAAACGTTTTTACTATTTTACTAATTGTTAGCATAAGTAAATTTTTAGCATCTTTAGCGATGTAATGTGCAGTACAAAATTATTTTTGGCGAGATTTTCAATGAAATGAAGTGTCATGTCAATACCTCTTTAGGTCTGGTGGTGGGGATGCATCCCCTATTCCCCCTGTGTCCGCGCCTGTTACAGTACAAAGGCTCTCTCAATGTTGTTTGAATATTTTCTAGTCATTCTCCTACTATCCATCAACTTTGCTCATGCGTATAGGTCCACTCTAAGATTCTTCCATATTTGATTTATGATGGAACAAATTGCAAAAGTGCAGAAATAAACATCTGAGCTGAAATATAAAGCAGGTAGACTGCATCGTTTGAAATGCAACCTGCATTCTGTGGTGCACTTCCAATGGACCGCCTCTTGAGGAAACATTAAAGGTTGAACCAACGCTGTTGAGTGTATCTACTGCAGTAAAACGCATTTGCAATCTGCAGAGGCTAAAGTTAAAGAAAGTGATCAACACGTTAATAAACAGGCAAAAGTGCACTGATCGTATGGAGTCGATGCGTTTTAGCATCCTCATGCCAGAACCGTCGCCAGAAAGTTTTCAGTAGGGGGCCTTTGGAGTTCTGCTGAGGGGCTTTGTGTTTGTGCGGGGGGGGCTTGACATTACGAAATTAACCAAAACTCCACTTATTTATAGTGGTTCACGTTTCAGTTTGGGGGGCTTGGAGCTTTGTTTGGGGGGCTATGCCCACCAAAGTCCCCCCGTGGCGACGGGTCTGCCTCATGCATGACAACACGAGCCAATAACATGTTGCTATCTCTTATGGTAACAATTGAACCATTAGGATGGTTTCTGTTGGCAAATGCCGAAATAAAAAATCAACATGTTACCGGTAATGTAAGGTTTTCAAGATGTTGCAACACTTATGGGTACGGTAACCTACTGAGTGAATTCCATGCGTTAATATGCTTTATGGCATCACCAGAACAGAACTTTGCTCTTCGCCAATGGTTCCCTTTTTACTTTCAGACCCTTGAAACTCACTATTTTTTCTCGCTGACCCATAACCACTAAATTCTTTAATTTAAAAGATACAATAATTTGAACACCTGATAAAATAGAGGAAATCTGATTTCAGATTCAGCCAACTAAAATAATCCCTTTAACCCAGTCGATACTTTATATGAAACCAAGATGTTATTGACCTACAGTAGCCTAAGCAGAACCGTCGCCAGAAAGTTTTCAATAGGGGGGCTTTGCAGTTCTGCGGGGGGGCTTTGCGTTTGTTTGGGGGGGCTTGACATTATAAAATTAACCAAAGCTCCACTTATTTATAGTGTTTCACGTTTCAATTTGGGGGGCTTGGAGCTTTGTTTGGGGGGTAAGCCCACCAAAGTCTCCGGGGCGACGGGACTGAGCCTATGTCTAAATATCATGAACGCGGATTCCATAACTTGGGAGCCCGTGCTTCACCTTCGACCTCGGAAAGGATCTGAGGTGAGGAACCATTAATCTGGGTGTACGTATCAATTGAGCAGGTCATATGTCACATAAGCATTGGTATGCATGCTGATTGCAATGAATCTTTATTAGTCTCCAGTATGGACAACAAGGAATACAATTACTTCACGAACAGGTAAGCCGAGCAGATTAGAATAGGAACAAGGAATCCAGGCCCTTTTTAAATGTTGCGTGATTTGCAGAATATTGGGAAATATTTTCCGCAACCTGATGTCAAGCATAAGGTAGCACTAGATTCATTCAAGATGATTTGCATAACGAGTGTAACTACAATGGAGAACAATGAACTTTAGAACTTATCATGGGACTCAGTGGCACGTGCCCTGCCCAGGACTTATGTCCGACAATTTCGATTTTTTTTCTTGCTTCAAGATATTTCCAACATTTCTTGAAAGCACAGTTAACAGGTATCTCTTGTTCGTGTCTTTGACAAGTGAAGTAGGGTATTTGAGAAATCTGTCTGCCATGCTGTGCTTGCATAACTCTAGGGGCAAGACAGTTAGGTCTGATGGTCCAAATTGAAGCCAGAACGACCCAAAGATAGAATTCCGTTACAATAAAACGATTTTGATGTATTTATTCTGATATATCAGACGTAACTGTGACATCTAGTCAGTTATGAAACAAGTCTGTGTTCGTAATTGTAAATCACGAGTCGCCAGATAAGAGGAGAGGTTTTATATTGAATTTTTATTGCTTTGTTTGAACAGCCAAGATACGAAAAGCTCTGTGGCGACAAGACTGCTACTGATGGGAAAATCCGGATTGCGAGATGTAAAAACAGCAAGTTTTCTCTGGAACAGGCAAAGATCAGGACTCCACCTATTTAGGGATTGGCGTCCTACTCTGCAGTAGTGTTGTACCAGCGTCACATGTTACCGAATAATAGTATTACGTGTGTCTGTAATCTTGTGGTTCTGCCTCCAACGCTGTTACAAAACGTTCTGCTAATTGTCTGTAACCACAGGCGTACGAGGCAGGGGGTCGGCCGCCCCCCCGGGTTTGAAAAATTTCAGGGCAAACTGTTTTCAGGGCAAGCGCAAGTTGCTCAAATATCCTGAATAATAAAAATTACATATTAAATGCAGTGAAAAATTCCAGGGCAACTCTGTTTTTCAGGGCAAGCGCAAGTTGCTCAAATGTTCTGAATAATAAATTATACATAATATTCAGTACAGTGAATTCAGGGAACCGTCTGTTTTTCAGGGCAAGCGCAAGTTGCTCAAAAATCGTGAACTGTGAAAAAATTTTCAATGCAGTGTATATTCACTTGGGAGCGATCCGTGTAATTTGGGCTAGTGTCGTGTGTAACCAGGACCAACGTCGTGATTGGTTATAGTGACTTTGATCTGGGCCAAGCTCTCGTTTCCTGTAAGAATCGAACAATCGGATGTCGATAGTTCAACAGCTTGATATAGGAATTCGGTAACTCTTTCTTTGTTCGTTTTCGTTGGGTAGAGGTGCAGGGTGTTAAGATAGATTTTTTGATTAATAGGAGTTTTAGAAGCGGGCAGCACGGACGTGCAGGTTGCTTGGCTCCTTTGAGTGGGCGTCTTTAAGTGCCATGCTCTAGCGTACAGCAACGATGACACAGGCAGGTGCATAAGTAGTCCGACCCTTCGATCCGGAATCGTCGCTTTTAACCATTGCGTTGCGTCATCGAAGTCGCGTACATATTTGCATCAGTAAAACCAATTACCGTAAAATTTCTCGTCTGGAGAACACAACACGCAAGGAACATCAGTCTTCAACCCCTTCAGTTAACAAGCAAGGTAACTGCAGAATTTGCCTATAACGGCATCTCTAGGGGATTGCATAAACAACGTTATTGTCAAATTGACATTACTAAGCGAATTGAAATGCATATAAAACACTTTGTGCATAAAACATTGCAACAGTAGTTTTTCCCAACATGTCTTGGTCAATCAAAAGAGAAGGCATTTTGAGTGGAGGCATATTTCGCAAACAATTCATACAAAGGAGTGCAAGTTTTCGGAGGAAGTTTCAGTGTCGTCATGCTCAAATAAAAAGCAGAATTTTTGACTGGATTCAGAAGTTTAGAGTATGGAACGGTGCAAAATCTTAATTCAAAAGGTCTGAGGGATACTTACGGTGCGCACTAGGACGCAGAGACATACTAGATTCGGTAGGCCAGAGCCCTAAAAAATCACAAGTTTGCCTCCAATGCCGTGGAGGCCATTGGGAGCATATTTGGCAAAGAACATGACTTTTATGCGAAGGGATTTCAATGACTGAAACTTTTGGGAATGGTTGTCCACAGACGGAAGTTTCAAAACCTGCAAAGCACTGGTATACGAGGCGGGTGCAACCGCACCCTCAAAAGTTTTGATTTGGTGAAAATCCGGGCAAAATCTCCAAGAACATTCTAAAACTCTCTGAAAAATCTCAGCAAAAATGGCGCCCAACATGCTTTGAATTGAAAATAATGGAGCCCAATTTGACATGAAGAGCTTCTTTTTTGGAGGTCACTTTTTTAAAGATTTTTCGGGAAAGTTTGGGAGATCGGGCAAAAATCCTTCGCACCCCCGAAAATTTGCCTGCTCCTTTTACACCTATGCCGCAGTGCTTGAAGTTTATTGGATCTTTGTAGTATTTAATAAAAATTTTATGGGTTCCGATTTTTTTGGGTCACCCTGTATTTGCAGGTAAGAAACTAAAAAGTGGGACAATATCCAGAAAATCGAAAAAAATTCAACTTTCTTATGGTGACGTCAGTTCCTTTTTTCAATATCGGCAAAATCCACAAATTTTGAGTCTCGAACTTCAAGTCTCGGAATTTTCGATGAAGTTCAAGAGCGATTTTTTGCAGCAGCGCGTCTTGTTCAGAAAATGACTACCAAGCTATACGAACCCCAGTTCGGCAAAGCGATTAAAAATTTTCACCAAAAGTTTACGTACGTCATTTCGCTGAGATGAATTAACGGTATTCTTGTGTTGTCTGAAGTACTCTGCCTGTTTTTACATGAACGTGGAGCCACTGTGTGAGTATAAAGCCAGGTCTAGCTTCAATTTGATCATGCCTCATTTCTGAACTCTGCTTTGTTTACATCATTTCAGGGTCTAGCTTGACTTTTGAGGCAAAGGGGATATATCCGACCTTGCTTATTTCAAAATTATCATAACTGGAAACAACAAACAGTGAAACGACTTTTTTTATTTTTGTGCGAGTTCGACACGGTTGGTATCAATTACCGGAAAAGAAACCATCCATGACGTCCTGAAAAACAAATAGCACCAACTAAAGCTTATGGCTATTGTCAACTTTAACTAAATAACGACAGATAACGTTAAGATGAACAGTAAATACACACTTTCAAAGTGTTACACCAACACACACTCACATACATGACGCAACAGCGACTCCCAGATGCACCAACCAAATTTATCCGTTACAGAATAAAGACAACTTTTATGATTCTGTGAGCATTACGTTTCAACAAGCCGTACCATTATCTGCCACCGTATCCAGCGGTTCTGCCTTGACCGGGGAAGTTGTTGCCGGATTGCGTCAGTTGAATTCCGGGTATGCTGCCGAAATCCTGCAACGGAACAGACCTTTGCATTTCGCAGAAGATGACAATTTAACGGGGTGCCGATGTAACAGGGTGCTGCCACTGCTATTTAGTGAAAACGGTTACTGCCGTAATTTATTTCCCAGGAGCAGTGGAAAAATTACTTAAAAATAACAGAACGAAACAACAAACGTACCACACAGTGAGTTTAGTAAAGGCGATTAGACAGTTGACAAAAATCTCTAATAAAATATTTTTACAATTCGCATTTTTTTCTTGATAGCTTTATGCAGCTTTCGTGCTATGAAAATCTCGTATATCATAGTACTTCTTTAATTACCACGCGAAACACGAGGTACGGAGTACTCAAGACGAGGTAGAAAGCACTAAAGATCATAAAAATAAACTATGCAGGGCAACTTAACATTTATTATCAACTACTTTTTGCCAGAAATGTATCGGATTGTAGAGATTACGTAGCACACACTACATAACTTAACGGCTTTGCACAACTTCTTATCTAGCAACTAGACTGAATGATAAAATTAGGTTATTTAGTCTTGCAAACATTTAACCCACGCCTATAAATATAGTATGCTATTAACCAGGGTTCACGTTCCAGCCTTACGGTCACTTCTCTTCACGCTTAAAACAACATACAACACAATAACAGCCAATTTTTCATAAACATGTTAATTGACAACGTTGATTTGAAAAGCGTCTGCTTCAGAAAATGAGAACGCGACGGAAAGTAAGCGATAAACGATGATACGCAGAAAGGAAAAAGTATGAAAACATCGTTGAATAACACGCTAAAACTTCTGAAAAAGTCAATGCCAAGGGAATCGACAAATAGCGTGTGTATCAACCTGTTATAACAGCTACCACCGCCGCCAAGCTGTCATTAATAACTGTCAGTGTAATACAATCTATGGGTAACGGCAAGGTTGTAAGTTAATTTTATTGTCTGACAGCTTTTCGTCCTAAGTAAGCGAACGGTTACATTTACAAAAAACAGGCGCAGTCTCAGGTGTACTGTGGTGTGCGCGGTACGTTAAGATCATTCAGTCGGCTAATATCACTTCAGTTTGTTCTTGTCCAGTGTTTCTCAACGTGGTCCACATAGCATTTGTAGTGGTTCACCGAGAATTCGTGACCACCTCAGAAAAATGCAACCATTTCATTCATAAAAGTCGGAGTGGTCCGTCGGAATTGTGAATGAAAAGTCCGCGCGCTGAATAGTTCGAGAAACACTGTTCTAGCTTACATTGTGGTCTTAGTAGATATGATTATGCTTGAACATATTGTTCTTAATCATCGTACCTATAAGAAAAGGGATCAAATATAATCCAACGTGCAACAATGGGAACTTACTACATGGGGCTTCACTTAAGACCTGATTATCCGGAGAAAAAGATAATTTGAAGTCTTATTTCACACATTCGATTTTGATTTTTGTATTGAACAACATAATATATACAATTAAAAGTTGTTCCAAGCGATGGGTGTTAAATTTTCATGAGTAACATCCATTGAAGTTGGTTCTAATCAATAGGTTTTGAATTTTTTCTAATAAATAGTTTCAGTGATGTTTTTCAAGTAGCAAGCTTTGAGGTGAATTTGCAGTTTATTGACAACAAAACCTGTTGAAGGGTGAGAAACATTTCATATGCTTGAATAAAAAGTGGAATGCTTTTTTGGTGACGGCAATTCGCGGCAAGCCGAAGCCTGAATGGTGCTTCTTGCCAGGGCGGTTGAGGTGAACACTCTTGCCCAAGGGAGCGCTACGGCAATTCACTCAGTGGCCGCGGATCGAACACCCAACCTTCCCATTTGAGCCAGTTGAGATGAGACACCTTACCACTGAGCTATTGCCGCCCCTGTCTGCTAAGCTACACAGCATTGTACGGGTTTACATACACTTTTACTGCACTTGGAGAGTAGTTACTTGAATACAGCTATGTGCAAGTTTGAACCATCGCAAAAAGGTGAAAACAGAGCCCTAATTGATTCCTTGAAAGCTATGCAGCATGCCTAGAGCTTTTAATTGTCACTGCACTTGATTTCATTTGTAGATCTTAAGTGCAGTTTACAGTCTTACTTTGAATCCAACTCTTACAGTACATTATCTTGTTCGCAAATAACTAATGTATTTAACATACAGCAGTTCTTGGAATTACCTGAGTTGCACAATAGGAATTATCCTGAGTCGCACAATAAAGGTACCAACACAGCCTTTACACATTCAAAGTCACCATCAATGGCATTAATGAAAGGTGACGGACAATGCTTGAGATGGCAACATAACACAAGTGCACTAAATTTCAATCCGCAACTGGGCTTACTGATGATGGCAGTAATGCATTTGTAGTATAAGGCCTTACTGATTTCCCTTCCGGCCCTCAAAATGAAGTAACAAGGATATTACTTATCTCAGGCACGAGTTATAAAAGTGTTTGATTGTGGCAGGTTCACTTACCAAAACTTTCAACATTTCCTTTGTTGTTGGATCAACCTCTACAATATCTTGGTCAAGTGCAGAAACATCAGGGACGTAGTTGTCTCTCCTCTCCCTCTCCTCTTCTTGCAGTTTGATAGAAATACCTCGCACTGGCCCAACACGAATCCTTTTCATGAGATGCGTGACAAACCTAGAAATACAAAATTTTTTACACAACTTTCTTCTATCATAGCACTACATTTTGAGGAGGAACGCACTACTGTACCACACAATTTGTGCTGAAAATTTACCACATTTTACACTGACACAAAAACTACTTCAAAAGCAAATGCCACTGGTGACAAGATTTCAGCTCATGATGCGATGACATGTTTCATTCTGGCATCTACAGTGGAGAATACAGACACAAAGATGCTAACAATTTTTTGAAAAGTTCAGTTGTGTTGATTGCAGGGTTGATTGATTTAAATCAAGCAAAATGAAGCAATAAAAATCAAAAAATCATTTGCAATTTTGAAGCCTTGTGTGATTTCCAGGACACATTTATTTAGAATTCTAATAGATTTTCACTTATATTAGTATAGAAGACAAAAGAGTTTTGACAAACACAAGTTAAACCAATTAAAGTTTATCATAGCTTTTGTGAGGTCACAGATTTGATGTCAACTAACTGCAAAAATGACATGGGGACTGATATCACTAACCCTTGCAGACTCTGAAGTCAAACTGTTGAATGCCAAAGTTTGTACATGTAGACTAGCATAAAGCTAGATTTTTTTTCAGGCGTAGGCCAAATTTTTTTAATGACCGAAAATTGTTAAGTCAACTTGGTCACAACGTCTGACAATATAGACTACTGCAGGGGTCACCAACCTTTTCGAAACTTTGAGCTACTTCTTGGGTACTTATTAATTCAAAGGACTACCAGTTTACTGCACACTTGTGAAATAAAATATTTACTAATTCATGGTTTCTTACGTTATTATTAATAGTTGATGATCCAGGTGAGGCATTGATCATTTAAAGCTATTTCTAGAAAAGACCTGAGGGTGACCCACATGGTGCTTTGGTGACCCCTGGACTGCTGCATACTGTTATGTCGAGTTTTAATAATACTATTGGGATAAATGACTGAAACATCTCGGCAAAAATGACCGAAATATCTCAGCAACAAACAGGCATAAAGTTCAATCAAAATTCAACCAACATGTAGGTTGTCGACTGTGGGCACTGGGCATAGTAGCTTCAGAACATATTTTTGATTCATAATACCAGATGCATTATAGGTCTTTTCTGTTTTGTACATGTAAGTCATACTGTACTTTTGCAGAAGCTGAACTAGTGAAAGCTGCATTACAGTAATTTACTTTAACAATCAACTTCACGCCAACAAAAAGTTGGAAAGCCTGTATTTTTGTACAAGCTACTTACCATGATTTTAACTCTTTTGCGTCCGCTAGGATTCGGGGATTTTCGGAAAAAAACGCCTAAACGCACGTGGCTTTGCGCAGGAATTTCTCCTGTCCAGTATGCTCTACAGACCTGGTATAAGTCTCAAAAGACGCGGCAAGTCTTCTAGTCTGCACTCGAAAAAAAAATTTTTGCTTGGGGGTTGCGGGTTTTTTGTGAG
>Ga0210059_1015010_pt1 | contig 11365 bp, 6 predicted proteins | sample Ectturendosymbi2_FD_188042 | JGI IMG/M metagenome (GOLD analysis project Ga0210059, IMG submission 188042) | Ecteinascidia turbinata endosymbiont from Florida, USA - Sample 2 (SPAdes) (version 2) | ecosystem: Host-associated > Tunicates > Ascidians > Unclassified | place: Key West, Florida... | reverse complement strand
CCCGTTTGCCCCCCCGAGTTTTTTTCCTAATTTCCCGTTTACGTTCGTTTGGTTGACCTATATAGGGTTGTTAAATGCGTTTTAGAACGTTCTAAAAATACCGGCCATTTTGTCAACAGCGCCAGATCTAAGCTGTATCGTAATTCGTAGGCGGCATAGGGAAAACAGAGAGACAATCAGCGTTCTTAAGCCACAATTAATAATTTGCCCGTGTTTTGGCTGATTCGTTACATTTCGGTGTGTGTGTGACGTGACAATCGCACCAAGGATTGCGTCAACAGCAGCATATAAACTTTGCTGAAGAAACTGTCCTGACAAAATTCATAAAATAATTTGAGAAATTTTAGTTCTTTTTTTTAGTTCTTTAAGGCAAATTATTTATTTTCACAATTCCGGCTGTAGACACTGATTTTCAAAATACCAGCCGTTTACCGGCCTCTGCTAAATTAGCAATAAAATACCGGCAAGGGCGGTAATATACCGGCTATCTGACAACCCTAAGCATAAGCAGTAGATAACTTTCGGCCAGCAATATTTTAAACGATAATTTAGAAACCCTCTGGCTTGCATTCAATATTTCCCAAATGCCAAATGCATGATAAGCTGTGTTGTTTTTGACGGTCGGATAGCTAGAGTTGTTTATGACGACACACACCGGCGGTTGCTCGTTTCCTGCGTGAAATTTAGTCAGACCGCGGTCGTAATGTTGAAAAACTCATTTCGAAACTAAGAAACAGACACAGAAGTGGGAAGATTGATCTTTCGTGCATTTCAGTGTGGGATGGAGCTGGATTATATTACTGTCAGCAGATTGTTGCTTGTCCCACTAGCAAATGTTTGTGAAAGCATTAGAAATTGGTTTCACTTAATTTATCTCAATTTATCCTAGCCATGGTATTGCATTCGGCTGCCTTGTGTATACGACTTCGAAACATCCTACCATCTTGCGTAAGTGGTTTGTGACTACAGTTTTAACTTTACCAACATGCAGAGCCGTATCTGGCGCATTCCATACCCCCCAACTGGGGGGGGCACGCTGTCTAAGGGGGCCCAAAATTCCAGTCCTGTCACCACTTAACACCGCAGAGAAAGCTTCGATCCCTCAAATTGAAATATGAAGCACAAGAAATCCATGAAGTTAAGGGGTCCTTTGAAAGAAAAGTGCATGACAGTTACCTTAGGCCCCTTTGAAAGCAAGATATTTGCACATTACAACCACTGTTGGGGGCCCCTTTGAAAGCAAAGTAGCTCAATTATACATCGCAGTTGCTGTTGGGCCCCTTTGAAACCAAGGTACTTTACACATCACAGCTGCAAAGAGGGGCCCGACGCAGGTGCCTCGCTTGCCTTCCCTTAAACACACCACTGTATATTACCCTGACAATGATCTTATACATGAGAATATGAAGCCGATTGAACACGTTCTGCTTCATCCGATATGCGTACTTTATTACCTGATGTGCCCATGTAAACACATAAAGTTATCTTAATGCTATTGAACACATTGAAGTTGCTGATGAGTTTATCACTTCAAAAAACACAGACATCACGCGAATTTCCATAATAACCTAGACACACAGGCCGACTAAAAAGCAGATCTGGGTGAAAAATAACCTCAGTGGGAGCCCTGGTCACATGCGGCAAAACGCCTACTGCTCCCATAACTTGAAGTGAACATTTGAAAATTTATTGCCGAGTTATTGCTATGCAATAAAAATGAAGAGCACAACAATCCGCTAGCAAGTTTGGCAACCTGCCTCAGTGCCTCTGATGGCAAAGGAGCGAACTGCGCACTTGCGCTAAGCGTGTCGGTGGCCTCGCGGTCACGACTTTGCTCTGATGGGCCTTGCGTTCATTTATCCTACATGTCTAGTTGTATACGTCCAGAAGTCAGACTTCCGCTTGATCAACGTATTTTGTGTAGTGATTGTTGTACAAAAATGTAGGCTACTATGTCTAGTCCAGGTAATCTTCTCTTATTTTGTACTGCATAGCAGCAAGATACCTTTGGTGCTTACGACCAAAGTTACACATTTGCGCAGCCTGCTGTTCAGACAGACAGATGGACTTAATTGTGTAGTTAGAAGAGTCTATTCTGGGGGGTGTCCCAAATTAGAGTAGTACAGTTAATGGATTATGGATGTTAACCGTTGGGTCCACGCAGGCCTTAGTCTATATTTAAGATTTATAGGTGATTTGAGATACAAAATATTATTAATCTAAACATGCGCCATGCACCAGGAGATTAACAGTCCAGACACCAGCAAGGTTTATGCATGCGTATTTCGGCCAGTGAAAAGCCCAATGCGCACGCTTTATAAGCATATTTCACTTAAGCTCATGGTAAAGTTAATCAATTTGCGCTAACGAAAGAAAATGTTCACCGCGGCGCACATGCTTTGACCGGCCTCATGTTTGCTCCTTCGGTAAAAATGTTTTCGTAACAGAACGATAGGATTGATTCTGATTTCCTGCAAATTTTTTTACATTTGCATGTCATTACGACATCTCTAAATAATCACCGTCAATTAAATGACAATGATTTACGACCCAATTCGTTTTGTTAAGCTGGTTCAAACATTTTTAGTTGGAAACTATGAGCCTATTATGCGTATTTGCGGGAAAATATTTATAATTAATTTGCACAATCTGCAAATGCTGTTCATGTTGTGAATTAAAAATACATTTTCAGAATGTCTAGCCCCCCTGCGCATACATGAAGGCCCCCAATGGAAGACTTTTTGGCGACGGTTCTATCCAGGTCCGCAGACGCGGTGGGGAATTTGGGGGCAATTACCCCCAAGTTTTTTTTGTGTCTCCCAAATTTTGCTGTGCTCAGAAAAATTTGTTTCAAACATATGACAAAAATTAAAATCATTCCCCCAGAAAAATGTATTTTCCCCCAAACCTTAAAACCTGGCTAAGGACCTGGTTCTGCCAAAATTGTGTCTGCAATCAGAATATTTTGTTTTGAAGTTCATTCGGTTTCGACATGTAGCATAACATTACTTTTTTATAAACCACCATTTGGGGGGCCCTTGCAGGCATTTTTTGGGGGGGCAGAGTTGGGCTGATACGGCACTGGCCACATCTCATGCAACCTTGTAGAAGTTTGTACGGATTTTCTGTAATGATTTAGAAGAAATTCTTTCGCGTATTTCAGCGCTTTGCCCGGAAGGTCAAACATTTCCATCAGAAACACACTTGAAAGAATTCACAAATCATATTCATTTACTGAAAATGATTTAAAACATGATATAACTTTGGCAAAGAACTTGCTTCGGAAAGAGTCGAAGCTGCCTATATCGCTCCAATAATTTTTGTCATTTATAGCTACTTGAAGAGCTGCATTTGATTGTTACTGGTAGCGGTAACTCTTCCCGTCACCATTGCTTCATGCCAGAGAAATTTTTCAAAAATTAAATTAGTGAAAATATTTCCCAGAAATTCTATTACCAGTGCAAGATTGGGTAGCATTGATATACTTTAAATAGAAAGGTACTAGCTGAAAAAAGATTTAGATGATTTCGTTGATGACTTTGACAGTCGACGTGATAAATGAAGGATTAAGTTACGTTGAGGTGATGATAATATGAAACTTGAACGTACCCTGTGCCGGGATCTGTGTGAGAATTATATTGCTCATTGTCTATTCGTCTGAAACTTTTCTGGTTTAGAGGTAGTGCGTGTTTCGCGTATGACAAGACAGTCATAAACCAACGCAGGGTTGAAAATCAGCTTTTGAGGATCACTCAGAGGAAAATTCAGTGTGAATAATAAAATGAACGACCTTGTTGGGAATATTCTGCAAAATACGTTTTTCGCCTACTGTTACATCTTGCTATCAGGTACACGCCGATGCACACCTATCTGGGCCGCTGCTATGCTACTTAGGTGCAACTGGTGCCGGAACCTCACTTCTGTTAACTGCTTTGAGTATAGTCTTCACCCTGTCCACGCTGCACACTCGCAATAGTAGTTGTACATTATAACATTGTTATGGTTATACCACAATCACAAATGTCCATGAGCTACCACAAAAACGGATTAGTCAGTAGCGACCAAACCGTTGGAAGATGGTTTATTTCTATGTGCCTTGTAGTAAGAATACTTTGAGAAAACTGGTTGGCTATCAACAGCCTACTTGTCTCTGTGTCAAGATGGAATTCGTGGTTGGAACCATTTTGCTTTAATATGAATTGTTTTCACTTTCTAAAGCTGCTTTCGTTCATGTGAGGCCGGCACAAGTGTAAACGGAAAATGGTGTTTCGATTTACATGTGCAGTGCTGTGGAAGTTGCATGGTTAGCACAGACTTTTAAACAAAGCAGTAGACGTGTGTGATTGAATCTACAGTGGCGTTGAGGTGTCTCTAGTGAATAATAACGCTAGTTCATATTAAATGATATTCACAAGCCTATGTTCGCTTTGATAGGGCTAACCATAGCAACTTAATCTTCAAAACAATGAAAAATCACCGCGCAAGATAGACATTTATGTTGCCCCCCCTGCTTTTTCCTTGGCCCCGGAGTGCCCCCCCACTTTTTTCATTCTAGAATCGCCACTGTCGAAAACCCTTCTAGCTTGCGGCACAAGGATTGAAGTTTTTATATGATCTACTTTTCACCTAAGAATAGCAGCAGACTAGAAGCGGAACAACACTAGAAGTGTGACATTCCCAAATTCCTGACAAACATTTCATATTGTGTGGAGGAAAGAAGCGCGATATTTTAAAGAAAAATATTATTCATAGCGACGTGCAGTACAGAAAATGTTTTTTAGCAGCTGGAAGATACGCGAGACATTCGTCAGCAGCTTAAAGATGGGCGGGATATTGGCATCCAGAGGAGCGTGTAGTGCATAGAAAACAATTTGGCGTAGCGCTTGAAAAATGATATTCACACTTTTGGACCAGCAGTAGTGTGATACGAGAAGCAGAGTGATACTTGAAACGTGATGTCCGTAGCAACGCGACGTGCAAAGAAAATATTTTGGATTTTTATTAGTATTTTGGGAATTACTAAGTCTTTAAAAACATGACTGTAAATTTTGCGATATGGCAACGATTTTTCTGTAAAGGCAAATTTCAGGAAATGATACGAACAATAAAAATGAAGTCTATTCGGAAGAAAAAGCTAATCATATAGAAATATGTTAAATAAGAAAACTTATTTCGCAAGCTGAAAATTAAAAATAATATTAAAAATTTTAGGTTCATCTTAGATGTTAAAAAGAATACCGACAGTAACAGGCAGCAGGAAGACGTTGGCGTGCAACAGGCGCAAAGCTCGAAGTGCGATGTTTACAATTTTTGATTAGCGCCAGTGGCAACCAGTTGCTTAAAAATAGCGTAAGGCTTGTAACGTTTGACTGGCATTAGTGGGGTGATGTTTGAAGTAATGTGGTGTCGACACTGTGAAGATCTAAAACAATAGATGCAGTAAAATGATGTGCAAAAATATTTCAGAAGCCACTAAGCCAATGGAAAGCGTAGACATGCGGTAGAAATGTCTTTATTGACTGCTCACTAGTCGTGATCTGACACAATTAAATTTGGAACAAGTACCAACTTTGAAATTAGCAAATATTATAAAGTGGATAAAACTCTTTTTGTACCATGATGATAATTTGTTTAACAACCTGAATAAAAAATTGTTTGATGTCGAAAGAAAAGTTTTATTTTTTCAGTATTACACGTAGGTTGTGCTGTGCATGTTTCGCGCGAGAGTTTTGAATCCCCAGAAACAATAACAGAGAGACGGAATGCGAGCCTCCAGTTTTAACGACACACCACAATTAAGAGCGCAACGTTCCTGGGATGAAGTTTTAAATGCCCCGAATTCGTTCGATCAAGATTCACCAAAAAGTTATTGGGTTAGTACGAGCTCACTAAGAAGCATGAAAACTGCGGGGAAGCTGCAAAATTACAGAAAAATATAGGTCAAAACGTACCTCCTGCTTAACGCCATGGGAGTATAATCAGTACCGTAATGGTTTCATTAACTCCTGCGAAAACGCGTGCATAAACATGTCTTTTGTTTTGCGATTTCGAAGCAAGTACAGTGGCCTAGCCCAAATTTGAAGAATTTCCGTGGTGCAAGCCTTCAAGGAAGTTTCTTTTGTGAAAAAAGTAACTTCCAGAGACAATTGTAAAACAAAAAATAGGTACAATTAGAGAGGAAACTTTTGAATCTGGTTTTGAAAATATTTAGCACGATACCGAGATTTCATCTGTCGACTTTTTATGAAATCAAAAACTGTCATGAATAGGTGACATTGAAAGCTGTAGACGCAGAAAATATATTTGGACAAGTATGTTGTTGATGTTTTCACCAACAAAGTTAAAAGAATTGTTTTGCATACTCGTAAATTTAAATAAGGAATAGAAGAACTTTATTTTAATCAAGCACTCTAAAGGGGTATGCAAATATTTATTCAAATAAATATTGATAAGGAAAATGTGCATATCTTTAGACGATTTTGCAGGAAAGGTTACATACCGCGAAGCAGAACTGTGTTACACAGTGAACGGGTTTACAAGAACAGCGGTACAATCAGCAGGAGCGTAACGAGGTTAAATGGCCCTCAGGGCAAGAAGCAAGTTTGACGCCCCCATTTTCGAATTTGAGGTTTTTAGCAAGCAAACGTATCGTATTGAAGAAAGTACTTGCGACATTGTGGGGACTTTTCGGCGCTCCCGCAGTCATTTGGCGCCCTCCGCAGTCGTTCGACGCCCGAGGAATTGTGCCCCCTTGCCCCCCTTCGTTACGCCCCTGAAAATTAGGCCATCGGATTTGTGTTTTTGCAGATTAGAGTAAAACAGAAACTGTTCCACCTTGAAGATATAAAATTTCACATACTATTAAATTAGAGTACTTAATACAGTCTGAAACCTGCACATCGCCTGAAAAACCTTGTTTTGGTGGTTAAAGGTTCATTCTCCACCTTAAAACAAGTAGTAGACAAATGTAATCACACTGACAAGCATGGGCGTCTGCAGAAATTTTTCCAAGGGGGGGGCAAAGATATTTTGCATATCTAATTCAGGTTGTTGGCGACATAGGTGTAGCAGCAAGCAAACTTTTGGGGATGCGAAGGATTTTTGCCCACATTTCCCCAAAACTGGCCGAAAAATACTCCAAACAAAATGACCTCCAAAAAAACGACTGCATTTCTTTTTATGTTGGGCGCATTTTTTCAAATCAAGCAACATTTTTGCCCAAATTTCCCCTAACTTGCCCGAAAAGAACTAAAGAAAAACATGACCTCCAAAAACAAAAGCAAACAAAAAAATACGTCTGCACTTTGATTCTGGTGCCATTTTTGTAAACTCAAAGTAGATATAGCGATTTTACGAAGGTATTCACACATTTTGCCCAAATTTCCACAGATTTTCCCCGGATTTAAAATGATTTTTCATGGATTTTCACCAAATCAAAAGTTTTGGGGGTGCATTTGCACTCCCTGCACCCCGCCTCTTACACCAGGGGTTGGCGATGCAAGGCAAATGGACGTACACAAAAACAAATGTCCAGTGCTTCGGCAACAGTTGCATGCAGTGTTTTCCTTGTAAAAAAACTTTACACTGAGTAGAGTAAATGTTTTTTTAGTGAGCATGGATTTTTTGAGACTGAGTTAGCAGAGTTCTATATAAATTACACAAACTTTGTGAATTTTTAGAATAAGTGCAAAATCTTATGAAAATACGCACAAACTACACATTTAATTCAAATAGCTTGTCCTTGTTTTCGTGTTTTTCCAATGTTTTAGATTGTTGCAAGTGCACGAGATGAGATTTCACTGCGCAAATTTTCTGGTGGTACTGCGCATTTGCGCACCTATTTAGACGGAGCATGATGATTCATTTGCAGAAAACGAAAAACACCAGCGAGCAGCAAAACCAGTTTGCACCCCGGGGTGCACCAAAATATGCGTGGGTGCACCACTAAGAAAGGGTTCACAAAAGTGCATCACAAACTTGTCACACTAAACAGATAGTTTTTACAAAAACATTCTGTTACCAAAAATGAACCATTAACCAATGACTTTCAGGATTTAACCGAGACTTTGCACATTCTAAAGTGTGGTGCTTATGAGCATCACATCATTTCAAGCTAATTGTTATAATTAGATGATTAATTATTTGTGATTCATAAGCAACAGACAATGAGCCATTATCAATTGAATTATGTAGCTGAGTTACTGAATTAGGGGACTTGCTTATTTAGGCCAGGGTACTTACAGACATGGGCGCAATGAGGTGGGGGACACGGGGGAAGTGTCAGTAAATAGGGTGCATGAGCTTAAGTGTTTAAGTAAATAGGGTGCATGAGTTCGTCAAAATATCTTTAAGGGTGCACCGTAACAAAAAAGGTTGAAGAGCACTGATCTACAGTAATTGTCAGTATTAAGTTTTTGTTTGATTTTAAATTCCCCGAAAATCTGGACAGAATGTTGTTAAAGCTGTGCGAATTAATTCTCCCAAGCGCTCGTTCTTCAGGGTTGCACGATGGTTTGGCTTTACGAACTTCATCACAGAGAAAACAAATTCACAGTAATTTGTTGTGCTATACACAGAAATGATTTATGCACTGGTATTTTAAATTCTGGGTATTTATTTTGTGGAACCTGTCGCCAAAAATTAAGTGGCGTTGACTAAAGTTTTTTGAGCCAAATTTTCTTGCATTTTGGTCACTTTTATTTCTACGGCAGACAAGTTTGTAACAAACAGTTAGCGAACTGGACAGCCATCATCAATGCATTAACGTTGAATGGATTTACAAGGAATGCAAAGCATCGTTTTAACTCTTCGAATGGTCAAATCTAACTTGGAACTCCTCCAGTAGTCTTGCAATATATTTTTGTATTCTTCCACTTTGTGGTCTGCAATTGCCTCTTAGCCAAAAACATTCGTTCTCCTTCTGACATTGGGAAAATGACAGAACGCTTTTGACAACATCTATCTTTGAAAAATTTTAATTTTCTTTTGGAACAGTTGCCTAACATGCGATTTAGGTTCACTGTCGTTATTATCAAATCGCGCAGACTCCTTGGTGAACACTGACCAGCCTTCCCTGCGCCGAACCACCAGACCATTTGCGCAGTGAAATCTCATTCTTGCGCACTGGCGACATTCAAAAATTCATATCGTATATACATCGCATAGCCCTTTCCAAATGTTTAACCGGTTGTGTGCCTACATGGTTGTGAAATTGCATGCGCACTAAAAACTATGAGGCAACAACTCTCTGTAAATTTGAGATAGTGCTATTCATCTAGAAGAGCAACACAAAATATGTCGGCGAGTCGCAATTTGCCCACCATTGGTGTAAACCTACGCGGCTTACTGCTTTATCAGCAGTCGCTGCGTTACCTGCCGAGATGTATGCGTTCAGTGGTTACATGCAGCAAACAAAGCGCTTGCCACCGTGACTTGAATTGCATCTTTGAAAATTTGTTACCATGTTATTGTTACGCAACAAAGGCCAATAGTAGAACAATTCGCTCCGGAGTTTTGCAAACAGTGAACCTGACTCTTGTGCAGTGTGAGTGTCATATCGGCAAACAAACTGTCATTGCAAGAAATAACCCAACGAATCAGAATTAAACTGCTGGTTTCACGTTTTCCATAAATTTTTGCTTCTTAGTCCCAATTTCCAGGGGGGCAAATGCCCGTTTTGCCCCTCCCTGCGGACGCCCATGCTTACAAGATTAAAAGTTTTTGAGAATTTCACATTTTTTAAACCTTTTCTCGTAATTTATGACACAGTTTGCAAGGGCAGTACTTGCGCTCGTTCAAAGGTGACTTGCTTGGTGATTAAGATTTACATTAAGCTTTTGTGTTAACTTAGACTTATAAACAGAAAAGCTGAGAAAATATCTATGACAACTAAATCTGTCAGCCAAACTTTCCAATATCCACCACACTTTAGGAATTGCCTTTCGAAAAAGTCTTACATTTCACGTAAATCATACCAATAATATATACAGTAATTCCACCATTCCATTGAAAAAATTTTTATATCTCGCCACCTGGCGGTCTGACCAACCATTGCAATCTTCGTAATATCGAATGTACTGAATCTTTAATCACTTCTTGTTCTAACGTCTGGTTGATTGCAATCGCTTACCTCAAGTTTGACAATTTGCAATTGCATCTCTTCTGATGAATCTTGAGACAATATTTAACTTATTCTAGCCCAAAGAACCCAAAAATGTACTGAAATCAGAAAATAGTTTCTATGGGGTCTGAGATGCCTTTTCGTTTTTATTAAAGTTAAAAGCTTTTGCTTCAGCCGATGTTGGCACATGAAAGGTTTTACAAAAAGAGTGAAATGCCTTTGAAAAACACGACAACCGTTATTCTATTTTCGTCTATGAAAACGCTATGTTACCTTGAAAAAGCTACAAAAATCACAGACTGTTTCCTATTTTCTGAAAATCTTATCCCCTTACTCTTGAAAATTGTTCATCAATTTTCATCCACATTCCCAATCAGTTCTACCACGTAGAATTCTATGTCCCTTGTGGAAAATCGTGAAGACTAGATTCAGAGGTAAATTTACTAACGATTGCTACCTGTTCTCCCTGAAAAAAGTTGTATACTTTATTCTGGCCAAGACGTACTGCCGTAGTTGAGACTCGCAGTCGAATCGCTAGGGGCTTTGCAAAACCTATAATGTCCTATCTACACTACCTTCACGTTTTCCTTGTGCACTGTGGGTTGTGCCATATGTTCATATCTCTAGCAACTTTCTGCCACGTATTCGCAAACGCTCGCGACAGGAAGCAGAGGAAACGCTGCGCTCCTCCCGCCTGTAGGGAGATGTTAGGTCACGTATTTGTGTGGCATGTACATGGCAAAGCTTTCTTCCCGAAAAGATAGGTTTAGCTTTTGCAAGATTGCAAAATTGTAAGGTTTTATACACCGGGGGTTAATTTAAAAGACTTTTTCTATCCTTTCAAGGAAGAAATTACAGTTTTGATGCCTAAATAAAAAACCTTGTACCTTCAATAGGGTTAAAAGTTCGAAATAACGCATGGATGAGAACAAGATATTTTGTTCCTCTAAGCGCTGTCAGCTATAAATATTGTTTCCTCTGGGGTCATGGTAAGTTTGACTTGTTTTTTGTCAACACTAGTTTTTACGTATTCAAACGCCGGTAATTCTCACATTCTTCAATACCAGGACCTATACTCTAGGTGTGAGGCGCACAACCAATCCAACATGTTATGGTAATGGTAATGGTTTATTGTTTCATATGACTCAGCCAATAAGCAGAAGCACCATAAAAGCCATCGCATGCAGTAAACCAACCATTAGTGAACATTAGAGCAAATGAGAATACAATGGCACAATAGCTGAT
>Ga0210059_1015009_pt1 | contig 11366 bp, 8 predicted proteins | sample Ectturendosymbi2_FD_188042 | JGI IMG/M metagenome (GOLD analysis project Ga0210059, IMG submission 188042) | Ecteinascidia turbinata endosymbiont from Florida, USA - Sample 2 (SPAdes) (version 2) | ecosystem: Host-associated > Tunicates > Ascidians > Unclassified | place: Key West, Florida... | reverse complement strand
AGTTTGATGTGAGAGAGTGGCTTGTACATTGTTTCCAGCAATGAGCAGATTGGTCAGACTGAGAGAGTGTCACTTTACATTGTTGATTCTCAGCAAATAGCAGATCTCTCAAAGTGAGAGAGGGTTACTTTGCATTGTTTATTCCCAGCAAATAGAAGATTTCTCAAAGTGAGAGAGGGTTATTTTGCATTGTTGATTCCCAGCAAATAGCAGATCTCTCAAAGTGAGAGAGGGTTACTTTGCATTGTTTATTCCCAGCAAATAGAAGATTTCTCAAAGTGAGAGAGGGTTATTTTGCATTGTTGATTCCCAGCAAATGGGAGTTTTCTATAGAATATGTGCAGACCATAAAGTTTCTGCTACACAAGGCCCTAAAAAGAGCCCGAGTTAACAACTTAGGGAAGTGGGACAAATATACGAAGCAAGCAAGCTCGCGTTCTCCGGTATAAATCGCAATCGAAGACTCAGGCTAAGCCCAAGGAGCCTGTGTGCCGGAGTCGCCACTGGGCTGTTAAAAACACCAAGAATACAGCTTAAAAAACAGGTAAAAATGACACAGCATTGATACCTGTCTTAAACACATTCAAAAATCATAACTTTTTCACATCTTGAACACAGAATAACATAACTGAATACTCATTCTACAACTGCATTGGATACCGGAATGCAAAGACAAGACAAAGCATATGTAGCAACTAGCAAGTTGTCTGTGAGGAATAGGATGCCAATTGTGATGCGAATGCAGAAATAAAATATAGCTTTTTCGTGTTGCCAATGCAAAAACAAAAACACAGCTGAATTTGATCTGCCAAATATTTCATTATGCGTATGAGATTCAGCAAAATTTCGCTATCTAGAATGGTGTTTAAACGCTCGAAATTACACCAGTTTTTAATGGTGTGGCACGAACTTTTTCCTACACACAAGCATGGGTGTCGGAAGGGGGTCAGGAATTTGAAAATTTCAGCAAAAAAAGGTTCTTTTCTTAGTTTCGAGTGATAAACAGCAAATTTCACCACTTTTGCACCCCCCATAGAAAAATTTTTGGAAAAATCCACTGATGGCCCCCCTGGAAAAATTCTTCCGACGCCCATGCACACAAGCATGAAAAATTGCACCATTTTTGTAAAAAATTGTGTTGTATTTCACCACCTGGCAACACTGTTCAACAACACCAATGCCGTAAGCAAGCCACAGTAGGGTGACAGACTGTGCACGGTATATTCTGCCAAACAATTACGAAATCCTACCAAATTACAAATAATCTATTATAAATGATATTGTCAAAATGCTGCCGAATTCTGCAGCATTTTTTCATTAAACTATTTACTTTAATAGACCCAATACTAATTGTGTTACTTAAACTGATTTAGGCAAAATTCGACATTTAAAATTGGTGGATCAGGCCCCCCAAGAAATAAAAGTTGGGGACCTAGGCCCACGCGCCCCCTCCATGTTCCGCCACCTATGCACATATTCCAACGATTAATTAAGCATAAGCACACAAAGAGTTAGGAGGTAAGGGGCGTGCAGATTTAACGGGACACCATTGGCGTTAACCGTGTCTGCTGACCCTGTTCGTAGCTACTTGCGAATGTATCACGCAATTTTGTTACGAGAGGAAAAAGAAAGTAATAATGATCTTGACATGAAACACATGCATTCGCGTCTGTAGATGGATTAAAACGGTTTTTCAGTTTTCAATTAGACTACAATCTCTATATCTTGCTCCTAGCAATGTAGAAAAAAGATCACTTGCAACATCATAGCGAAAGAACTTCAAACTACTTGGATCACCAAATTAGGGATGCGCAGTGGTGGGATCCAAAAATTTGAAGAACAAGTTCTCTGACTCCAGGACTCACTAACAACAGATTCTCTTATTATCACAGTCTCCAGAGGCAAACCATACTGGTTAGCACCATATAAATGCAAAGGTTGATCTTTGTGTTGCCAACTGGTAAGTCTAGCAAGCGAAAATATTGATTTTAGTTATTTTCCCAAAGTTATAGTCTTATTTTTCACTATTAAAATTTAGTAACAGGTCTATACGAGGTTTGCCAAAATAAGCTACAAGTAAAAGGTGCTCATGGGGAAAATTGGGAACCCCTGACTTAAGTCAACAAGCTGTTCTCAGGATTTAAGGAATTCCAACAACGGGTTCTTGCGAACCGATCGAATCCCATTACTGGGGATACGTCTTTGAATTTATTGCAAATGAATTAACTGTTAGGCAAGCATCTACACATGAATTTGTTTGAGAAGGAAACTGAGGCAACAAAGCAACTTTAGACTAGAACCGCAGGAACGTAAAATTAATAGAGTCCATAAGTCAGGGAATCGCTCTCCTTCTGTAGTCGGATAACTGCACAACGCGAACCTCGCCAATTCTGAGCAGAAATGCAATCCGACGAAAAACTGCAAAAAACACATCTACGGACGTAGCTGAGAGAAGCACGGTGCTTATGACAGTAACGTTTGAGGGACCATAACGATTGAAAGAAAATACAGTAATAAATTTAAGTGTATTGCACTTTGTAGTGACATAAAGATAACTGATTGACATATAGTTGAAAAAAGACCCTAAAGATGCAATTCATGAGCTGCTACACTAAAGAGAAGTGTGAGAAGATGTGATAACACAAGCAGGTGTCGAACTTAAACTTGCATTGAGCAAAACGCGAGACTGAATTTTGTGAACCACTTTTGTTGATGCAAGTAACTTGTTTGATATCGCTTTCTCCACCAGTAAAGTGCTGTATTTCTCCCTAAATTAATAAAAAATTCTATCAGAGATATTGTTCACTTCGAATATGATTGATGCACCTTTCGTACTTTTCAACCGCCGTTAGATGGGGCAGCAGACGTAATCATGCGTACCTGGGTTCATCACCTTATCATCAAAGCTGAGATAAAAAAGGTAACCAGCAATTTCCAGCATGAAGGAAACAATAGCAAATGAAAGCCTCGCTTCACGGGCATCGGGCATGAATCCGCGATAAGCATTGTAACCGAAAAGAAAGACAAGTTAAAAGTAATTACATTGGGAGAAAACGTAGAATAAGATGGCATGTCTTCATTGTTTCGATTCGACAAGATCTTCTTGCTTATGCTTTGATGATTCTGTTGCTTTTGATTTTTGTTGGTGTTTGCGCAGCAGACGATTCGGTGGTATAATACCGGGAGTGTTTGGCCAGTTTTTTTGCACAGTAACTTGGCATGATGCTGTTCGAGAATTGTTAAATTGTAGCCTATCAGGTCCGCAATCAGGGGTGGGCAACCAGGCAATTGCCCCCCCCGAAATTTTCAGAATCATGTTAGTTATTAAGTACCACAACACGTTACAACCATTTTACTACCGGAAATAGTGCAACAGCCAGTTGCGATAATTTTATACCGAAAATATCAGCTGGTTGCGGCCCTGATTTCTATCTTCTAACATTTTTGAGGTTGTGAGTGCAAGCACAACTCCAGCTGGTACTGGAAAAGAAAATTATCAATGATTAGGAGCGTAATGTTTCACGCGAAACTTAAACTTAGTTTCTCCTGAAGTCATGACTGAGGTGAGGATAAATACTGAATGGCTATTTGAAACAACTTTTGATGACCTAGTGAAAAGACTGAAAATGGAAAATCTCAGAAAAAATGGTTAAAGTAAAAACAAATAAAAACAGTACTTCTCTTAAACAACTACAACTATGCCGCCTAAAACTTTTTGAAACTCACTGGTTCAAGTCAAACGCAGCATTTCTGAGATGAAAGTGTTCGAACGTTGATTCGAATTGCGGAAGATTCTATTAGCTAGACTGTCAATATATATATAAAACGAATCCACTGCTCTCTGCAAATTTTCAGGCTTATTACAATTAATTCTCCTAATCATCTCTTTCAAGGAGTAGGTTTAACCCAGTGTTTTTCAACCGGGATTCCGCGGAACCTTAGGGTTCCACGAGTGGCTGCCAGGGGTTCCGTCGAAACAGACCGAAATTGTCTGGGACGGAAGTCACAACCACGTTTCAATGCGGTTATAGCTTAGATCATTGCGTAGGGTTCCATAAGAGCAACGCAAATATTTGCGGAAGGTTCCGCTGCAGCAACAAGGATGAAAACACTGAGTTAACCAATACCATTATTTAGACGGATGTCGCATGATTGAATTACAGTGTTTGATTCTACAACTTTTGCTATGCAGAAATTGTGACAAATAAAAGACGTCAAACGGATATTTGTTATTGAAAGAAAAGTTTTAAGCTGCTTCTCAAAAATCAATGAAATATGTAAGAAAATACAGAAATGATAACAAAAACTTGCAAACGCACAAGCTATTTGTGCTAAAACATTGAAAACTATCTCACTTTGGTTTGTAATTTTCTGCCTTCGTTATGCTTCACAAGTAATGCAAATCAACTTGGCCCTTTTCTCATTGTCCAATACATCTGCCAGGGTATACGTGCCTTTCGTGCAGTTGTTTGGAAGGATTCACGCAGAGAAGCAGTCTGATGTGCCTCTTAGCACCTCATCCACGTAAAGGTCTCAATGGCACTTGAAGCCCCCATTCAGTCAGCTTCATCGCCGGAAAGGTTTGCTGGAAGCTTTTGTGCAAAACATTTGAAAGAAATGAAAAGACGGCAGCTAAGTTTGACCAAAACCTGAGCCGACACAGGAGAAACTGAAAGTTCTGCAAATTCAATCATGCTTGTAAGGTGCACAGCTTCGATGTTTCGACCATCATCAGACGTACCATAAATGTCAGTTAGTGAAACGTAGAGCAAATGGCTGAGATGAATAGCAGCACAATTATAAAGGAAAAGCTGTACTGGGTGCTGACGAACACATGACCCCTAAATAGCATTTTAATTCAGTCATTATCAATTCAAAAGTCAGCACTTCGGTGAGCTTAGTAACTCTACTCTGCAATTAAATGCCCTTTATATTGTCAAAACAAACTATGCTTCGCACTCTTTGATTTCAATTTTCTGAGCCTGATTCTGACGTCATTGTAGACAACCCATGAGCAGCGGTGTGCTGAGCACAGCAAACGTGTACGAGCCGAAAATGCCACCCCATGTGGTGCAGAATTATGATATCAATCAAGTATTCGAACATTTTGCCACCAAGAAAGCTAATTTTACTTCTTTTTCCAAGTTTGCTTTGAGATAATGAGGGCAACAATAACTTAGCAAAAATTAATGCAAAAATAATAAAAAGATTATTATGGTGTTTCATCGTTGCCCAAAGTGCTCTTGCCTATTGGCTGAGGCCAAATAAAATAATTTATGATTTATTTTCAAAATCAAGTTTTTTGATACATTTATTTTCTATGGAAATATTTTATACATCTTGGCTAATAACCGATTTTTACTGATAGTACAACTTATGGTAAGATTTTGCTATTTTGAACTTTGATAAATTTATCTCAAAACCCTCATTTGAAGCACCGATGGTAAGATAAAGTTTAAAAACAATTTTAAATTTAGACCAGCATCAACTGAGCAACATTTTGCTAATCATCCAAGTACGGGTGATAAATGCGATTAATATTTAGTTTTGCAACTTGTATCGGTCTTGTTTGGTCGATCTCGATTTTTCTTTTTCGTCATAGAATGGCTAAAGCACAAGCCTACTTGAAAGCTATGGGTCTGGTACAATTGCAACTTTCAATTTCCTACTCATATAAGGCCAAGAAATAAGGACTTTTGGCTGAAAAGGCTCCACAACTATTTACCATGGCATATACCGCGACCTACAAATTTTGTACTTAATCGTATTCGTTACCAGTGGCGCACTAAAGAAAATAGGGAGCCGAAATTTTAGAAGACGCCAAAAAATGAAGAGACCTTGAGTTTTTATTCAAGATAGCTGTAACACATATGAAACTGGTAGGGAATTTTTGGAAACGGCATAGATGTTTTGAGTGACATCATGGTTAGAAACACGCTGTAGCCTGTTATTTTTGGTCTTCACTGATATTTTTTAAGGATAATTTTGGCAAATTTTGAAACAACCTAAGATTTTGCTTGAAAAACCGCGGTTGCAGCCGCAACCGATTTTTGATTGCAAGGTAAAGGTATTTTTTGCCTTTTTAAACATAATTCATCAATTCGCCAAAGAGGTAAGCAGTTGTCATGGGAGGGTGAGGATAAAACGACCGTGCGGTCCACATCTTGGCGCCGCAAATTGTGTAGCCGACCTGGGCGATATTTATTCTAAGCACATCATTTCTTGAGGAGGGCCATGTTTTTCACTAGGCTGCTGACCCGCCCCAGTCAAGTGTTTTAACTGGGCTTACCATACGTCCCGTTTCAGCAGGGACAGTCCCGGTTTAAAGGCGTCATCCCGGTGTGCCAGCCAGTCAACTAAAACGTCCCGGTTAGGCATTCGGTCAGTCAGCATAGCACTACACGAGTATTAGCATGCTGTGATTGGTCTGTTTAGTCAACTTGTTGAAGAGTGATGCGTGATCTTGCTTTTTCTTGCTTCGTTGTGTTAGTAAATGCATTATTTTAGTTTTTCTTGCTGCCTTAACTACACGAATTTTAAATAGTCACATACTCCATGTACCATATCATATAAATCACATTTGACTGATAAGGCATCGTTGTTCTGAAACGTCCCGGTTTTAAATCACAAAAATGTGGTATGCCTAGTTTTAAAATTTATTTGTTTAGCAAGCGTTTCTTAAAAATTTGTGGGCCAAGAAGAAACGTTGCATACTTATAAAGCCTATTCGCCCTTATCGAAATGTCAGAGTAAAGCCTATAACGCTTTTCATCACATTCATGGACCCCTTAATTCAAATGCATGGACCCCTTAGGCCAGGTGTGGCCAAACTTTTTGACCCGAGGGACGAATTCACGACTGCCCGGCCACTAGTGGGCCGGATACAGCACGATTTACGTAATCTATGCAAAATAGGTTGTTAAAATGTATTGTAGTACAACACCATTTTGTTTACACTTTTATAGAGCTGCTTGCAGCTATATGCTGCTGCGGCAGACAAGTCAACAAGAGGCAAGCAGCAGCAGGCCCGTTGCCGGAATTTAGCAGCAGGGGGGCCAAAAACCAGAAAGAGGGACCAAAAACCAGAAGAAGGGGCCACATTTTAAAAATACTATGTTGGATATATGCAGCAACCAGGGGGCCAAACGTGAAATGGGGGGGCACAGATTTCAAACGGGGTGGCCGGGCACCACTGGCCCCCCCGTTGGCGACGGCCCTGAGCAGTATTCAATTATGTTTCACTGCTGTCCACAGTCGGAAACGTGGTGCTTGAAAAAATGTGCAAGGTAATTGGCGGGCCGGATTGATCTGGTTGACGGGCCGGATGCGGCCAGCGGGCCGTAGTTTGACCATCCCTGCCCTGAACAGTTGCGTAAATGATGGAGACAGAAGGCAAAATTACCGCCCTGGCAACCTAACTGTGAAAATCGGGCCCCTACGTTGTTTTTATGTCGGTTTTAGTATTTTTTTGGTTTTCAGTAAATTATTGTTTTTCTGCCTTTTTCGAAGTATTTTCCGGTGATTTAGGGTTTTAGTATAATAAGCCACATCCGGACTCACCATGATTTCTCAAGTTCTTTCGAAGTGCTGGCTAGTGGTTAGTAGGCCCCTTTCAACTAAGTTTCCCCCATGGATAAAAACTCTAGTTACGCCACTTTTCCTTCGGGCTCACGGACTCCATGTTAATGAACCCTGGTTTAAACCAGTGCCGGATTAAGGTAGCGCGGGGCTAGTAGCTTATGAACAACGCGGACCCTCAGTTAAAAATACACTTGAACAAGTGAGCATCTGTTAAATCATATATATTTGATCATTGCTATATCTACACATAACGTAGTCTCAGTATGTATCGAAGTTGATTGTTAAAAGCGGAAAACCTACTGCTTAAGAGTGCATTTTCTAGATTTTGCCACATAGCAAATGTGTTTGTGATACTGGTAGTGTCTATTTCACATAGACGTTCATGCTCTGTACTCTTTAGAAACAGGCTGTTCGGTTTGTTTTGTCTAATGGTGCTCCTTTATTCATTCTACCATCTTAAGTTTACAGAATGACCGTTCACCATTGCAGGTGGATGAGAGACACTGTAAATACAGTAAGTGCGCAAATAATTTCCCACATTTGTAAAAGAAGACTCCGAGTACACTACCTATAGGCTAGTGAATAGATGCCAAGTCCAGAGCTGCCAATAAGATTTTTCAAAATTATGCATAGCCTATACTAGGGCCGCATTATGGCTACCCCGCCCCTAGGGCGCATTACACAACAAAGGCGGTACCTGAGCCTTCCTAGAAACAGCTTTCACGTGTTTTTTTTTGCGGCGAATGATATTGTAAGTTTTAGGGAAGTTATCTCTAGCCTTTTTTACGTTCGTTTCAAATGAACTTGTTGACTCACTGGCCTAGCACTTTTCAACACCGATGAATAAACTAAATAACCTAAATGTTAGTTATCTCAAAATTCCCAAAAAGCATCGCGGGCCGCACGAAATGCTCTCGCGGACTGGGTATTTGAGACCTCTGCCATAGACACTGTTTAGCAACAACAACATTCTTTCTAGATATTTATTTGACACGATTAAAACTGCATTGTAACGGTTTAATTACATTCATGTTCAGCGTTACCGTTTTCACCAATGATTTCATATTAACTTTCCGGCGAAGAAAAAGCTTGGGCCAAGTAATCACAATCCGACCTGTGCAGTGTTACAACTTTCATTTAATTTTAGTTGCCATCCTATCCTACTGTAAACTTGAAATCATTCCCCTGCAACGGGTAGTCTCAACAGCAAAATCTAACGTAAATAGGAAGGTGGTTTTCATTTTGGAAGTGCTGAGGACATTGACACTGTCTTCATTTACAGATAGCTTGCAATCGATGTCTGTTTCATCGATAAAGCGCATGTAACTGAAACACAGGTGTGGGAGCAGGCAAATTTTTTGGGGTGCGAAGAATTTTAGCCCAAATTTCTGCGAACTTGCCCGAAAAAGAATCCAAAGAAAATGAACTCCATAAAGAACGACTGCATTTCACTGGGCGCATTGTTTTCAAATCGAGGTAGTTTAAGCACCATTTTTACGCATATTGCACCAAAACTTGCCCAAATTTCCCTTCACTTGCCCGAAAATAACTAAATTAATGCTTGAAAAATACTTTTTTTGGATGCCATTTTTGTAAAATCAAAGCACATACAGCAATTTTGCGAAGGTTTACGCATATTTTGCTGAAATTTCTTCAGATTTTGCCCGGGTTTTCACCAAATCAAAACTTTTTGGGGCGCGGTTGCACCCCTTGCATCCCCGCCTCCTAGATCAGTGAACTAAAATGAAAAAATTAACTGAACATATTATTCAAAAACAAGATCCAGAAAAATGCACATTTCATGGATGATGCTTCGAAAACAAGGGGCATTTAAATAATCAAATGTTGAGACTTGGCTGTTGTTTGTCCCCTCCTATCAAAATTCCTGCCTACGTGCCTGGCCTTGAGGGTTTCCTTCTTGAGAGCTCCGCACTTAGTTTTTGCATTGTTTTGTTAAAAAGCTTACTAATCGCTCTGGAGTCACATTTAATAAGCTCTGAAGCAAGCCAATGTGTTTGTCACAAATCACTGTGCAAATGCGCCAAATAGGTCACTTCAACAACATGTGCAGAAAAAGAACAATTCAAAACCAAATGACTTCAAAAAACTTACAATGTAAAATGTACTTTCACGCAGAAGCAAATTCCCAGACAAAATGAAACAAGTAATTTGCTTTCAGCGAATAACGTTTCTGTATCATGTGTAAAATATAGGGCCCCTTTTCTGAGAGTTTGCCTTGGAGGACACCTAAATTCTACTATATTCCTTTGCAATAGTAAATTTCATACATAGAACTGTGGGGCCCGTAGCAATAGCTACATTTGCTACTATTGTGAATCCGGCACTGGTTTAAACTGAGATTAGAATATGAAATATGCAGATGAAGAGACCTTGTGTTAATAAGCTAAACTAAACTATCAGCCCATCCGTAGTTTTCACAATAACTGTATTATAATTGCTTTATTACGTAGAGAAAGCCCTTTTGAGTTGTCAAAAACTTCATTTCTTGCGTGGTGCAGGATGCAGAAGAGCAACTTAGTTAAAACCAGTGAAGCCAGTGATAGACATCGGTGTAGCTCACTGTTACCTGCTGAGTTATACACTAGTGTTTAGACACATTTTGTGATTCAGGGCGATGCTGTGAAATGTCATTTAGCTTGAGGTGTGAAGCTTAAAATGAGGAAGTAGATTTAGGCTTATTGAGCTGCTTATTACTCAACTCTGTGTTGCAAAATCTGCTGAAGTAAACTTCAGCTTTAGTACTGGCCGCCGTACATGAGGTACTGCTAATAAATGCATATGTGCTTTGATTGAGCTGCAGTGCAAGTCAGCTAGGCTCACAACAGTACTATGCAGTTGTAACGTGATCTACTGTATGACATAGCGAACGTCAGGCAAAGTGAAAGCACAACGTTGGGGTCTCGTCCAGTTTTGGCATTGCCCACTAGGCACAAAAAGACAACGCTCCCATTGTAAGAGCGAGTTGAACGTGAAGGGCTTGTTGCTGAAAAATAACGTCAACAACACACCTTACCAGCATTCCTGCAGTGAAATGTGAGATTCACAAGCTGTGCTATCTCGTCATTTTAAAGTTCAGCAAAATTTTAGCAAAGTACTGTACGTGTGCGAGAATTGAAACGAAGGCTGCATACGTACGTATACCGTTTTTATTCGATTGTTTGCCACCCTTGGTTGTAAGCCGCATGAAATGGTGTTAAAAATTTAATGTAAGTCGCCCTTGATTGCAAGCTGCATTTTAACATAAGTTGCCTTAGCCTCGGAGATACTTACGTTTACTAGCAGTAGCAGCAGTGCAAATTTGGTAATGATGCTTCACCAGTGTTGCCACTGGGCTCAGTCTCGCTAACATCACACTGTTGCCTTTTTCAACATCAGATTTTTACACTACAGTTTAGTATAAGCTAAATACTTCTACAGCAGTGGTCCCCAAACTTTTTGGACGCTGGGCCAAATCCGCGACCTTACCAATGTCCGCGGGGTGGACTGTTTTGTGCATTGAAAAAAACAAAATGAAAAACCACACGCATCACATTAGACACGTTTGTACATTGCAATTTTTTTCTGTGTTTGATAATATGTTTGCAATGACTTCTGCAACAGCTTCTTTTGTTGCATGATAGTTCAGGAGCGCAGCCAGGATTTTTCTAAGGGGGGGGCGGAAGCTATGGAAGCAAAAGCCTTGAAAAGGAAAAATTGCTTGTGATTAGAATAGTCAAGGAAAGCACTTAATTTGTGGAAAAACAATTGACTGTACTCACCACGAA
>Ga0210059_1015008_pt1 | contig 11368 bp, 6 predicted proteins | sample Ectturendosymbi2_FD_188042 | JGI IMG/M metagenome (GOLD analysis project Ga0210059, IMG submission 188042) | Ecteinascidia turbinata endosymbiont from Florida, USA - Sample 2 (SPAdes) (version 2) | ecosystem: Host-associated > Tunicates > Ascidians > Unclassified | place: Key West, Florida... | reverse complement strand
TTACTTGTGGGGCAGCTGTCCCGGAGACCCTGAACCTTCCTCTCCAGACAAATCCATCTCCGACACCCCAGTCAAAAGGGCGAAATGACTGAGGCCGAAATGAATGTGTAGGGCAGATGCACGGGGGAAAAGAAATCTACTTCAATATGACAGCAATCAACAGCACTTATTCCTTATTCCTACCAAATTCAGTGAATCAGCTGCACAAGATACATACATGGCAAACTCAATTGCATCCAAAGCTTTTGCTGCATGCCATTGTAACGTCCAGACATTTTGGCAGCGTTGTTGTATGACTGTCTTCTGCGTTAAGTAAAATCCAATTTACGTTCATCATCTAGCCTAAGTGTTTCAAAACCTGTTACGCCATAGCTTCACCTGTGTGGTTTTATTTATTTTTTTTTTTTATTCATTTGTCGCAGACTCATAGACCATATCGCAAGAGTAATCGAATAACACAAGAACACAAAAATGGTTAGTTACAGCGCATGACAGAGTAGGTGCTAATAGATAAACACAATCATCACTGAGAGATGAGCAAAACACTTAAAAAGCGCCCCAACTATAACTTCATTCACTAGCTTTGTAATTCCAAAAATGTGATAACTCTTTGAACTGGTTGCAAGTATCTGAGCGCTATGCTCAGTTGGTCAGTATGCAGAAAATCAGATGTTGAGTCCACCGACAGACTGAAATATCCAGAAGCATTAATTTCGACAATGTTGCCGGAGTGCACTTTCCTTGCCGATTAACCCAATAAGTTCCTCCTATATCATGTTGGACAGGTAGGAAGGCTTGCCTTTCCCATCGTTGCCACACTGTGATTTGTGAGCAGACAAGAATGGGTCAAAATAATTATTACTTCAAGCAATCCCAGATAATTCCGGTTATTGCGAGACCAAACTTTTCCACTTTCCTCGGAAGCCAATCCCCGTTCACCGAGTATACAAATAACTGTGGCCCTGAGAAACGTACTTACTCTGCTTCAAGGTTAACCCAGGCCTTAGTTCATGGCATAGTTGTGTAGATCTATAGCTATTTCCAGATAGCATACTATCTGATTTTCTTCTTGGCCCCTCGTTATCGGAGACGGCCAACGAATCTGGTTCAGGTTTTCTTCTGTGCGCGGCTTCGGAGTTGACTAACGAAGCCGATCCACGCACTGAAGCCTCAACCACAAGATGGACACCAGTGGGATGATTGATTGAAGAAGCTGCTTACTGGAAGCACGAGGCTTGTTCCCGTTTTTTGATTGCGGCAAGTGTTCTTTGTTTCTCGGCTGAATCAGCCCCAATGGAGATGAGACTTCTAAAGTTTCTAAAGAGTTGACGTTGATGGAGAAGTCCTTCAGTGAGGTCTTTGAAGTGCTTTTTCTGGCCACCTACCGAACGTCTGCCATGAACAAGTTATCCATAAAGAAGTTGCTTTGGAGTGCGGTTGTTTGGCATCCGGTGGACGTGACCTGCCCATATGATTTTTTACTTTGCGCACTAGAGTGTAAATGCTGGGTGTATTAGTTCAGCACGGGTCTTTTTGCATTACCCTCAACCTCAAAGGTATCTAAACATGAGTAAGCCTCTGCAAAATTATCTGTGATTAAAGAATACGACTGAGATTACACAAGCTGCAGATTTTCCAAGTGTTTGCAGCAGAGTTGTAAACGGGCCTATTTTGAAGCCCGAACCTGGCATTTATTTTTGAAACCTGATGTAGGCCCGAAAGCCAAATTTACCGAGTGAGTCAAGATAAGCGCAACTGCGGAATCCTAGACCAAGACATTGGCTTAAACACGCGCAAACTTAACTTGTCAGCCAAGATAATGCTGCAGAATGTAACGTTTCTCAAGAAAAAATGAAACTATCCACGATGGTCGCACAGGCGTCGAAGAAACTATCTAGTATAGCGCTATAGGCATGAAAAGCCTGTTTGTAGGCCATCGTTGCTTGAAACAAGCCACGAAACGCGGGCCAGCGGGGTGATTGATCTCTTCGACTCAATGCCATCGCGTGCTAATTTCCTCAAAGCTGTCCGAGTGTGACACTATTCCGAGCAGAGAACAAAAGAGCACAGCTGTGTTTGCAAAAAGAATTAACTGAAGAAAAATCACAATCCCTTCACTCACAGAAGTTACCAAGGTAAGCACAACAAATGTAACTCAAGGAAAAAAATCCTTACTCTGAATGTTATAAAAAAGCTTTGTATGCAGGCCCGCAATCGGCCCGAAAGATTTTGACAAACTTAAACCCGGCCCGAGCTCGGCCCGAAACCCGGCCCGACCTGAAAAGCTAGGCCCCACTTACAACTCTGGTTTGCAGTTGACTTTCTGCAATCCTTGCTTCATTCATAAAAGCATACTATAAAAATGCACGTCATTATGCTCTGACCATATGACTAAATGTTTCACCATAGATTTCTTGTAAGTTCCACACCTGCCAGTTGTTACCCCGACATCCAGATTCAGAAAAATAGCATAATAACAGAAATTTACATACTCCAGGCAAAAAAAATTCATTCACAAACCATCACGGGAAAAAGATGAGCGCAAAATATATTCGACACCAAAAAAAAATCTTTTGTAAGTAAATTAAGAAATCAAGTATCATACAAGTAGCAACGCAACAAATATTCCCAGAATCATCTCTTACGATCAAAGCAGTTGTATTCAAAAGTCTAAAAAAGTTTCATCTAAATTTGATTTTTAGGCTTTATTCTTGCTAAAAGAGCGCTAAGACGTGGCTGCAACAACTTTAAGAATTTTATTGTTTCAAAGCTTGTTGAGCAGACTTGCATCACTTTGGCTGGAACGGTTGAATAAATGCAATTCTATACAAATATGGTTTCCATGGAAACGAGACCTTTTCAAAGGACGTCCTGTCTTTTGAAAAAAACGATTGTTTTCGTGAGCTATACATATACAGAACCCAGCCAAAAAGTCACTCTCACTTTTTACTTCAGCAGTCATATTCATTGCTATAATCTATGACGTGCTGGTCGTTTTATTCATCGGTGGCTTCGTAGGAAATATATGTGCGTCATTGATTTGTCTTGTTGACGTCGTTAGAGCAGACAAGAATAGCATAACAGGCACAGGAACAGCACTGCGATTGCTGTTGAATTTCTCGAAAATTAGCGTTGTGCTCTGTGTTCCATCATCAGTCATCGAAAATTGTGGTTAGTTCCAGAAAATAAAAAAGCTCACGCTCTGCAGACACAATGGTGAAACAAGAGCTGATGCTAGCAGATTAACAGTGACTGGCAACAAAAACATTTTCAGACGCCCGTGCAGCTTCGTGAAACTTGAATATGATTGAAGTGTTCAAAAAACAGAAGTGTTCTTGATAAAAAAAATTCTGACTGCAGCAAGATAAGTCTGCAAAGCACTCTGTAATCACTGTAGAACTATTTTCTAAGATGATTGTAGGTAAATGTTTTCTACTTCCAAGGTTGCAAAAGAGGAATTTATCACATTGCAAAAGAACAGTGAGCTGAAATTGTTTCGAAACATTTCAATGTTTATATGCAGCCCGGTGCATTTGCTAAACGGAAAGTAGCGGCATTGACAGTTGGTTAATCAATCTCATTTAACTTTGCTTTCGTTAATTTTTAGATCTTTTCCGGAAAGCGAATGTCATTAAAAAGTGACCAAGCTGTCCCTGTTTATACCCGTATGCCTCTGATTTTTACGTGAAATCTAGTTGTTTTAGTAAGAATAGTTTATCCTATTTTGCAGTAATTCTGTGGCTGGTTTTAATGGAACCTGTAACACATTTATTTTATTAATATAAACCAGGTTTAAATCCTGCTTTAAATAACTTGGCCATGCAAGCACCTCAAAACGAGAGACAAACATGCTTCGTTTTCTTTGGTGTTTCCAATGACTTTGTGTTTTACATTCTATTGATTTCGCAAAATTGAAACCAGATACCGGAAATTATCCTTCATTGTGCTTTTCTTATGAAAGTGTGGTGTCATCATCACCAGAAACTAGATGGTTAAATTTCCAATCGGAAACTGTCTGTTTGACGTCAAATTATCTTACTTTGATCAAATACTGACGAGCGCAAAAGTGAGACTAACGTTGGTGACATAATTATTACGAAAACTGGATCTCAAAAAATATTTTTAGGTAATTTGTAAGCTGCTTACTACAGTATATATAGGAACGATTGAATGAAGCACTAAACGTCTTGATGCTTTTCTCAAAACTCTACCTCGCAACTTAGTCAAACATACATATAATGTTCCTCTTCCAATATTTTTCTGAAAAACTGGTTTCAAAGCACATAGCTTGATTCAGGGATTGTAAAGAAAAAAGAGATATAAACAAGTTTTTTCAAGCAGTTTGTACGAGCTTCGATGTTTCGCATGCGATGCTGCTTATCAGTAAGAAACTGAGTGGAACATTTTTTTCCAAATAAGTTACGCAAAGCTCACCAATTTGACAATAATAACGTTTTCCAAATCCGAAACTGTAATTTTAGCAAAATCATTAGTGGTTTGTCAAAAAGTAACAAATATTACACCAAGAAGCATTGTTGACGCCACAGAAGACATTTTGTTTGTGCCAGCAATGATCCGATTAGCGTGGTTCTTCCTTTCTTGTCAAGTGATCATTTTCTTGCTCCTGCAAGCAGGTTTGTGGATGTGATTTGTTAACCATGAATGAAGCAACAAGTAAACGTTTGCATTTTTACAAAATGATTGTTACTATCCTTCAGTAGAAACTTGTTTATGTCTTTTTTCGTTCTGCCAATGCCAATGGCTAAAAGTAAGTTTGCTATGGTTAAGTTTCTTGCCGAGAACTCTTGTATTGCAGGTCTACTAACACATGCTGCATGGATCTGATGGAAACTTGCTTGAGGGGGGAATGCAAATATAAGTTAATTGGCCCGAGAGCGAAGCACTGCCATCGTTGTCTAATGCCTTACACCCAATCCCCCTTTGTAGGCTGGCCAATTTCTGCAAGCAGTGGCGTGCGCAGAAAATTTCCGAGGGGGAGGCCAAGTTTCGTCACAATCGTGTGACGTCACAAATCAACTTTAGGGGAAGTGTCGAAGGCACGACCATTCTATGGGGGTCCGGGGTCATGCCCCCAGGAAAATTTTGCAAAATTACACCTAAAAATACGCATTTTTGTGCATTCTGGAAGCAAGTTTTAGACAATACTGTATTTACATTTTTAATTTTTAGGGTCTGAGGGGGTGGCCATGGCACAGTGGCCTCCCCCCTCCGTACGCTAGTGATTGCATTCACTTTCGTGGAGCTGTTTGCGTTGATGTGGGGTGGGCACAATTGTGTACGAAAAATGGTGTTTCATTTTACATGTGCAGTGCTATGGACGTTACATGGTCAGCACATAATATTCGACATAACACCAACCCGTGTGTGATTGCATTTACAGTGGCGTTTAGGTGTCTCTAGTAAATAATAATGCTGGTTAATGTTTAACGATATTCACAAGCCAATGTTGGGTGTGGTAGGGCTAATCATAGCAACTTAATCTTCAAAACAACGGAAAATCAACACGCACGATAGACATTTATGCTGGACCCCCTTCTTTTCCCTTGACCCCGCAGTGCCCCCCACTTTTTTAATTCTAGAATCGCCACTGGTTTGGCAACGCACGTATAACTTTGTGACGTAAGAATATGGTGTGTTTGCAAATTCTATGTCTGCTTGCTGTAGCTAACTTGGCAGTTATTCTAGTTTTCAATGAGTTGTGCTGTCAAGTTATTTGTATACGGCGCGGGTCTCCCGCACTGCTGCTGCCATGTGCATGAATTTAATAAATGAGTCTGTGTTCAACATTGTGATATCGTACGTTATTATTTAGTCATTGTGATTTTTTATTGTGCAAACACAACTGCATTTCATATGCCTGACTGGAAATTTCCGGAAGGGGGTCGTTAGGTCAAATTGGGTTCCAAAATGGGTCGCTACACGAAAAAGGTTGAAAACCACCGCTTTAGAGAGAATCGAAAGATATTTTGAAGACAAGTTGCAGGTAAAAATAGGTTAACAGGTATTGGCGAACCTACACTGGGGTTTTGATTACATAGGATGTAATTAAGGCCTTAAGATAATGATGGCACTGCGTCAAATCTCTCTCGGGTCACTAACTTAGATTTGCATGCCCCCTCATAAAAATTTCCATCAAATCAATACAGTGTGTGTTAGTAGCCTTACAATACAAAGGACATCTACTGACAACATTTTAATAAAATTTACTTTTTGTAATTTTACTCCCCGGATGCCCCTCTGCCTTAGTCTCCCCCCTCTGCACGCCACTGACAACAGTATATGTATCTCTAAAAAGCAACAACTGCATTGTGGTTTCAGTGAAACCAGCAAAAATGCAGTTTAGCCTATTTCAGGCCAGGGTACAGTATTCCTAAACATGCCATTATTATCTTGCAACTTTACAATACAAAAGAGATAAATTCATTGCGTGAACATAATGGCATGAAATATTTTCAATGCGGTCTTTGATGCTGTATTTGTGTAGGTTAATAACAGGGGTGGCCAAAGTCACATTTTCCAGACTTCGACTCCAGGCTTGTTCCAAACTTATTTGATCCCGGGCAACCAAAATTCAGCAATGCTTGTACTCATTTTTCTTCCCACTGCAGGAAAGCACACGAACAGTTTAGATTGCTATGCATAGGAAATGCTGCAGAAAAGCAGACCAAGACAACAACACACCAGCAACTACTGCAATTGGTCTACGTCAGTGGTTCTAAAGTGGGCGAGATTGAGGGGCAAGGGGGCGAAAAAAACAAAGAGGGCGATAGGGGGAAAACAACACAATCAGGCTTGGGGGGGATAACGATGTGTCGAGATTGAAAAAGGGGTGATTCAACAAAAAAGTTTGAGAAACACTGGCCTACGTCATACAAGAACGTTAAATAATGGAGGAAAAAAAGGAAATTTGTAAAAAACACCAGACATTTGAAGCGATCGGATAAAAGGTTAGATGAAGATTGACATCGGCGAACAAAACCATACTAATAATATCTAAATAAGGCATCAAGGTCCTGTCATATGGTTAACCTGGTGTGGGCAAACACTTACATTTCCGGGTATGTAGGGTAATACACAATTCGGTAGGCATTGTCATGGGCAACTCGGAAGTATTTCATACTAGTCTGTGTGTAGCTTATTTGCTCCACAAGTGGAAAGTATACACCGGCATGCAATAGGCACGAAATGGAGTGTTTTTTATTGCAGTTTAGCACTGAGCAAACGTGCTTCTTAGTTTGTTTGCTGCACAGTGCAGCGATTTCACTTGTCGCTGGATTTCATTGTCATCTTTCGGCGAGGCATTTAATAATACACAATGGAATTTGACTTGGTTAGGAAGTTGTACACGTACACTATTTACAAAAACCTTCGATGGAGCAGGTTTTTTATACTTTTTGGGGCACAAAGATGCACCAACGCAATTTAAAGCGTTCGTGTTCATCAGCATAATCATCAAAAATACTCAAAAAACGATGAAGTCCGCTAATGCTCTGGCCAAATACACATACTCGTATGTCATCAGCAAACAGGTGATCCACAATCACTGGCGTACGCAGAAACATTCCGAGGGGGGCCAAGTTTTCGTCACAATCGTGTGATGTCACACATCAACTTTAAGGGAAGTGCTGAAGGCACGACCATTCTAGGTGATTGGGGGCATGCCCTAGGGAAAATTTTGCAAAATTACACCTAAAAATACGCATTTTTGTGCATTCTGGAAGCAAGTTTTAGACAATACTGTTTTTACATTTTTAATTTTTAGGGTCTGAGGGGGTGGCCATGGCACAGTGGCCTCCCCCTCCGTACGCTAGTGCTTGCAAGCCTATTTTTGATCTGCGACTTGTAGTCTTCAAAATATCTCTCGATCTCTTCAGAGCCTGGTCTCTTAAAGTGGAGGCTTGAAAGGCTTGCAAGGGGGTGCGTGCATGACAGACATATTGTCGAGAAGAATTAAATGCATTGTTCACTCCTAAATTCATTATCATTTCATTATTAACGCCATAATCAAAACAAAGCGGACAGTACAGTGAACAAACCTACGAGGCGAAACCAGAAAATTTATAGGAAATCGTTGATTATATTATGACGCTGTTGCAACCTCCGCTATCGTTGCCTTGAATGTGCGATTCACCATTAACGGGATGTGTGCGAAGAACAACACCCATATATATGTGGCGCGAACAAGCAATAATACAGTGATCATGGCATGTGATCTTTAAAATGTTGCTTGCTGCCACAGTGTGAAACTTTGCGCATTGCCGCTCGGGCTTTCCGATCGCAAAAACGCAATCTTGTAATGATTTGGAGCATATAAACATATATTCATAAAGTGATGCAAGTTTGCACACCAATGCTTGCAATTCGCAATGCTGTCTCAAAGTTTTTGACCTGTGTGAACCGCAAGAGATGCTTAGCGACAGCAAAAACTGAGCTTGGGAATGTTCACGGACTCTAGCGTTCCCTGCGAGCCTGCCTGCCTCTCAGGTGCCCATGAAGTGAGAAAAATACTTGCAATGTAAGCTTTACGCTCTTTTCGTAGAATAACTGTTATTGCGGTTGGTCTGCCTTGATTGTTGTTCGTCCAACTTGGGTAGACTATCTGCTTTTATTCTTTAGATTAATCATCGCGGAACGTTTTGATCGCTTGAAATGCTCCGGGAGGTCACTTGCTCTTCCGCTGATTGCCTTAGGAAGTTCATTGATATATTTGCAGCAGCAACAGAGAAGTTTTTTGAGTCATAAACAAGAATACTAAAGTCTAATATAAAGAATCTTTTCATTGTGAGCCTCTGGGAATACCAGTGACGATACATGAGTTTTCAAACTGACAACAATCAAGTAAAATCGTTCAATCAGTGTTTGTTTTCCTTGAAATGCTCAGACCCTAGCTTCAGGGATCTGCAGCAATTGCAAGTAATGCTTTGTTGACACCAGCAACGTTTTTTCAGGGAACGCTCAATTACATCATTGTGTGCAATCGCGGCTGTCTTTGGATGTAATTCAGTACGTTCTTCAGTTCGTAATCAACTTTTTTCATACATCAAGGGAAATGGCAGGATTAAATTAATCAACCAAATTTTTGGTAAAATTCAAAATTGGATTTTTTACCCAAATTTCGGATTTGTGGCCATAATCTTCGCACCAGAAACGCTAGAAGGTGATCAAAAGCTCTAAAGACTCCTATTGTTGCCAGAACCGTCACCAGATAATTTTCAACACGGGGCTTTCACATTTGTGCAGGGGGGATTGACATTGTAAAAACTGACAAAGCTCCACTGATTTGTAGTGTTTCATATTTCAATTTAGGGAGGCTTGGAACATTGTTTGAGGGTCTTAGCTCATCGAAGCCCCGTGGCGACTGGACTGATTATAGCCTAGTTTCCAATACAAACTTGAGCCAAAAAATGGCTTGCTGGGTTGGCGCCCAGAACCCGGTGACCTCGGCCAAAAAGAGTAAACATACCGCCATTATGACGTCACCCACAAAAGATCAAAATCAAAAACTTTCTAATTTTGTTAAAAATCTGAACTACAAAAGTCCTGCACCTTTAGAGGATTTTAGCAGTTCTCTAGCTCAATCGGCTGGTGAGTTATGGTAGTGCAATTTTCAGCAAGAAAAGTGGATCACGTGGGACTAAAAAGGTTTTAACAAATGTTTATAAAACCATGTTTCTACAGCATCAGCATATAGCAGACAGACTATAACAAACAGACTTTAGCATTTGCTAAATTCAATCTAGGAATATGACTTTTTTTAGTTTTCAAAGATGCAAATATATATATCAACTCAGTAATATGTAATGCTTTTGCAGTTTCACTTTCAATACATATCATTGTCAGATTTTTGTCTTTCCTCAGTCATAATTGATCTGTGAAACGTTGTGATTAACTTAAACTTGCTGAAGCTCCGTTCAACAGTATGACGTACAGCAGTGATCGGCACACTTTCGTTATGATGGCCCCAAGCTTTCAGTCGTGTTTCGATTGAAATTTCGAACTTATGTTGTATTCAGCTATCTGTATAACATACCTATAGTCAATGTCATAAACCGTATAATGACAATAACAATGCCTTGTTACGTCAAACAATCAGTGTTCTATAGTTGTTACAGTAACCTATGTTTCATCCCACGTAACGGACGCAGCACTTAGCTCTTACATACCACACGAGGCCCAAAACAATAAGTGTTGTGCAGCCCAATAAAAAGGCTGAACGGCCCACAGTTTGGCGACCACTGGCGCACGTTGTTATAGGTTAACTAACTGCATTTCACATTGGTGAAAACTGTAAAGTGTCAAGTTTTCATTGGATAACTCTGATGCAGGATACAACGGATATTGCAGGCGCGGGCTACGAACACGATTTTACATGATTGTATACCTTGGAAGCTGTGACGTAACTGACGGGGGGCCAGGGGTGCGCGTCGCCCCCCCTGGCAAGCTAAATGTAAAAAATGGGCCCCCTTAGAGATTTCATGAATTGCAGAATACGAAAGTGTTTTTACAATTTTTGGAAACCCCTTGGTCTTGAAATTTTAAATACTGAAATAGTTTCAGTGCTTAGCAAACCAACAATCATCAAATAAATCGTAAACTCAAAGTTGTTGCAGTGCAGCGGCGCGCATTGCACAATACATAACCTTGGATGTGCATACTGTACGTGATGTATTAACCGCCCGTAGGGGTGGAACGTTGCCGCCATTTGCGGCCATTACACTTCTTGCTTTGGACTGTGTGATGCAGTTGTGAATAAGTTTATGTCTGAAAGCTGTCATGTACTTTTCCTTGAGATTAGGCAGTGATCTTGAAATTAGAATACTGAGAAAGTTGTGTAGTGAAACTACAACTTTCTTTTTTGTTTTGCAAAGCTAATCAACAAGGCTGTCTGCAATTCACCGCTGGAAGTTGAACCAGCGGTGTTGATTTTAGCATCTACGCTGAAGGTGATAACTTCGTTTTCTGGCCATACCAGCGGGTATCGCGGCTTTCGTCTGCGCAGCACACTTTACACCTCCTTGAAGTAAAGTATGCGATTAAATGATACAAATCTACAGATTGAAACAGGTTTAAGCCAGTGGTTCCCATACGATGGGTCGCGACCCAAACAAGGGTTGCGATTTCGCAAAGGGTCAGAAATTAGGTTGCGCCGAGCGATCAAAAACTTAAACTTGAGTTGTAATTTTTCAAACTTGTCTGTGTCTGTTTGCAGTGTAGCGTAGACACTTGAGAAAAGAGTAGAATGCTGACATTTGTAGTGGCGCTAGGGCCACTACATGACAAAATTCGGCCAAGTCCAAGGGTACTTCCCCGGCGGAAAGTTCCCGATCAGAAAGGGAACGAGATGACG
>Ga0210059_1015007_pt1 | contig 11368 bp, 10 predicted proteins | sample Ectturendosymbi2_FD_188042 | JGI IMG/M metagenome (GOLD analysis project Ga0210059, IMG submission 188042) | Ecteinascidia turbinata endosymbiont from Florida, USA - Sample 2 (SPAdes) (version 2) | ecosystem: Host-associated > Tunicates > Ascidians > Unclassified | place: Key West, Florida... | reverse complement strand
AAAAACTTAACATCATGACCGGAAATCGTTTAGTGTTGAAGAAGTGCGCAGGGTTGGATATGAGGAGAGGCAAACGAGGTGGTCAACTCGGGCGCCCCTTTTTCAGAGAAGCCATGGAGCCCCTCTTTGAGAGTTTCGCACTTGGTTTTTGTATTGCTTTGTTAAAAAGCTTATGAACCGCTCTAGAGTCATATTAATAAGATCTGGGTAATTCTTATATTTTTTTTCTACCCGACTTCTTGGTTTTAATGAAGGAAACATATGCGTTGAATTGAAATAAAAATCCTTTGACTGTTCACAATGCGAAGTTATAAAACTCGTTATCTCACTCATACATAATGCTTCACCTGTAACCAGCATTTTCAAAACTGTTCAGTAAATCGGTTGATATAAACGAAAATAAACAGTAAACTAATTGCAATGTCCTTTTTGCAGAATGGAGTTTTCGCTTGGGACCCAACACAGCAAGGTTTAGTGCTGGGATGCTACTTCTACGGTTACATTGTCAGCAACGTGCCTGGAGCTTGGCTTGCAAGGAGGGTTGGTTTCAAACTGGTTTTTGGAATTTCAATGTTACTGTCATCCATCATCACTCTTTGCACGCCTGTTGCCGCACGGGCCAGCTTCGAACTTTTTGTTGCTTTGAGAATCTTGCTGGGACTTTTGCAGGTAATACGAAGATCGACTAAAACCAGGAAGACTTTGTTTTCCAAATTACGAAGCAATGTTTAGGTGTACACGGCCCTTTCTCTTACATCGATTCCCCAGCAATCACAGATGCACAAGCAGGCCCGTAACCAGCTTGGGACACCAAGAGAGACGAAGAGTTTTCGGAGAGGGGGCCAAAATATTTGAACTATGTCCAATAGTTTTAAACGATGTCCAACAAATTTTCCAGGGGGGCTAAAAATATTCTAGGGAGGGCAAAGCCCCCTTAGGACTGATCGCCCCCTGGTTACGGACCTGCGCACATGTCTGCATTTTTCTCAGTTCACATGATCGCGTATACCTAGTAGCGATTTTCAGCATAGTTGCTTCGGTCACAGTTGAAGGTTTTTTTAAATGCGCTCTTTTTACAAAATGGACTGGTGCAAGTACTCAAACCTTGTCGCACGAATGTATGAACCTGAATGCACTCCAAGGGGTAATTGATGTTTAAAACCCTTTTAAGGATGGCAGAAACCGACATATCGGCTCGGATTTTCCAGGCCATAACTCGTCAATCGATAGAGCTAGAGAGCTGTTCAAAACTTTTAAAACAGCAGAAAGCCTCATAACTTCGATTTAAAAAATCCGGGAGTTTTTGCGCTTGAACTTTTTTTGGGATGAGGTCATGATTGGTTGGGGTCAAGGCATTTCGGAATGACGTCATCGCAGCCTGAGAAAAAAACTTCAAGGGACAATTCATTTGTTTTTTCTTTAAAAACCTAAGCGAAAATCCGCATTTTTAGAGCGCTTGTTTGGCCTTCTAGCGTTTCTGTTTGCAAGTTATGGCCAAAAACACAAATTAATTAATTAATTAATCCACTGGGAATTCACTAGGGAATTAATAAATTAACTTGTGGTTTTTGAAGACAAGTGAAAACGCAAAACTCTCTTTTTGGATGGCGGTGCTTTTACCTCTTGTCTCTACTTGCACAGCTGCCAGCACTTAAAAGGAGTGATAGGTGGTGAAAACAGTCATCCACAGCAGGTTGTTTCAGTAACGGAAAAAAGTGCATGGATGTTTTTGTCACTTCTGAAAAAGTAAATATAATTACACTTGCTCTGCCTTTTATGATAATATGAAATTAATTAGCAAAACAACATGTTTTTCTTGTATAGAGATACAAAGCTATTTTTCTTCTTTTTCCGCGCAAATTGTTATAATTTTGTTTAGTTTTAACTTCGTGCAATTCCATAATGATAGAACATAATAATGCTTTGGTTGTATTCGAGATCTGAAGCTAAGTGACCGAGACTCAAAGTGTGAATTTTTTGATGGGCACCGATACTGGTTCCATTTCAAGTGCGTCAGGAAAATATTGATTGTTATTCGGTTTCCCTTCGGACAGGGCTGATCATAAGGAAGCTTATCCTTTTTTGTCACAGGTGGTCAATTTATTAACAAACAACTACATTTATGTTTACAGCTGAACGACAAGTATTCCAAATCATGTTTTGTTTTGATATTTTGTGTATAAATTTTCAGGTCAAAAAAAAGCGTTGCAAGTCTCGAGATAAACAGGTTGAGAATAAAATGTATCTCTCCAAAATAGGTCTCGACCACTTTTCATGTCATCATCTTGAAGTGCCATCCATGCCATTACCCTTGCTCTTTGTTCACATGCAAAGGAAATGTGCAATAGAAGAACCTGCCAGAGTTCATAATGGTGGAAAATCCCAAAAAATCGTTCAATTCTCTCTTCTAGTAGAGAGCAAGATTGTATTTTTCAAACGCTTACTTTTCTCATTAGTTCAGAAGAACTCCTAATACTTCAGAACTCCTAATATAAACGCCACGCATTTTGAACGCGAATATGAACGCCTAATGTGAACGCCCGTTCAGAAGAACTCCTGTTTGATCTAAGAATGATACCCTCACGATCACGACAAGCACTTCGCAATTCTTTGTTCCGTCAGCGCATTATGCGGTAATTGCAAAGGCGTTAGAATGCGAAGAATACTTTGTAACGAACTTATTGAAGTGACCCAGGTCTCTATCACTCTGTCAATGCATGCTTTTTGGAAAAACGTCAGCTACGAAAAGTTTCACAACGCCGCATTTTTTGCACGCGAAATCGTTGATGATTGTCCCCAGGTCCGTATATCCAAGAATCTATGCTCCATACTACGTCTTTGTTGTTAAGGTTTTGTTCTGACTTCTTAGTGAGCACTAAGTGCAAAGTTGTATTTGCTGTGGAGAGGTTTTCGTTATTCATCTGCTCAGTTTTTTAAGCCTGCGTGGTGTTCTAACTTTGGTAAGTTGTCCGATAGTCTTGTCAAAGTATAGTTCTACTTCTCATTGTTTAAAACAGTTTTGCGAGAGTGTTCAACTTTCTTGTTGTTTCACCGCTCATGTTGTTCTGGCCGTTGATATTATTCTTAAATCATGACATATTTGTAGAAAGTTCTCGAAAAAATGGATATTAGGCAGTTTATGAAAAGAAAAAACATTTCTGATAGCCGAAGTGTAGAAAACATTTCATACAAAAGATTGAGAATTGAGGTTCAGCCAGCACAGACTAATGGGATAGAAAGGGTAAATCGTTTTGTGAACATCCATTTGCATTGCATCGACAGCAACCTGAAAAGGATAAGCAAAGTTTCAACATTGCCCCCTTCAGGAAACATATCTGCGGACGCCCATGGATCAGTGGCGTAGCCAGTAGGGATGTGCATTATGGAACATTTAGAGGTTCCGGATATTCCGGAATCTTTATTTCGAATCCAGAATATCGAATCCTATATTCCGGAATAACTTGTTAGGAGCAAAATGAGCTGATCGCGCAGGTTTAGAACGCCGATCAGCGATCACATGACCTGTTAATTAGCTCGTTATGTCACTACGCAGTGCCATGAGCTTGTGGGGTGTTTCTTTCTTTCTCCTACTCAGGAGCGCAAAGAGTGCCACTGCAAAATTTAGTGAAAGTATTTGTTTTGCGAACTTATTTTTTTAGTATTTTGCCGACATTCTCCCATCTATTCAAGTAGCCTTCCACAGGGCAATGGTTTTAACTACATAACATGCAATTTACCAATAACAATAAACAATGAGCAGTGTGATGTACAATGACAAAAAGCGTAAAACCGACCAATCGACCATCACGCTGTAGGAAATTAGTAACAGTACATGCGACAGTGAAAATGGAGGAAAAGAAGAGTAAATGAAAACACCGGGAAATGACAATGTATGACAACGCAATAAAACAGCGTAAAACCTGCACAGAAAAATGCACAAAACGTTACTATTTAAAGTAAAGCAGTAAATAGTGTGAATGTACGCGGTAAATAGCGATCAATAATAGGATAAACTGAGTGGTAGCTGGTAACCTAGCAAATCAACAAGCACTAAAGCAGGCATTAAGATGGCAAATTAGCAGAAGTCAATTAAAGGATAAATTTCACTCATGTTTCAAGATATTATGATAAATAGCTGGGAAGTTTGCGCTTTTATCATTCATAGTGTTAGTTTTTTAAATGATATACATATACAATGATTCTAAAAAAATGCGCTTATGGTAGCTATTTACGTGATGTAAAAACGTGGGCGCAATCCCAGTCGAACCATGGGAGTGGCGTGCAGAGGTCTGGTGATGCCCGGGGCGAGTACTCGATTGTATGCCCCCTACCAGGGCCGCAACCAGGGGGGCGAAGCCCCCCCTAGAAAAATTTCCTCCCCCCTGGAAAATGCCTTAGACACAGTTTAAAACTATTGGAAATAGTTCAAAAAATTTGTGCCCCTCTCGGAAAACTCTTTGCCCCTCCTGGTGTGCCAAGCTGGTTACGGGCCTGCCCCGTACCAAATTCTAGTATTGAGCAGTGGGGCATGGTGGCCATTTTTACTGGATAGCCTAGACGTTGTTTGCGACGTCACAATATGACGTCATTTCACGTTTGCAAACCAACGTTTTGGGAAATTTGTTGACTCCTGGTTTTACAATGTGTCACTGCAGTGAACATAAATTGTCAGCGCTCCAAGTCAGGAGACCGGAGTAAAACACAGCACTCAACGCTAACACAGAGCAGTTCATTACTGCAAAAACATTCGGCAGCGTAAACAGTGAAGTAAAATACACTCAACGCCACGACAGGTCGGTTCACAACTGCAAAAATACAAGGCTGTGCGAACGTCTCGTCGAATAGGAGCAGTCGATCAGAAGGTATGTGGCTGGGATGGCGGACACCCATGGTTGACAGTTTGAAACTTGCTGAACAACGCGAGAAAACTTTCGTTGTTCATTATGTGGCTATCATATGTACAACTAATGGGGAGACAGAACAGATGCGTGCTTGTGGAGTCGTTATGATCCATCCGCCTGAACTGCCAATTAATGACGAAGCTCGAAATGATGCACGTATTGCAAGCACAGGTGTGCGGCTGTATAGGCGTGGCCAAATTTTCGGAACATATAGTCATGTTGTGCTTTAAGAGGCGGTATCCGAATCAAAAATAGTGTTATTTGCCTAAAATCAAGCATTTACCCCCTCCACAAACTTTTTGGCCCCTCCCAAATTTTTGGGCTGGCTACGTCACTGTGCGGCTGTATTAGCGCACACTCAGGGTTGCCAGTTGTCACATCAAAAAAGGAAACGGGTAACTAGTGATGCATCAAAAAGTCAGCTAAATGAAGTAACGTGAAATAGGACAGTTTTGAAATTTGGCTCAGACCATCAATTAAACGTCCATAATTGTATTTCAATCCTTTTTTGTGATTTTCCCTTGACCGAAAGATCTGGAAAAGTCACGTCACTATCAGTTTGAGTAGGTTGATTTGTCGCTTGTGAGTGTAAAAAGAGCAGTTCTACTTGTAAGTAGGTCGGGAATACGTTTCAGACCTTGCTTCTTTTCTGATCTCGCTACTGATACCCAAAACAGTGTCAAACACTATAGCGCAGCATGCTTTAAGGAATATCTTTTAAATCGTACCCGTTCAGAACAGACCTGCTCGTACCAGGGCCGGCCCTAGCAGATGCGGGGCCCAATGCAAGACCTAAGCGCGATGCCCCTCTGAGCAGTGATTTTATGACGTCATCGTGTTCAGTCAACCGCGTTACGATCGTGGTTGAGCGCAGATATGCAGTACAGCACTAACACGAGAATTGAGCACGTTTGCCAACGTTCGAGAGGAAATTTGCTAATTCTGACGAGAGCGTTCTTTGTTAACAATGAAATTCATATGGCGTTTCTACTGAATTCTCAAGCGCAAGATGTACCTGGTAAAATGACTAATCTACCCAAACACCATGGCGCGGGGTCCCCAGAGGCGCGGGGCCCAATGGAGCAGCATCGGTTGCATTGGCTGAAGGCCGGCCCTGGCTCGTACTATACCACCCGAAACAAAACCTCGTTCAGAACATACCCGTTATGAACGTTGTCTGCTATGAACGGGTCTGTTATGAGTGGCCTGTTATGTACAGGTCTGTTTTGAAAGGTATCCCTTTTAAATACCTTTTGTAGATATAAGAGATTGTTTGGGAAAGCAACAGTGTTCTTGATGGCTGTGTGGCTTGTGAAAAATGAGGTCCCATCTTTTTAGACCCGCTTCAAAATGTTCGTGAATTAATGATGTAAGGCGCTTTCAAACTGGTGATTCCCTGTAAGATCGCATAGTTAGACAAAAAATAGCCATTTTCTTGTTTTATAAAAGATAACCACTTTTGTGTGATACCCAACGATTGTCACAGAGAACTTGGGGTATTTAAACAAGTGAAGACCTTTTTGGCGTCCCCTTATATTACTGTCCCCCAAACGCATGCTCTGGACCCGCCACTGATGAGGAGTCGTTAGAATGATCAAGAAACATTTGTGCAAATAATGCAGTAAATGTAGCGGTTGCATCAACATCAGTTCAGCCTTGAGAGTTTTTGATGGCAAGAAAATTCAAGTCATTGCTGAAGGTCAGGACTGATTTTAACTCAAGACTAATAATAATGAGACGTTTGCTGTTGAAGCAGAAGCGATCTATGTTGACAAGATTAGATGTTGCCCTAAATGTTACAGTAGGTTATTTGTTGTTAAATGAATAGTTAAAAATTCAGTTCATTCCTGTAATGAGAAGACAACTGACAAATACAATCCAGGGCGTTTCCTTCCCTACCATGCACGGAGCATGGTCGACATGGGCGCCTCCATCGGAACGAAGCTCTCTTATTTCAGTACATATGTCAGGATCTAGCTTCGGTACATGTGTTACCTTGCCTCTTGCTGGTGTTATCGCTGACGAACTTGGTTGGGAAGCTGTATTTTATGTAACAGGTTAGTGCAATCTTTTTTGTCTTATAACTGCAAACCATTAACCAAATGACATCATTTTATTGAAAAACCTTCCTTTTGTTTCGACTGAACCTGGTAACGAGCTTTTAAACATGAACACGTTGAACCATGCAGACTGAAAAATTTTCTTTTTATGCCTGAAAAGTAAAAGTAAAATATTTTTGATGTTTTTCCTGTCGTTGTTCATGGCTCCAAGCTGTTCATGGACAGTACAATAGTGAATTCAGTTTCGTTTCATGTTGCATCACTGAGTGGAGACCATTATGTTCTTAATTTAACGTAACTGCCAATGTACACACTAAAGTACTCTTGGCAGCATTTACTATTTTTACATACCTTCTGTTTCCCTTCAACATATTTTGACACGCTACTTTATTTTGTCTTCTAGAATTAGCAATTTCACATCCCATACCTGTGCTGATATTGCTTACTTCGTCTGTAATCCTGATATTGTGCACTTGACTACATTTACCCTTGTCCGGGCTCGCTTCGTAATATTTTTCAAAACTATGATCCTCTCTGCCGAGGTGCTGCCACACGCACCCACCAAAAGCAGTTGTCAAACAGTCTAACACAATAAATTACCACCAATCGCGCTGGTTCATCAAACGCGATTTCTGGTAAAATATTAGAAATTTTTATGGACCACATCAATCGAAGTTTATCTCAGAGTTTTTCTGCTAAACCATTGTCATATAGGAACTAGTTTATTTCTTTGTTCGTGAAAAGACTATTTTTCATCATAGTTTCATATGTATTGTGAAAACGATTCCAATGTAAGTATCAAATCTGTTACATTCTTAGAGGCTGTGAAACTTAAACACATAATTGAAAACTTATTACAGGATTCTGTTAAAGGAAGCATCTAAGATTTATGACATTTACTCGAAAAATAGGGTCTTATGAAGAATACTTAAACATGCTAATGATTTTTGAAAGTTCAATTTAAGTGTTATTATTTTCGATTTTGTTTCTGGTTCAGGAACTGGTGTATTAACCAGAGTAATTAAAAACACACTGGAAAAATAGATTGGTGTAGAATTGGTTACAAACCTTTTAGAAATATCTTACAAAATTAAATTAATATTAACAAGCGGAAAATTTGACAATTTTGATATTGTTACAAAGCTTGCATATTTATATGATTTAACTGCCTAGTTTTTCTTTGTTGTTTACACAAAATTAATCGAATATTTGGAAAAATGCAAATAAAAAAGTGTTAATTTCTGATTCAACAGCATCATAAAAATTTTCAACTTCATCATTAATTGCTTTCAGTAATTTAATTTTTTTTCTTGTTTGGGTATGGTTTAATTTGCCTTTGTACAGTTTTTGTCGAACATATACGTTTGATGTGTTTCGATTTTAATTTGGTTAAAAGAAGGAAACAATTATCACAATAGAATGAAGTTGTTCTAGTAATTATTCTCCACATGGGAGCTAACAAGGAATCAATCAGCAAGTTTTTTATATGAGAATGAAGTTCATCGTGAATTGATCTATGGTTTGCGATAGCGTGAATGCATTTTACAATATCAGCATTTTACTTTTTGTGTTGATCACAACAAAAATTTTATGGCTTCGGTAACGACATATAAAAACATTTTTCTTTACATCATACATTTCTGTCATGTCTTTTAAATATTTTGAGTTTATATATGTTTTTTTCTATACGTACAATATGACAGACATGAAGTTGGTTGATTTTGTGACAGTGTACATTACTGCTTCTTCATCGTTTGAGCGAGTTCTTATCCACTGCTAGGCTGCACTAGATCTTGGGGTAGGTGTGTGGCGACCTTCAGATGGCGCCACATGTAATCAAGTGATCACCTGAAGATCGCACCTGTAAGTAGCAAGTCACTGTGATAGTCAGCACAAGAGAAAGATCGAAATTCATATATAGATAGATAAGAATAGTGTATACCAGTATCATACGTGAACAGACTGTCATGTTTTGCAATCTCGATCCAGACCTGATTTTTTAAAACTCAGTCCAACTACAACCCAATGAATTTTTTAAATGCAAAGTCCAAGACCAGAGAAAATCCAAAATATGACAAATGCAGTCTTTTTACAACAAAAATTCCGCATTCTTTTCCACTAACTCAGTTCAAATCCAGTCCTAACTTTAAAGTTTTGAAGCTATTTACAGTCCGGATCCAATCCAAATCCACGAAAATTCGTTATGGTCCGGATCCAGTCTAATCTAAGTCTAGTCCAATGCTCATCTTTGCCTAGTGTCAGCAAAGTGAACTCAATGAGCCTATTGTTGCTGTTTGCTTTCCTGTTAGCTACTGGCCCGGAATGAACATCTTGTATTTGCCTCAGTAGTTCAAGGCGATGCAAACACCTGTAACAGGTGTTGAGCAGCCATTCGATTGTTTCGTCATCCAGAACCGTCAGGCCATGCAGTCCATGGGGAGTTCGATGGATTGGACAGTAAAGGAGTCAGGACACCATGGTCAACGGCAGAGCCGTCGCCAGAAAGTCGTCAATAGGGGGCTTTAGTTTTGTTCGGGGGGGCTTGACATTCAAATTTGACAAAAATTTCGCTGATTTATAATCTTTCATGTTTCAATTTGGAGGGGTTGGAGCTTTGTTTGGAGGGTCTAACCCCACCAAAACCCTCCCGTGGCGACGGGACTGGTCAACGGTCTGTTCGCCTGTGCTACACTCACAAGCCGCATACTCCATTTGTACAAGCAGGAGCGGAAACGTCCGACACAAGTGCGGAGGCAGTTAAGCCGGACCCACCCTGTTCTTGGCAGGGCCATTTCAGGAGGGGGAGTGCCGATGTTGGGAATGAAAGCACGGAGTCTCGTATTGCCCTCCTACCACTCCGCATTCCATTGGTGATCTGCCGACACTGTTTTTGTAGTGCTGAACTTCCAGGTCTGGAGTAGTTAACTCTATTCTTCGCTGAGCACTCATCCACTGCCTGCCACCCTCATGCATGATTGCTAGGTCGTCAGCGTGCGCATATTTTCTGGTGACGATGATTGGCAGGTCAGAGGTGTAGATGTTGAAAAGAAGGGGTGCCAAGACGGATCCCTGTGGGACGTCATTCTTCAGGCGTCGTAACCTGTTCCGTTTGTTGCCATCGGCTTTAAGGGGGAAGCTTCGATTACCGACCAGCTCCTTGATCAAGAGGACCATACATGTAGCAATCGCAGTAGCTTGCAGGTGAGGCCGCGATGCGATACTGTGTTTGCTGTGAGATCAACAAGCACAGCTCAGGCCTTCTTCTTAGCCAAAAAGCTATCCTCGATGTCTTGCGTCAGCACGTTGAGCTGATCTACGGTCGACCTCCCGTTGTGAAAGCCCGCTTGTTCCAGTGGGAGTATTGGATCGATGATCGGTTAGACACGAGCATAGATGAGTCTCTCGAGAATCTTGAAGGGGGCACTCAGTAGATATATTGGGCGATAAATATTTTGGGTCCTTCTATAACTTACCCCGCTTAGGGATCGCAACTACTAATGCTCTTCTCCAGATCCTTAGAATTTGGAGTTGACACATGCAGGAAGTAAAGAAACCGCATTACCAGGATTTGAGAGCTGGTCCGGCGTGGAGTATAAACTCCGGGAAAATAGAATGCGATTCAGGATATTTTCCTGGGTCTAGAGGGTTGAGGGCGGTAGCAAGTTCCTCTGAGGTGAAAGGGCCAGAGGCTGTCTCTTCAGGTGTTAGGACCTTCCACAGATAGGACACCTCCTTGTTGATGAGCCCTGTGGATTCGCGGTGATGACATTAATTTCCATTAATCAAAAGTATTGATTATTTTTTTTTTAATGAAAAGTTTTAAAAATAATCAAAAATCTTAAGACACTCAATAAAACCAAAAAGAAATAAACAAAACCGATAAACTATGCGTTCGTTTTGACCAAGATTCAATCCATTCCTCGCGCTGGCATGTGCATACCCACAGTGGTATAAATGGGCTTGTGTCATACATTTCTAAATTATTCCCTTCAAGAAAAGATGGTTGAGTGTACTAGAAGCTTGTTTTTACATCTTTTTCGTTGCTCAGGAGGAATTGGCTTTTTGTGGTCAATTGTCTGGTTGGCAATTATTCACAATTCTCCGAAAACTCATCCAAGAATATCTCAACAAGAAAAAACTTATCTGATCAGAAGCATTGACCTGGATCAACCGAAACAAAAAGTGCGAAATGAGTCGTGTAATGAAAGTGGTACACTTTCGTTTCACCAGTGTAGCGTAGTAGAGTGTTGCGTATCGTGCTTCTTTATTGCAAGGTGCATGTTTTCTTTACCCACAACAAAAACTGGAAGTTTTGTGAGTTATCTGTTGGGCAAAAATGTAAAATTGACAAATTTGCTTACATTTCAACCCACGTTAAAAATATTGAAACCTGCACCAGCTTTTTAT
>Ga0210059_1015006_pt1 | contig 11368 bp, 5 predicted proteins | sample Ectturendosymbi2_FD_188042 | JGI IMG/M metagenome (GOLD analysis project Ga0210059, IMG submission 188042) | Ecteinascidia turbinata endosymbiont from Florida, USA - Sample 2 (SPAdes) (version 2) | ecosystem: Host-associated > Tunicates > Ascidians > Unclassified | place: Key West, Florida... | reverse complement strand
ACCTTTCCCAGACGTTTTGTGGAATCGCAATTAAAATAAAGCCTGGTTTCTCAAGTTTTGTGTGTATGTATAGATCCAACTACAGTGAACCTTGCAAAGCACAGCAAAAGTATAACGCAAAGCAGCTCACCTTGGATTTTTGCAATTAAAATTCACTTCAAACGACATACAACCGAAGAACAAAACTTTTGTTATTTTTCATCGCCAAAATTCATGGTTCCTGGCTTATCAAAAAACATTTGAACAAAAAAGAATTGTTGCACGAATGGTCATGTACCAACGCGTTTTTATGTTGAAACTGCTAAAAAAACACTTTACCAACAGCGCCTTTAAGCAAATGTGCTCCTAGCTCTAATTCATTTTTGTGAGTTCTACTCCTAAAAATATTTTTGTGTGCTTGGTTTACGTGTCCTTTCGCTTTATTGCATAAAATAAAGAAAATGAACCACCGTGGAAATGATATTACGTATGTGCATTCTTAATCTGTTGAGCGCGTGATATGGGCTGATTGGCCGTGACACATGATGGCCACTTTTGACTGCACTGCAAAGTCAGAATACACACCAGTGTGTTCAAATCTAACTCCAGAATGACTAGAACTGGCAAGTTGCAACTCCATAACTTGCCAGTCAGTTGAGCTAGAGAGCTGTTCGAACCCTCAAACGATGGGACTAGTCTTCTAATTTGGATTTAAAAGAAAATTGAAAAATTTTAAATTCAGATTTTTGTGCGGATGATCTCAAAATAGGGGTAGGTTTAGGAATTTTTGATCCAGGTTGCTATGGCGTCAACGCCAAGTGCCAATATCTTAACTCACGTTTAAGTGGAATCTAGGTTGTAATACGAGTCTTTAGAGACTTTAATTGGCCATCTAGCGTTTGTGGTTCGGCAATTTGGCCAAAAAGTCGATAATTAATTAGTTAATTAGGGGATTGAACACTTTTTTGTTGTTTTTAGGCAATAACGTTTGAACCAGAAACGCTGAAAAGCCAATCTAGGGCTCTAAAGAAACGGATTATAGCCTTGTCTCCACTAAAAATTTGAGTCAAAAAATTGGCTGTTGCGGCTGGGACCCAGGGGCCGATGACCTCGGCCGAAAATGCTTAAACGTACGCCACTTATGACGTTTCCCACAACAAAATCGAAATCCAAGATTTTCTAATTTTAAAAAATCCAAACTAGACGACCCGCCGCAACTTTTGATGGTTTGGACAGCTCTCTAGCTCAATCGGCTGGCGAGTTATGGAGTTGCACAGTGATGCAAGATAAGTTTCTCACGCGGGTCTTAACATGAAATCAGTAAACCATTCTAAGGAAAATAGCGAGCTCTTTTACATTGCAAACAAAAGTACCAGAAGAAGCGATGAAAGACCCACGTGAAGAAAACGTGTAGGAAACATAACTTTTTAACCCTGGAATACTACCGAGGGTCTGCCAGACCCGGGTCAAATGAGGACATTCACGTTAAACTACGGAAGCGGAAGACGGCGCGCTTTGAACTCTACAGTAGCTTCATGTTTTTGTGTGACTAGTAATAGGTGCGACTACGGTCATCCACGCTCTTCTAGATTTTGCAAGGGAGCGAGTTCGTTACGAGTTCGGATCTGGCAGACCCGACGATAGTATTAGTGTGAGGTGGTGGGATGCGCATAACCCCACTATATGGTTTATGGGGGCAGAGCTTGTAAAAAGCTGAAACTCACTCAGGGCATGCTTCTATGGTCGTGTTAGCAGTATATAAAAGGAGAAGTTGTTTACGCCCATAGTTTTTTTATGAGCAATTGAATTTTAGGCAAGCCTGACACCTTCGCTATATTTGGTCTACTTACTTTTCATCAAAAATCGTATCATATTAGAGTAAATTAACTTTGTAAGTGCTCAAATCGCTCAGTGAAACTTATATTTTCAGTGTAGTTTTTGTGATAAACTGCAGTTGAAGGAAAAGGTTTTTTTTTTTTTTTTTTTTGAAAACCGGGTCTGGCAGAACCGACGATAGGATTGACGTGACCAAAAAGAAACGATAGTATTCCAGGTTGAAACACAGGCTCATACGTTTTCAACTGTCACGCTGTTTTGATGCTTTATCAAGACTGAACATATTGCATGTCGATTTTGGTTTCGAAAAATAGGTTACAATTTTTCAGACAAAGTTACTCCCAAAAATCAACCCAGCAATTCCACAAATTTCTAAAAAATAGAGTGCTGCATTTCGGAGCGCTAGAGCTAAATCTTTCATGAAAACTTTAGTCCAATTTTTTGATTGCTTTGCATTGTGGAATTGCATCGATTGTTATTATGATAACTCTAAACTATATGATAAAAGAAAGTGTTTATTCGCAACCGTGCCAAAGCAAATTACGCAGCTTTATTTAAAAATATTTTTTCTTGCAGAAGTTTTGACAAGCAAGGCGTCATACATATTGCTCTGGATGGACTTTTGTAAGGAGTTATTCATTCATTTTTACTGACGTAGTTCCCTTACGTTACGAAGAATAACATCAGTCTATACAGAAATATTTGATTTTATCCCATTAACTATAATCCTGTGCTACTCCTATCACACATCATGAACTATATTTTGTGGTAACAACAGAAACAAAAACAATTTATTTTGGCGAGATAATGCTAGAAAAGTTCACATGTGGACAATCAAACCAGGGTGTAGCGAAAACACTCTTGGGTAATCTTGGCTACTACCACCTAACCGCAAACCGTCGACTACTTCTATTGAAACAAAAAAGAGAATACTCGTATATTTCTGGGTTTAATGTCACGTACGTGACAGTTTGCAGTACAATTAAACGTTTGTTCACCTTGCAGTAGCATCATACTGAGCTCATACTTGCTAGTTATTTTCCTGTGAGTTATACAGTATAATTTTCTTATGCCTTTACCTCAATTTAGCCATTCTGCAACTGCCTTGCACAAAATCAGATTCTGCATGTTAAAAACTCGGTTTGTAAAAATAAGGTATGCGTCTTTTGAAAGTTTTCTGAAAAGAAAGGTTTTACTTGGAGATTTGAAATTAGTTCGCTGCTTCAAGAAAAAGACCACCACAGATGGTTTCAGGCGAGTAAGTAACCGTATATAGGGAGGTTATTTTTTGCAAAAAAGATATTTCGAAGCACTGTTATTTGATGGGTTTCAAACCAATTCAACTCTGGATAAAAATTACAAAATTCACATCTACCTGCTACCATTTATTGCCTATACCTCTCGAGCTGAAGTTTTCCAGAAATAGATTTCAAAAACGTGTTTCTGCTGGTAAAGATTTGAATCAACAGCAAAAGAATGAGAAGCAAAATTTTCGTAATCGTGCTGCATAATGGAGTTATTCTTCAAGTGTGCGAACACTTCACAAATGTTTTTGAATTTGTTGAAAGTTGATGATGTGTTTCTGTTGTCCTTAAAGACAAAGTTCTTTGCTGTCATTTTGTCGTATTTTGAGTCTCATTAACTCGGCTTAACGGGCAACTGCCTTGGTGATTGCTTATCCCAACTTTGCGTACCTTTGAGCATACTGGCATTGAAGTTTCGTGTTTTGCTGTGTATTCGTTGCTTGCTTTTCGTATTTTTCTCAGGCTAAAGGTGATTCTCACAATAGGAAGTAGGTAAAAAGTCGTATACACACTTACGTCACACATACAAAGATAAATTCACTCTTGATAAAACAGTAAACTTGGGCATGGAATAAGACTGCTTAGTGATGATGAGCGCTGGAATAAAGTGAATTTTTGCAAAGCACAATAAGGATGTGCGACACAGAAACCTGCGAGGCGACTCTAGTACGCTAGGCTTTAATCAACATAAAATTGCAGTTACCATCTGCAGAAACAAAGAGCAGCGTCAAGAACGCGTAATAGCGACAACAGAACGGCCCGCTCAACACTCGCCATGAAATACAAAGGCCAACTGCCCCGAGCTGTCGTGGCATCAGTCAACGTCCAGCGATAAGTAAGTTAAGGCGGCGAGGGCAGCAACACACGAATCTCCACAGGATGTACGGCAATGTACGGTTGTTCTGCGCGAAGTGCATTTATGGAGAATAAATTGTGTGCCACCAAGCTTGCGTTCTTTACTTTTCACATAAAACACGTTTCTGTTGTCACGCCCGACTTTGGAGAATATAGTCTGACAATTTCACGTCTGTCGTCATATCGTGGTACTTCTCTATTCCAAAACGTTCCAACCAATATCCCATCTGTTTCAGTCGACGTCTCTTGCTTTTATTCTAATCTTAAACTTGTTTTATGTTGCCTTGTCACAGCATAACTACAGCAACAAAAATCAAACAAACTTAGCAGCTTTTCTTGCGTAGCACTCCATCTGCTGCTATGGTGGTCATAAGCAAACTTTAACACGATTTGATGAAACAGTGGAAAGAGTTCCAATGAACTACTGCAGCACTAAAACATAGATTAATAAGCAGGAGTTGCTAATGCATTTATTAAGAGTATGTTGAGAAGAAATTTGATACATTAATTCCATAAGAATGCAAATACCATTCATCTTATTTACGAATTACAAACCCTGGATAAAAACTACTAGTTTCAACCAAGTTAGATCGAACGTGACCTAAAGTAAGGAAATACTATCGGCCATTAATTCAGGCATTTTCATTTATGTTGATCTACATGCATAGAAAAATTTTGTGGTGTAAGTTTTTGTACCAAATGTTTATTTTTTTGTCATTTGCAATGCAAAACATGACAGTCATTACCTTTTGCAACAAAAGAAAGATTCTTATGAATGCACAACTGGCATGTGCAAAACGATTCAAATTTTCCTCGAGCAGCAGCTTTGTTTTTTTTCTGCATTTGTAAACCATTGCAAACCGAAAATAAAAATGAAAAATAACTTGCAGACGAACTGTTCTGAGATTCTTCCTTCATTGCTTTACGTATGTATTCTTCTGAGTGTTCGGAATCAAAATAATCATGCTTTTTCAAGCATATGTGCATATAAATGAGCTGTATTACAACATGAGCGAGCGACAACTAAGCAAGGGTAAAAATTTGTAACAGTAAAATGCTTTTTGCATTTAACTAAATAAAAATCCAACCAATATGGTCAATAAATTAAAGCTCTTTTTATTTGGATTATTTTTCATGATTTATCGGTACAACTCCAACACATTAGAAAATACCTTGCAGGTGGTGACTGTTGAGAAGCATTCAAGTTTTTATGAACAATTTGGTGTAAAGAGTATATCCACATTATTAGATCCTCATGATTTTTTGTTATTGGAAATCCTGACTTGAGCAATATTTTGTACCACGCAAGCAATCCATGAAACCTTAATTCATAACGCTGTACCTTTTCAAAAAAAATTATTTGTAACTAGTGGCTTCGCTTCCTGGCAGAGCATTGACAATATTTCAAGGAACTTTATCCATACAATCCATCAAAGTACCTCAACGAGACAAATGGTGTCTGGAGCTGAATGAAAGTATTACGTGATATCGAAACGAGGAAGTTCTATTTGTACATAGTTCCCCTAGTTTAGCCTATGAATGTACCAGCTTAGACTGGCTGCTTAGGAATAAAACTAAATATTTATGTGATGGAAACGTTGAATGGCTTTTTTGATTATTTGCAAATATTCAACGATAGTATTTTGCATTATTGGCTCTTCGGTTGTTGCCTGTCACTTGTATAAATGAAAACAAAACAGTGTTAAACTGTTCATCCAGCTCATTCTACAAAGAAGTAGGGAGGTGAAAATTGCAAAGAGAAGTACAATGTCACAAGAACATTTTTCAATGTTTAGTAAAATGCACCACCTTGAAAGTTCTGAACAAAACATATATTTCACCACATATTAAATGCTTGTTTTAAAAATTTATAGTACTTGATTCTGCCTAAAGTTTTACACCATTAGTCAAAGGTCAAAAAAATTTTGGAAGCCCTTTATGAAGAGTTGGTTTGGAACAAAGTTGATTTGATATATTGACGAAACACTAATGCTGATAAAACACCTAAGCCTACTGAATTGTGGTACAAGCACTTCCTACCGTTTCTATGAAGTCCATAGGTTGCGCGTCACATATCTTGCAATTTCCTTGTTCTATTCACTGCACGGCCGTTTACCACAAGCCATTACACACACCGAAACAACACTTGAATTAACACACGAGCGTTTATGTTACTTTTTTGCAACAACATTTAGCCATTTCAGTGTGTGGTTGTCTTGCTGAGCATAAGCCCGAAACAAATAATCTTCATGTTTTTGCTTCTTTCAATAGAAACGTACTGTGTTTCTTCACAAGAATATCCATGCATGAATTGATGTAAACATAGTTTTTTTCGTGAATAGTTATTAATAGTTACTTTCGTGAATAAAAGTTACGGACTCCAACAGATTAAAGTTATCATTTCATCTTTTTTCCTGATTGGATGCATGACGTGACTAGCACAGTTGCCGTTGCACAGAATTCTCAAATTTGATTGCAAAGACTTGATGGTCCATACCAAAAGCTGTTTATCTCTATCATGTTACCGACAATATGCGATCAGATTAAGATGTCAAAGCCTTTTGGATCGTTTTGTGCTTGTTTAAGGTAATGGTCAATCTGAACACATGTTTGTTCAAAAGCATTCATTTGAATTTCTTCAGTGTAATGTTATTCTGTCAGTGGCAAATTGCGTAGCATGTTGAATACGAATGTTGAATAAAATTATTTCCTCAACAACAACGAAAAAGCTCTCTTGCCAACAAAACCTCCTTCTATGATTTTGAAGAAGGAGTCAGTGTTTGTGATGAATTAAAAAAGATTAGAAACCACATGAAGCAAAATGAAGTTTTGAAAGAAAGATTGTGGGCTGTTGCAATAAAAAGCGACATCTACAAGGTTGCGTTACGTTGGTCTAAAAAAGTGTTTCTCGACACCGAGTCCGCCGACTGATTTGAGTCCGCAGAATGCTCTGGATGAGTCCTCAAGCACTAGGGGCAGACAAGTTTGCTGTAATATCCTCACACAATAATAACTGTATGAACTTCATACTGCTGACGTTTTTATTCGTACAGCGATTAAAATGCACCCAACCAGCGTGAAAAAGCAAAAAAATTGCTGTTACACAGGGCATTTATACTTTTGAGGAAGTGTGGTCAACTGCTTAAGCTAGTTGTTATCTAAGCTGCAGCATGGTTTTGTCGTCTTGGTATATAATTGCTTAACGAAACAGCCGTTTGTGCATAACGACAACTAGGCCTACTTGAAACTTGGATTTACTTCAGTCGTGGTTAAACGGTGAAATCCGACCACAGTTCGTGCTATGCTTAGAAGTCCTTGCTAACGGATCTTTCAAAGAAACTTAACTATTGAGTAAAAATATGCAAAATACCATGACGAAATTCTTGAGCTTTCAAAGAGAAGAAACACCAGGTAACATGAAGTCGTACTCATCGTGCATCTACTTCAGGAGTAAGAACTTATTCCCATTGTCAGGCAATGCGTAGCCTACTATTTCTGTTGCTGGCAAAATGCAAGAGCAAAAGCGCCTTATACAGGAGGAAAGAGCTTGGTCAAACCAGTAGCCGCGAAAATAGCCAGGATAAAGTGCAGTGATGCCGCAGGTCAGGGGTGTGCAACCGAACAGCATTGCCGGGCCAAATGCACGTAACCAGATTCGTCCACGCGTCAGAGCTGTTTGTGTCAAGCTTTGCGGGTTAGACAAATCGCTGGCCACCCCAATTGGCAATACCCTTTACCTGCGTTCTCTGTGTGTGTTTTTGTTATTCAATCGCCTTTGTTCCACGAGGTGTGGACAGCACAGCGGTTCAAGTTTGGACATAATTGAGGTTGGAACTCAGCGCCCAACCGCAATTCTGCCTAAACCTGAATTTCTACCTCTTCCACATTTGCAGATGAGGTAGAAATTGAATTGCGGTTAGGCGATGAGTTTGAAGATCTCTCTCGCTATTTCCTTGATTAATTAGAGTTGGGTTTTCCTAACGTAACTAGGCACCGGTACAACCTCGCGCAAGGCCACGGCCACGATCCGCAAACCCGATAACACGCCCGATACTTCAGGTCAGTGGGCTGACAATAATTGAGATTTACATCCGTAATGCTTGTTTGTGTAGCAATATGGCCTGGATAAAGTAAATACCAGGTGCGGTTGCACTGGTGTGGTCATAAGGGTAAGTATACAGTATATTATTTTTCTCTTGGTAAAATGTAGGTTTTGGCCAGTGTGACACACTCTACGGGCCACAAAACGTCAGTTTCCGGGCCACTTTCGGCCAGCGGGCTACGGGTTGCACACTCCTGCCGTAGATAGGCTAATAAGTTAGCTATGGGTTTTCTTTAAACAACACTATCATTTGGCGCATCTAAGAATTTTCATTCGATATTCTGAAACAAACTATTGCTGCTGCGAAGCGAAGTGGAAATCTTATTTCAGAATTGGGCGACACTACAGGTTTAGGAAATGATGCGCAGTTCATGGTGATCGTGCGATACTGTGCGACTGAGGACTACGTGGAACAATTTCCCTTTTGCTGTACACTTGCCAAACATACTATAAGAAAAGTAATGTTTAAGAAAGTAGATTCCTTCACTAAGGAACAACAGCTTTCGCGAACTCACAGCATGTCGGTTTGTGCCGATGGTGCTTATTCGGCCATGATAAGAATCAAAAAGACTTTATGAATTTATGAAAAACGAAAACAAAAATATTCTGACAGTTGTCTACTTCGCCGAGAAAAAATCAGACAGCGAAGAAATTTAAGACGATCTGACAGTTTTAAATAGATTTCGTCTGCTGTTAATCGCATCAAAGCCGTCCCTTAAAACACATTCGTTAATTTGGTGCTTTGTGTGGCGAGATGGGGGCAGAACACAGTGGACGTTTGTACCATTCAAACATCCGTTGGCTCATAAGGAAAGGTGCTGGAGAGAGTAGTGGTCCAGACAATGGCACCGGTGCGTTATGAAAAGAACAGAATCATAACTTTGCTGAACGATTCATCGACAACAAGTTGATTGCCAAAGATTCTCAGGTGATTTTTTGTACGTTTGAATGAGCTAAACAGCTTTAGTCACGGAAAAGGTAAAATACTTCTAGATGTGTACGAGACATCATCGCGTTTAAACGTAAAATACAGTTGTGGATCCATCGAATTGGAAATGGAAGAATAACTGCGTTTTTAGCATTAAACGCATTTGAAGAAGAGGTAGAAACTGATTTGCGCTGCATTTGTCAAATTTTTATTGAGCGCCTTACAACAACTCTTCGAGATGGATAGATGTCTCCACTATCACAATTGCATCAAAAACATTTAACTGGGTGAGAAGCCCTTTTGAGATGCCAGAGCTGCAGGTTTATTGTGAAGTGGATTGCATTGCTGAATAGCAGATTGAGCTGCCAAGTCGACAGCTATAGAGTCTGACTCAATTTTGAGTGGATGTCCAGACAATGGAACCAAATCTCTCTGATCTGTGCCGGCAGGAAGCAGAAGTTCTTTATTCCAACTACATACCGTTGTGGAGGTGTTTTTCAACGATATAATTATTTTTAAAACCAGGCACCGATACCTAGTTCAACCAGAAGACGATATCAAGTGTGCGTTGAAGATCACAGGCCCTTATTTCGACAAACTTGCAAAACAAACTCAAAAACAAGATTCTCACTGAAATTTGTGAATATGGGCTATGAACCGAATTTGCTGAAACTAGTGTTTGTATCATTCTCAAAATCTTAGTCTAACTTGAGTCCACGAAGAATTTTACTGGTCCGAACAATAGTCCGTGTCTTAAAAAGGTTGAGAAACACTGGTCTAAAACAAGATTGGCTCTATTTTATTTTGAAGAAACAACCTCGTGTTTCAATATTGCGTTATTCTGTACAAACCCATGCTTTCAAGAAAATGGCAAGAAAAACAACGTTGTCCACTAGTGGAAAAGTTTGATTTCATTTACTTGATTTGTTAATATTTGCCTGGATTTTGAACAAAATTCCCTTAATTGCCACATTATGGATCACATCAAGTGTATGCAATGTGCGTAAATAGAAAATAGGTCATTTTCAGACATGTGCATTAGCTGAAATATAATAACGAACATATAGAACAGAAGAAGCAGGAGCGATGGGAGGAAGCTGTCAATTCCTTCGACGTCTCGCACTCTAGCCGCAAGGCGTGGAGCACCATCAACAAACTTACTGCCAAGTCTGGACGCTCCTCTCGCTTGTGCCCCGTTTAGGCAAACACTATAGCCTCGCAGCTTGTGAAGAACGGAGCACACAGGGCTGGGAGCCTCGAATCTACCAGGCTGGTCAACAAGGAGCTGTCCGACGTATGGAAGCTTGCAACACCTGAAGGTGACAGCATCTCTGAACCCTTTAGACCAGAAGAGCTTGGTGCTGCCCTCAGACGCCTGGAGCCAGGAAAGTCTCCGGGACTGAATTCGATATCTTCCCGGAGTTCATACTCCACGCCGGATAGGCTCTCAAACCTTGGTTCCGCGACTTCCTCAGTTCCTGCATGCGCCAAGTCAAAATTCCAAAGATCTGGAGAAGAGCACTAATAGTTGTGTTCCCTAAGCCAGAAAAGCCATTGGGGGACCCAAACAGCTACCGTCCCACATCTCTTCTGTGTGTCCCCTTTAATATCCTCTAGACTAGAGACTCATCTTCGCTCGTGTCGAACCAATCATCGACCCGCTGTTCCCACAGGAGCAGGTGGACTTTCGATACGGGAGGCCGACCGCAGACCAGATCACCCTGCTGACACAGGACATCGAGATTAGCTTTTCGGCCAAGAAGACCGGAGCTATGTTTTTCGAACTCACATCAGCCTACGACACTGTGTGGTACCGCGGCCTCACCTGGAAGCCGCATTCATTGCTGCCGGATAGACACATGGTCTGCATGATCATAGAGATGGTTGGCAACCGCAGCTTCACCTTCACCACTGGAAATGGCAAAAGAAGCCGGTTATGACGCCTCAAGAGCGGCGTCCCACAAGGATATATCCTGACACCACCTCTCTACAAAATCTACATCTTTGACCTGCCAACGACCGTCTTCAAAAAGTATGCATATGCTGACAATCTAGCAACCATGCATTGCTGATGGAGACTGGCAAGCAGTGGAAAGGGTGCTGAGCAAGGACACAACAACCATAGATGAATACCTCCAGACTTTGAAGCTAAAGCTCAGCACTACAAAAATGGTGTCAGCAGCCATCCATCTTAACAACAAGGAAGCTGAACGTGAGCTTTTAAAGTCGACTTCAACTACGAAACGTGCCCTTCTGTTCCGAGCCCTTGATAGGTCCGGTTGCGGTGCTGGATCAACAACTTTGCGAACAGCCACCCTAGCCTTGGTGCGTTCAACCGCAGAGTACTGCGCTCCTTTCTGGTGC
>Ga0210059_1015005_pt1 | contig 11369 bp, 8 predicted proteins | sample Ectturendosymbi2_FD_188042 | JGI IMG/M metagenome (GOLD analysis project Ga0210059, IMG submission 188042) | Ecteinascidia turbinata endosymbiont from Florida, USA - Sample 2 (SPAdes) (version 2) | ecosystem: Host-associated > Tunicates > Ascidians > Unclassified | place: Key West, Florida... | reverse complement strand
ATTCTTCGTTTTTTGTATATGTTTTTTGTATTACATGGATTTATTTATTTATTTATTTTGCGACAATCTTGCTACAGGCGGTAGCCTGACTTGTGCAACTTTGTCGTGTCACGTCGAACTTTCAAAATACAGCACGAGTAAATTCCAAAAAAAGAAACATAAATAATACGCAAAACGAATACACTACCTTACTGGAATCTATCGCAACATTTCAGAAATTCGTCAACAGCGTTGAAAATAGCCACTGAAACGGCAGTCGGCGCATCAGGCACACCATGTAGATATAAGCGCAACAAATCGGTATGACCCAAGCGTTCAAATCGTTCAGTAAAGCCGGTTTCGTTCAGAATATCATGAACTTTGTTATGAAATGCTGTTCATGCTGCGTAGTGAACGTTACAATGGAAGAATAGGTGTAATTCGGTCTCCATTTCACCTCATATACAAACACGATAGTTGTTTTTGGTGATACTGTATTTAACGGACGATGGCCGAAGTGAAGCATACAGCGAATGGAAGTCATCTGGGGATTGAATCCTAACAAACGATGAGTACTTTTTTTTTATTTGTGATAATGGGAATTTAAGCGATTCATGAAGATGGAGTGGCTGGCTGAAGATTTGATTTCCAGTGGTAGAGAATTCCACAAGCTGGAAGCCTTACGGAGGAAGAAGTTATAGGACAAGGATAACATGCACCGATACAGTTCTTTTCCAAAGCACTACAGATGCATGTGGTGTTTAAAGGTCTTGTCAAGTGCTAACTTATTTGTTTGCAACGTCACGTTAGGAAACACCTAAATGAGAAGTTTTTTTTTCAATTACCGCGGCTCCGCACAATTATTGGCACTGTATGCGTTGAGAACCTTGCAACACTGCTAATCACTTTTATTGACCGCGCACTGCTGATTTGACGCACTTAATTTCGGCGTCTTTTTCCTACCGGTGTGGATAAATGATGACAAGGAAGAAAACCTTTCTTGTCATCATTTATCGACACCAATAGCAAAAATGCAGATCAGTGTTTGAATCGCGCAACACGCCGCTAAGCTTTTTCAAAAAATTATTGCGTGTGCCAACAAAACGAAGACAGCAAACACGACTAAAGAAACAAAGCTAAGTACGCCGTTGGCAAACCAAATTATTAACGTAACCTCAATGCCACTTTGCTTGACCAGAAAGTTGGTAGTTGACCTTTTGACATTTCAGCACTCGATCTCGCCACCAGGCTGTACATCAAGAGTTGAGTAGCCAGGTGCTTTTTTTCGAAAGGTTTAATTGCATTAAGAACAGTTAAACCTTGAAGTAAAATTTGCTGTGACAAATGCAATTCTGGTGATACAAAACTGTTGTTTTGACACAGGTCTTTGCTAGGCGCGCTTACATTATTCAGGTAGACTCTTGTCCGTTTCAGTAAACCAGCGGTTTCCATTTTCACGCCTCGCTTGGAGCTAATTGACCTCGCGAATGCAAAATGTTAAAGCTGCTTCGTTCGACTGGCAGCTTACATACACGGGACGAATTTTCAGTGAAGAGGTACAGGAGACAGCCTACGAAGTCTTCTTATAAAACACCTGAGCGATATTTTTTACATGGTAGATCGTAAACGACTGTCCCGTCCTAAACTTACTGCTGGTACGAAGTGATGAAATGTAACGGCTATCTTACAATCCCATCGTAAAGGGTGGTGAAACTTGTTACAGAAATGAGACTAAGGACAAGCAAGGGTAGATCCTGTGCTACATGAGCGTGAACCAACCATAATTGGCTTTGACAAAGCCGTTAAAATATTGTCACCAAGAAGCAGTGGCCTCTTAAATTCTGCTGAATGCAGATTTGATCCAAATAAGGTTAATGACAATCAAAAGTTCTAGGTTTGCTGTAAGCTTTCGAAGAATCAGCCGACTAAGCTCTGCTTTTACCTTTTTGCGATAGTTCAAATTTGCACATATGTATATTCAAGTAAGTACTCTCCACAAGGGAGAAAAACAAGGAATTAATCAGCAAATATTTGAAGAGGAAATCGATTTCACGTAGCGCTACGCATCTTCAGTCTTAAAAGCTTCTATTTTACTAAGCTTTTAGGACTGAGTATGCGTAAGGTTACGTAAAATTTATTTCCAATTCAAAAATTTGCTGATTGCTTCCTTGTTCATCTCCCTTGTTGAGAGCAGTTACTTGAATAAGATTAGTGGTTACAGTTATACGTAGAATAAGGAAATGTTTTTTGAAGGGATGTTCTACATTCACCTTTCTCGAGCCGCCTCAAAAAGTTATGTTAACAGGGCCACACTGTTATTTTCTGCAGTGTTCGTTACTGTTTACATTTAGGCAGAGATGCTGCTCTCAATTCTAAGAATATTAACGGCGAAGTCCGAAGCAAGCGCTACGCCGTAGAAACGTTTACAGTATGGTCGCAGACAGACTAGTTGGGAAAGTTTGCATGAGCCGCTTGTCCTGGATAGGAAATAAAGATAAAAGCTTGTTTTCATGATTATTATGTACCTCTGAGCTGTCACACCTGCATAGGTTGCTGGCAGTGGCACCCTTATTTGCGGAATGGATGTGGCAGGTCTCGACCGCTTGGGAATAACGAATAAAGAAAACTTTGCAACTGGTTAGTGATTGCTGCCCACTGGAAAACGCGATGCGATTTAAGGTGCTTTGAAACACATTTAGCAAAAGCAAGAACACAAGATAGACTTCCAGGCGCCAAGCAGATTTCTACTTGACGTTGTTGAAACGTTTCTATTTCGCTGAGGTAATATCCATTGCAACCACAGTTTTGTCTTTTTCAAAGACATTAGCACCGAATAACTTCCAGCAGAAACACAGCTGCAGAAGACTCTGATCTGGAATAGCACAGGGTGTCTGCGGGTGGTGAAATTCGGATAGTGGTGGTTGGGCACAGCCGGTTTCACTTTGGAAGAGGGAGCTGGGCAAAATTTCAACTGGCGCGTATCGCTGCAAGGCATGCTGTTAATATGTCAGTCAGTGAAAAGTTCTATCAGACCTCTGTATTTCCTCAATTGGAAAAGCTTCCCATAGTTTGTTCTTTTTAATTTGTACAGCTTTTGATATCAGCATCTTCCAAAGTAGGCTTTTTCCGTATGCAGCCAAGTCAGTATGTCGCACCTTCCAAACCTTTTCCTGTTGAATGTTACAGAAGCACCCCAACTTGGAAGTGTTCATTACAAGCAAATGAACAAGTCCTGTTGGAAGCGTGGGTTTCTGAGGCACTGTTTGTGCAGCTCTGTTCACAAGACAGCAAATTCAAACGGCTTCCTTCGACAGACAACGCCGATTCAGCAGTTCAAGCAGAAGTGGCCTCATTTCGGTAACGTCGGCACAAATCGGCTTACGATACCTGCCAATCACGATCAGCTCTTTACATGTGAAAACAAACCTCAGATTACATGCGCTCGGTGAAATTTAAAATGGACCTCGATCTCTCTGCGTGTCGGGAATGTTAATCATCAATTCAGTAGGGCCATTTGTCTACTTGTAGGCAGCTGCAGGCATGAACTACTACAACATTGATCACAGCAGGCTGCGACAACCCTTCCGTTAGACACTGAAGTTCAGGACTAGCACGAGAAAACGTGATTTATTCGCATCGTTAGTTGGGCCTGATAGCAACGGCATAAAAATAAGTTTAAAGAGACATTTTTATAAACATCATCAACTCAAACAAACCTTGGTAAAAAAGTCACCAATGAAACACAGTTTTCACAATAGTTTACCAAACTATGACATCGATTCTCTGCGAACAGTTTGAACACAGGATTTTTTTGTGTAAATGACAAACATATTTAATCAAACTATAGCTCAAAGCAAAATCAACTTTAAAATTGTCTCTTTGAAGTCTCCATTTTGTGTGTGTATAGAAAAACTCTAGTCGCAACTGAAAGCAAAAACGCTAATGAACATTATGCTCTTTTAACAACGTAGAACAAGTTGAAAACAAACTATTTGGATGTGCCAAACGTTTTTGCATCCGTATTTCTGAGGTACTACAAATTTTTGCTCAGCGCGGCGCATGGATAACTGACAAGTTTTAAATATTTTTTCAGTAAAGATGATTGATCCTTTTAGAATCGTCAGTGAAAAAAAATGAAAGTAAGCAAGCTGCCCAGGTGAGGATCAATAAATTGCGGGAATGTTTTTCTAAAAAAGGGTAGAAATCAATTCGTCCTCCATATCGCCAAACAAGTGGCTTTCAATTCCTTGGCTGATATCCTCTTGAAGAAGAAAATCGCGGTTAAATGCGAGCAACGAAACCAGACTTTGTTTCCTTTGTCGAGGTGCTTGCTCTCAATTATTTTTTTTATTAGGATTTTTCCTGAAAAGTTGAAACAAACACCTTGGAAAACTGAATTATGCGATCCCTTGCGACTCCGATACATTATATCTGAAGAGTGTGCTGTGAGGTTGGCGTTGCAATTACCTTGATAAAGACTTCTTTACAGCAGAAAAATGCATTGCTGCAGTTTTTGCAAATGGAGTGGCTGGTGAAGCAACAGAAAGGCTGTGTTTTCCGAAATCACGATAAATGTGAGTTCCGCTTTTATGTTTAGTAAACAAAGTGTAAATACAGCAAACTATACCTAAAACTTAAGGATCTTACAAAAATGAGCCACGGAGTTCATCAGTTAAATGTTTCGACATTTGAAAGTTAACATTTTTTAACCTTACAACTTGTACCTTGTGGTTCTATCATAAATTATATAATTTGTGGCTAAGTTTGCCGCAAAGACAAAACCTGACCCTTCTCGATTTTACCAAACGAATAGGACAATTCCAAGGGAAAATCAACCACGCACGCTAAATGTATTTCCAACAAGATCGTGCTTTTTCTGAATACGCAAGAAACCAGGTAACTACTTCTACGATGGTCGAAATTCTTATTTCTTTTAACTTGTACTTTTGCTCCGCACAAGTGGTCTTTTTGCGACCTTTTATGTAGCCACAAGATAATAGTTGCACACCTTCTGCTGCCTGCGACAACAATCGCAACCGGCCACTGCTAGAAATTCAGTAGATAGCCTGGATCCAAGTACAGGCAATTTAAAAAATATGAAAACGGCAATAAGGGTCTTAAACCAGCATCTCATTGGATACTCAACTTGCCATTGGACCAATCACGGCAAGTGTCGAAAAGTCATCAGGCCTCGGAAGCAAAAACAATGGTCTCACTCCAATGTTTACTCAAATATTTTTTTAAAAGTGAAGTCAGTCTGATCAAAATTGAAAAAAGCATTGTACGCATGCATTACAACCGCAAAAGAACTGCCACAGCGAAAATATCAATCACTGAAAGGCATCAGGTTGCAAATTAAAACTCGACGATGCGCCAGAGCGTGTGCTTCTCATCTAAATGTTTTGTGACTTTGCAGAACCTATAGTATTGTGGAATTTATTTGATTTGTACGTGAATTGGATTTTCTCTGCCAAACTATCTGTTGAACCCAACCCACCTTACCTTTGGACCTTGACTCGCTGCATAGCGTTGGTCCGATTACAAAGAAACGCTTTGTATCAAATAGCAGAAACAAATATACGCTTTGAGAAGAAGCAAATTATATAGCCAGCCCGACCGAACGCTAACGGCGAAAAAATGTGAAATAGCGGTAATACTACACCGTAATTGCACAAAGCAGATCTATGGAGTCCAATTCGCTCGAGATTTTATTGTGTAATGTGTTTGCGTATCAGCCACTGGACCGTGCACGAAGTTCTAAATATCCGATTCGTTGTATTTGGCTTGGTGTGTTGCGAAGTTTATAGTTTTTGCAGTGTTACTGTGGAAGGTTTTTGCCGATACCAGGGGCGTGACGAGGTTAGATGGCGCCCGGGGCAAGAAGCAAGTTTGGCGCCCTCATGTTCGAATTGGAGGTCTTTAGGAAGCAAATGTACTGCGTTGAAGAAAGCATTGTGACATTGTTAGGAGTTTTTGGTTCCCCCGGATTTCCCGCAGTCATTCGGCGCTCCCCGTAGTGATTCGGCGCCCGGGGATTGATACTCCCCTTGCCCCCCCCTCGTTACGCCCCTGGCCGATACCAAAAGAAGCCGAGGGGGATGTTGACCCGAAAAAGAAAATTTACCTGCTTACGTATGCGTTCTTAGATTTTCCGAAAAAGCCCACAACCAGTGGCGTAACTGACGGTGAGGCAAGGGAGCGAGTCGCCCCTTGGCAAGCTACATGTAAAAACTGGGCTCCCTTTAGTTGACATTTTGATATTTAGTATTCTTTAATTTGTTGTTTTTTGCGTTTTTTGGGGTGTTTTCATTTTTTTATCTAGTTTGAACATCGACAACATCCAGAGATTCACTATCATTTCTTAACCTTTAAGTTTTGTCCCCCCTGGGTCAAACCTCTAGTTACGCCACTGCCCACAACACTACATAATTAGCGTAAAAAAAGCTCACAATACTGCACAATAAGCTTCATCAATTAAAAAAATCAGAGTGAATTGATTCAGGCTGCACATAATGCAATAGTTAGTACTGGGTCTAGTGGTGATCCGACAAAGGAGTCAAAGATCTTGAAAAAGACAAATTTTTTTGGCTCCGTGTTGCCCCCCACTGGACTTTGCAGTTGTTAGCATCATCTGTTCCATTTAGATACAGTTTAACTTTATGTTGCCCTTTCCCCGGGGCGTCGTGCTTCGCCGTAAGGCCGCCCCACGTTTAAAAAGTAAAATAACACCATTGCTGGGAATGATTGTTTCCTAGACAGCCTTCGAGATTAAAAGATGTTAAAACTATATGCTGTAGACCTCAACCAAAGTTCTATAAAAGTGTGGGTCGATGATCGATCGCAAGGCGAATGGGTTGTCAAGATCGCTTGGTAATTACTAGATGCTTTTGATAAGAAGCGGCCTATTTTGGATGGAAAAATTTATTTTGGTTGAGCTTGGTTTATAGCCAACTGCAAACGACGTTGTCTTTGAAACGCAGTCAAAAAATACTCCAGGTATGAGGCACTCAGCGCTTTGAGGTGTTTCTTTCTGAAAGGTTAAGCGGCGATGATGGACATCTGTATGGTTAACTAAGCGGCCGCACTTTGATTACAGGCCACGTTTAACTCACAATAAAATTAGGCTACACACGACTTACACTGATATCGTTTCGGCGCCATGTGGTGTCATTTCGGCGCCATGTGGTATTTTTTCGATTACCTAAACCCACTGCTGGGTCCTGTCATGAGCTGCTTTTGTGCTGAAATGTGGTTTTTCAAACAACGATTACCAACAAGTTTGCCTTCTTGTTGTTATTGTTGTACACGAGGGGTCACATTTAAGGAGACAGTAACGCCGTTAATCTTGTTATTGCAAAGCTTAACGTAAATTCTTTGGTGAACTACTTCATGCCACAACGTTGCAGAAAGTGGCTAAGTTGCTTTGCAAATACCTATAGAATGCACCCAAAAACGTTCCTGTGCAACCATGGGCGCAATTAGGTGGGGGACACGGGGGACGCGTCCCCCCACTTTTTCAGACAGTGAGGATATAATATGCCATGTCCCCCCACATTTTTCTTTTTAGGTTTCGTAATGTATTGGTTTCACACCAAGCTGTCCCCCTCACATTTTACAACAAAATTGCGCTCATGTGTGCAACTATAGTGAAAACAAGAAACACGATCAAAGTTATGGCCTTCTCGTAAAAAATGTCATCTTTTTCATTGGTACATTTGATTTGCACCTAACTTTGCCTGTGACTTAAGTCATATAAGTAAAAGTAACATCAACTCACTAGTTGAATCTCATCGCCCAAGACAAGGTAAAAGCCACCGTGTGGCTTACCTTGAAATCAACTGAACAGAAACAGTTTTGCAGCTTTTACCATGTCGCTATAGTCATAAAGTGGCAGGTGCCATTCAACAAATTAGCATAAAATGGTTTCCACTTTTTATCCACGGTATTTACATTCAGAATTATTTGAAAAAATAAAGGTGTCTTTTTTAAGTTGTTTTGATGACGTTGTTAATGTTTGTTTCAGGTTTCCATGCGGACGTCAGATTGATAATGTACAGTAGTACCGTCACAATTTTCTTAAAACCTTCGGTTCACTTCTCTTTAAGTTTCAAGCTGGTAAAATTAGAAAAGCGAAACGAACAAAACAGGCAGGCAAGTGCATCTGCATTATTTCAGCTTAGTACTTCATGTGCGCTTAACTTAAAAAATGCAGGAATCAGTCTTGAGAATTTCACAAAAATGCGTAACTCACTGTTGCTCTTTTTCATTGTACCAGAAGCAGCGTTGCTCGCAGGTGAGCCGTCTGATACAAACGGCAGTGTTGTGGAATTTCCGTTCTTCAAACGCGCCTAAAATCATATTTCTGTTCAATGTGTGAGATCAGCGAACCACCGGCACTTAAAAAAATTATTCAAACTTTATATTGCCTTTTTGATTCTTTAGACAATGGTCACGTTTTTGACTAGACTTCTTCCCACAGCAAATGATTTTGGCGTAAGTGACTAGACAGCAGGGGACCGAATAAATCATTACTGAATAATGCATCCCGAGAATATCAAAGGACCTTCGCGCTGCCGCTATAAGGAAGTCGCTCCAGCTGCTGACCTCACGCATGAACCATTAGCATCCAGCACCTAGTAAAACAGGCAATTATTTTTTCAAGGTGCTACGTGAGAAACTGGACTGGTATTGGTGGGCCGTTTGCCCTGACAAGCGTCACTGCCTTGATTTCTTGATTTCTTGCGCCGATTGTGACCACCTTTTAGTAAAAATACCCGCTCGTCCCTGGGTATTCCACGACATTTTCGTAACTTTCACCGAACAATAAAGAGCAGAAAACAGGTCATTCACGTTTTTACAAGCTGGGGACACCAAACGAATCAACACCATCACCTTTCATGCAGATAATATTCTTGCTTCCTATTGAATTTACTCGTCTCGTTTTGCAGATGTCACTATCCCCACCAACGGTGGATCCAGAGACTATTTTAGTGCAGTTGTCCCCCCCTAAAGACAACCACTGCGTTTTTTCAAGTGGCGCCATTATGAAGCACGGGCGCCCTCTTCACTTTTCGCAGTGCAACACATACGACTAAAGACGGTGTTTGTGAAATTTCAGGACAAGATCAAAAACGTCCTAGCAAACAGGCAACTCGCTGATGATATCTCCGTTGGGAAGATTTGTATGACCCATATTTTGTTCTTGCTCTTCACGTTTTTAGCTCTTAATTGTTTTTTCCAAGGAAAGGTACGAAAAGCAATGCATCTTGAAATGATTCCGTCAGGAGAATAATTGAGTAGTCCTGCTTTACAAGCTTTTAACAGCTTTTGAAACGTATTAGTTCAGAGTGGGTAATGCCTAACGGCGCCCCCCCTTTTCGGCTTCCATTGCCACCAAATGCCAATTCCGGTTCCTCCACTGCCCGGCTTTTTGTTGTTGCCCTTCGATGGCAGAACAGGTTAAGGGGACGGATGTGCCCGAGGGGCATCCTTTGACCAGGACAGTAATTATAATTTTCAACAATGGCGATCCATTTCGTCAGCTCACTGACTTTCTTCGAATCAACACAAGTCGCATGTTTTAGTTGCTTGATTTTTTAGCTTTAGGCAAAAACGGTGCGATATGTTCAGAATTTAACTCTTTTATGACTACCGGCATCCGATATGGCATGTTACATTTTCAGTTCTTAGCTTCTTTCACTAAATTTATGCTCATGTTTGAGCCTTGCAATGTCAGAGCATGCCAGTCAAGATGGCATCGAAACGTATTCCGCTATGCGAGAATTGGAAGTCCCTCGCCTAAGATGCCATCACAATGCCGCTTTGTATATTGAAGAGTGAACTTTAGGTCGCATATGCTCACATGACATCACCAGTGTACGGAGCTTAGTCGCTTTAACCTGATACCCTGAAGCAAGGTTTTAAAGGCACTGACAGTTTTTAGCATTAATCTCGGCGGTAATAATTGCGTTTGTTAATAAAACTGAGGAAGTTCGTCAACGAAGAGAAAATCTCACTAGGAATAAGAAATCTCAGCGACTACATCGCAGTCTCGTGGCTGCAATCACGTTGTCTTTGAAAATCTACCTGGTTAACTCTCATACTAAAGCACCGTTGGAAACACTCTGCATTTACGTATGGGTAAACAATTGTAGTGATAGAGCCTAATTAGTTGCGCTTCCCCAGCTTCACTGAGACACGCCCACTGCGACAGGACAAAATTTTCTCATGGTTTTACCCCGTGTTGGTTCGGATGGATTTCAAAGACGTGTCACCTTTTTGCTCAGCAGCTCTGGCAAAAAAGTAGTCCCACCAGTGTTCGATCAAAGATGGCAAAGCCGTCTATCCCACTTGTCATTTTGCGGCTGACCTGCCTCCCGATTATTGACGTTTACCGGTTTCCCTTTTCGGCTCGCCAGCCAAGCGTGACTGCGGTGCCGGTTATAAAAATAAGCGACAGGCCAGCTGGGTGCCACAAAAAGGTCGGTCTCTGGGTGGAGTTGAAGACAATGGCACAGTGTAGTTACCTCAAGAAGCAAAGGTCATTGAAGATATACTGTTATAAAGCTAGAGTCAAATACACGTCATTTCAAGACCAGTTCAGGTCATTGAAAATCGCAACAGAACTTGTTTAAATATGCGTTTTGTTTGGCCGACAACCTCTGATATTGCTTTTTTTCAGTTAATCAAGGTTTAACGTTCATTTAGAAAAAAATATTTTTTCTGCTAGTTAAGGGAGCGTGGAACCGAGATGGTTGCTTTTTGTTGTTTGGTTTGGCTAGCTACAACGTGTGCGTCAGTCTTGTGTAGCATGAGCTTTCTCTAAACAACAGGCGCGACTACCATGGACAAGACAATGCCCATCAAAGCTTTTTTGAGCTTCCGTAAGTCTCAACGAAAGGACGTTTAACAGGGGAAGAGTAACCAGTGCAGTTACATTGAGGCTGGTGGTTGATTATTTGCGATTAATTTTTGTTGGTAGTGATTTGTTGCAAATTATTAATAGATATCCTCGACCTTTTTCCTTTTGTATACCACCAATCAATTTGTACCAAGATTTGCGTACGCAATTCCCCCTCCGGCATGATGTCATTGCAGCAAGCAGAGGCGCTGTAGGTTCGCCCACAACGGGTGTAGTCGGCAGCCGTGAGAAATTTTGAATTTGAACCGCGCGCTCAGTGTCACTTGCTCAGTCGGACTACTTGCGCTGCTGGGAAATCTCGCTTGGAAGTTCATCGGCGAAGTGGGCTTCTAGACTACTGTTGGTAGAGACTGGCGCAGAACAGTTCAGCGCACGTTAATAGAAGCAAAAATACAGGTTAAACTTAGTGAAGCCGCTCTTCGGGGAACTTTCTATATATCGTGAACTACGTTACGTTACAAACTGAAAG
>Ga0210059_1015004_pt1 | contig 11370 bp, 10 predicted proteins | sample Ectturendosymbi2_FD_188042 | JGI IMG/M metagenome (GOLD analysis project Ga0210059, IMG submission 188042) | Ecteinascidia turbinata endosymbiont from Florida, USA - Sample 2 (SPAdes) (version 2) | ecosystem: Host-associated > Tunicates > Ascidians > Unclassified | place: Key West, Florida... | reverse complement strand
CGCTTTCATGTGAATTGTGTTCACTTTCTAAAGCTGCTTTCGTTCATGTGAGGCCGGCACAATTGTGTACGGAAAACGGTATTTCGATTTACATGTGCAGTGCTGTGGAAGTTGCATGGTTAGCATATAATTTTCGACATAGCAGTACACGTGTGTGATTACATCTGCAGAGGCGTTTATGTATCTCTAGTGATTAATAACGCCAGTTCATCTTTTTTATGATATCCACAAGCTTATGTTGGGTTTGACAGGGTTAATCATGGCAACTTAATCTTCAAAAAAATGAAAAATCACCATGCAAAGTAGATATTTATGTTGCCCCCCCTAATTTTTCATTGGCCCCGCAGTGGCCCCCCACTTTTTTCATTCTAGAATCGCCACTGCGAGTGAGCAAAGATATGCTGCTGCTGCTGATGATGTGTGGGTATAGCTGCAGGTACACGGTTTTCTCACACCCAAAATAGCAACCACCTTGACCAAAAGGTTGGCTCAAACAAGCCTTTAGTTTGTTAGTCAACGATAACACTGCGGAATGTAATGCTTCTCAAGAAAAAGATGAACTATTCTGAAACTATCCACGATGGCGCTATAGGCATAAAAGAAACTATCTAGGATAGTGCTGTAGGCATGAAAAGCCGTGTAATGGCGCTAGGGCCATTACCTAAGAAAAATCGGCTGAGTCCAAGGGTGATTCCCCGACGGAAAGCACCCAGACAGCGGAACTAATAGAAAGTGGCAGTGCGGACAATTGCGGGACAGACGCGAAAGAAAGGGTGGACAGAAGTAGGGAAAAAGCGTGAGGGCGAAAGTCGAAACATAAAATGCCTAGAGCCACAAGGACTAGGGAAGGGCTTCTTTAGTCCAGTCGGTAAGGCGTTGCGAATTTGGCTAAAGAATAATTCTCTCCCTGGGAATCATGATAGTTCGATTCCCGGCTTGAACTGGAACAGGCGGGCAAAAGTGCCTCTTCAGCCGGTTTATAGGTCATCGTTTCGTAAAACAAGTCACGAATTGCGTAAGCGATTGATCTGTTCGACGCAGTGCCATCGCACGACATTTTCATTACCGTTGCCACCTTCTCAAAAAGAGTGTGAGTCACATCTGAGCGGAGAACAAAAGAACGCAGCTGTGTTTACAAATAGAATTAGCTGAAGAAAAATCACAATCGCCTCTCTCAAAGAAATCAACGCGGTAACATTTTTGACAAACTTAACCACGATCCCGGCCCGACCCACAAAGCCCGGCCCGACATACAACTCTGGGCCGAAGAGGCCATGACCCCCCCCCGAAACAAACTTGCTAAGATTTTTCGCTGGTTCGCTGGTGCTATATATCAATTTCAGCTGTTCGAAAATAAACGGAAGGAACAGTCGGGTTCAAGTAACGACTAGTAGAAAATCTCTCGTCTTCTCCCACTGATCAGCGCTTGATGTGAACGTGACCTTTCGCGATTCAGATGCGGAAACATGCGAAAGCATGAAACTTTGGTGAACGTCCGTTTTCAACGCTTCGATAGCTGCTAGCCCATCTACGCAGCACTATGGGACAAGACCATCTCAATGCTTTGGCTCATTTGAAGTGATGTGACAGTTTATCCAATCGTGATGTGACAGTTTATCCTGAGATGGTTGTATGCGACTTGTCCAATAAGAAACGCAGACTGAATTTCATCTTGTAATTGTGCTCGCAGGTATTTCGTAAAATCAAAATTTGGCTGTTGGTTCCCACTGATTGGTTTCTATGAATCCACTTACCTACTGTTAGTTGACTTTGACTTGTTCGATATGCATAATAATCAGTGACATTCTCGAGGACCGCCTTGCATAGCACTGCGCTATCCGCTATACGCTTAGCGTTCATTGAAAACTGTTTAGTGAAGAACTGCTCGATAATGGTCACTGTGTGTTGGCAGCAGGCCAAGGTCGACGCGTTGCACCCGGGCGGGTTACCAGAGATTTTGATAAGGGGAGGCAAACAATAACCAAGTCTCAACATTTCAACATATAATGCCCCTTGTTTATAAAGCATCATCCATAAAATGTGCTTTTTTCTGGCACTTCTTTTCTGAATAGCTCTGTTCAGATTTAAGCCGGCAAATAGAAAGTCTGCTTTCACTGAATTGAGAAGTTTTAAAAGTTTGTTTTAAATTTCCAAGTTTCTACTTTGAATGAAAGCCACCATTTGCACGCAAAACTTTCTTGCCAAAGAGTATGTAAAACCTCGATGCTATTAAGTGTACGATATGCAGTACGGTTTTTGCAGCCAATGTTGCAGTTGAGCAAGGAGGCATCGTGGCCGTCATTGTGATTGTGCTTTTTGATATTTACACGCTTTTGATGTGCACCAATACACGTTCAATCGAAGCCGAGTAGCGACTTTGCTCTTAAGGTGGCTTCACACAGAATCCGGTTACGGCTTACGAACCGGCTTATGGCCAACGGCAATCTTCACACATGCAGCAAGGACACCATCACCGACAACCACGGCAATCCGCCTCACGTAAACCAATTTTAAGTAAGTCGTAAGCCGTTCGAAACCGAGAAAATTTAGCCGGATCCATCCAACGGAGCTTGTGTGAAGACTGCGTAGGCCTTAAGCCGGTTCGTAAGCCGTAACCGGATTCTGTGTGAAGCCATCTTAAGACACCGACTTCCGAAGTTGGTCTGCAAAACTTGCGTGCGTGTGGACTAAGACGTGGATCCAGTTGTCCAATTCTTGAGCGACCAATTAACGTATGCAGCTGATAACGAAAACGCTAGAGCCTCGTTGCGTTCGAAAAATGTTTGCATTTTTTGTCATTAAACGCGAGGAAATGCTACTACAGTAGTAATTTTGCTCTCTACTTGCATTAAGCCTGCTTCCCGTAAACGATTAGGTATTTACGTATCTAGCTTATCAGAGTTAACAATAAAATTCACCAATGTTACAAAGACTATTTTTTTAATTGGGAAAGGTTATACATGACCTCCAAACAAACCTGCGTGTGTTTGACCCACTCGGTCTACGTGAAGTGTGAAAATGGTTGTGTATTTGCGAAAACGAAGCCACAATCGATTATTACCAAGGCTCTGCAATACGTTAAGAAATAGACCTACTTGTCACCGCAGCTTAACACAATGGTTGCTTAGTTGACCTAGCCCAATTTTTCCCAAAGTACGAACTCAAAACCCAAACAAGTGTTGAGAAGGGGAAAAATTGGTCGCGCAGGGGCGATCCAAACCGGAGTTGTAGACTTTTTTAATGTTACCGCTGCTTGTCCGCGTCTGTTTGTAGCGTAGATACTCGAGGAAAGAGTAGATTGCTGACATTTAAAACGAACTTAGCAACTTGCTGCCAAAGATCACCCACACAATCAGTTTTTTTGATACGTCGTTTGAGGCTTAGGTCGCGAGGTGTTCGCCAAACTCAGATGTGGGTCGCGCTCAAAAAGTTTGGGAGTTAAGCAGTGCCGGATTAGCAATAGTAGAAAATGTAGCAATTGTCCCGCGGTCTTCTGGAATCAAACCTAATTTATCATATTACATGTAAGATTTTTTCAGTGTAAGAAGCCAGTCTTTTGCTAAAGTTGCCATAAGTAGTAAGCGAAGGTTTTCAACCTTGTTTGATTCTTTTTGGACAGTTACGTAACAAAAGGCATGAGATTGCCATTACCACTGCAGGGTTGCCAGATTGGACTTTTTTAGGTCCAAATTTGCAAAATCTGGACCATTTCAATCACGTTTGGACCAAAAAAAAAATTATTTGGACCTTTGGATCTTTCGAGCTTAAAGTTTGGACCTTTTTACAATTTTAATAAATAAGACTATATAGTAAATAAACGCTGGGCATAATTCAGTAAAACTTGAAACATTTTAAAACTTGCCTTATTATGCCTGCTTGCGGAAAGATTGTGGCTGGTGTTAACTAGGCTGGTAGATTTAAAAAAAATTGTAAATTTGGACCTAATTTGGACCAATTTGTGAATACATTTGGACCTTTCCTCTGTAGAACATCTGGCAACCCTCAGTGTTGCCATTTTAGCTGATTTACTGCCGGATTTTCTCACTGTTAGCTGTAAAATTTTCAATCTAGCAGTCGGTTGATTATCTGGCACAGGCCTGCACAACATACGGCCCGTAGGCCCTATACGGTCCGCAGTTCGCACGCGGCCCGTGAAAGCTTTTCTTGCTGCCCGCGAGAGATTTCTCAATTGTAGAAAGTATTGCAAAAGCTCGACCTCGAACAAGTAATTGTCGTTCCAGAATTTCTTCCATACTACAACGAAATCTTCGCATCAAAATGAAATGGACATTTGCGGCCCGCTGCAAATTTGTGTTGATAACTTGGCCCTTCGAGCTTTCTGAGCTGTGCAGGCCTGTTCTAGCAGGGTTTTACCAACCGTTTGGCAAGTTTAGCAGATAACAAATTCCTGACCAAAACCTGTTTCAACAGTTTTTCAAGACTAAAACGTTTACATGTTCTTCATCAAAAAATATACTTCTCTTCTTTATGACGTTTTCAACTGGGTAACACCAGGACAAAGCACAACCAGCTGCCTGCAATTATATGGAATTTTTATTATGATGGAACGAATCCGATTCAAGCAGATAATTGTATCCTAATAACAAGTAATTAGATGGCTTGGTGAAGCATAAATGATTTGCTTGTGTGCTTATTGAGAGCGTTAGGTTAAACGACAACATTGGTAGAATATGTTTTTACAAAGACACTGGAAAAGCGGTAGGGCAGGGGGGCAGTAAAAGGGTTGAGGGCAATGCAAACTTATAAAAAACAACAAAAAAATCGTTACCAATAATGCTTGTTTCTGTTCAGCAACCATGCTGACCTCAAAAATAATACCAGAAATTACAGAAAACAATATGGACGTTTGTGGGTGCACGGAAAGCTGCAACCAATTTGTTCAATTCGATCTTGACAAAGCATGAAATTATCTATGATAGTTTTATGGAAAGGCGCCTCCACCCACGTTGCCCCCCTTATGAAAAGGCAGGGGACAATGCACCCGCTCTCCGCCGTCCCTGTGTTTTTATCCCATGGCATGTTGTTTCCAAGTAATTCAGTTACGCTGGTAAGTAGTGATGTCTGGTGAAAAACTTCCTGGTAAACCAAAGCTGCCAAAATTTCGACTTATTTGGTTGCAAGATTCAGAACTTAAAAGTTGTCTCAGTGCCTACTGCAATCCTGCTGATTCAAGAAAAGCCTTTTGTGAAGTTTGCAATAATGCAATCATAGCGGAATATTGTGAGCTTTAAAGGGCACAACTGGTAGTAAAAGCTCTCAGGTAAGACTAAAGAATTTTTGCATGCTCCCTAATGTAATACAAAGTTTTAAGTCACAGAGACCAGACTTAGAAAGTTTTAGGGCTGAAGCTATGCTCAGATTGTTTATCGCTGAGCATTGTTTTACTGCATAAAAACATGTAACCATTAGAAAGAGATCGTCAAGAACTGTGTGTCATACAAAAAACTGGATAAGCTGCAGTTAAGTTGCTCAAACTGTTGACTGAAACAAAATGGTGGGCCGAAAAGTGTGTTGGCCAAGACCGGCATTTTCAGCCCATGCTTATTGAGAGCGAGTGCAAGAAGAAAAATTAATATTTTGTATAACTTTATAGGTTTCTTTTAATCATGTTAAAAATAACAGATTTTTTAACAGAATTTCACTGCTTTCAGCACATTTTAGCTGAAAATTTGTGGCAATACTTTCAGCAGAATCTAGCAGTTTATTGTGGCACCGTTTAGCAGATTTAGGGTCACAAACATCTGGCAACGCTGGCGATCAGCAGGATACACTCAGACTGTCATGTCGCGATGCGAACTGGAGAGAGCATGCAGAGACTAAAGATAGTAACACAGATGCCTTGCCCACACTCTTCATGATTTAGCAGGTGTTGAGATGTTTTTTGAAATTAGGGCACCGCGCTCTTGAAACGCTATAGGCCTCGCGCTACCTTAATCCGTCACTGGTAGCAATTGCTACGGTCCCCTCGCTTTTGGGGGCCCCGCGGTTTTCTGTAATAAATCTTATTAATTACATTATGTATAAGATTTTTTTTCACTCTAAGAAGTCAGTATTTTGCTAAATTTGCCTGAAGTAGTTAGTGAAAGTTTTCACTTGAAAGCTATCTGTGTCCAGAAGTTATTGTTTGATTCTTTTTGGACAGTTACGTAACAAAAGGCTTAAGATTGCGGTCAGCAGTCTTGCCATTTTAGCTGATTTGCTGCTAAACCTAGCAGGATTTTCTCACTGTTAGCTGTAAAATTTTCAATCTAGCAGTTTGCTGGTTTTCTAGCAGGGTTTTACCAACCGTTTGGCAAGTTTAACGATAACAAATTCCTGACCAAAGACCGGTTGCTACAGTTTTTCAAGATGAAAACTTTTACACCTTCTTCATCAAAATTGTACTTCTCTTCTTTATGACGTTTTTAATTGGGTAACACCAGGACAAAGCACAACCAGCTGCTGCAATTATTTGGAATTTTTATTATGATGCAACGAAGCAGCTTCACGCAGATAATTGTATCATAATAGCAAGTAATTAGATGGCTTGGTGAAGCCTAAATGATTTGCTTGTGTGCTTAGTGAGCGCGTTGGGTTAAAGATAACATTAGTAGAATACGTTTTTTATCACACGGCACGATATTTCCTAGTGGTCAGTTACACTAGTAAGTAGTAATGTCTGGTAAAAAAGCCTTGCCCACACACTTCATGATTTAGCAGGTCTTGAGATGTTTTTTAAAACTAAGGCCCCGCGCACTTGAAATGCTACGGCCCCGCGCTACCTTAATCCGGCACTGAAACTAAGCGGTTGAAATCTTTCTTTAAATCCATTAGTGTTTAAATAACAAAATCAAATCGACTAGAAAAAACTTAATTTAACTTCATTTTGGTCACAACACAAGCGCTTTATCGAGAAAAGAGAGTGCAAGCTATCTGTAAGTAAATGGTAGTGTCAATGGCCTCAACATTTACAAAATAAAAAGCATCTTCCTACTTTCGTTAGATTTTTCTGTTGACTCTTCGCGTTGCAGCTGAATGCTTTCCATTGTACTGTAGGAGGGTGGCAATTAACATCACGTTAATGTTAAAACACCTTCAGTTCGTATTCTGATTACTTGTCAAAACTTTTTTTTACTCGCCGGTATGGTGATGCGGGAGATCATAGATGAAACCGGCTCCTCATATTTGTGAGTGAACCGTCACAGCAGGTCTACATGCCATCACGACCATCTAGAATAAATGCTATTGTTACTAAACAGTGTCTATGGCCTAATTGCGTAATAAAAAAAGACTTTAAAACTTAATTCAGTTAACTGGTTCTTAGTCAAGGCATGAGCTTCAAAGCATACAAAATGCATATCACTGCCATATTCACGCATTTAGTTGTAAAGTTGTGCAAATCCAAAAATCCACGATGTTTCTTTAAAGCCACGACTGATGCTGCAGTCAAGAGCAAAGTATACAGTATTTGCAGCATGTCAGAGTTATCAGAGGGAAGTTTTTACGATGGTCTTGAAATGACGTTTACATCACCATTAGGTGGGATACAGCAAGCTGGTGCGCCAGAAACAGCTGCGAAAAGCTCTTTATTTTTACTTTCGGTTAGTGGTTAAGCGCTTAGATACAAGTTTGTATTTGATTATCACCAACTTCCACTCGGTGCTTAAACCTCAGGTAAAGGTTAGCCATGGCATGAATTCTCCGGCATTTGCACTGTGCACAATGTTTGATTAATCATGGGCAATTGGTAAACCATACTGCTTTGATCATGTTCGACTAAAAGTTGAAATACAAGTGTTTTTTTAAGCAATTTAATTGAATTGCACACTGACGCATTTCTTTGGCTTACACATCAAAAGTTTGATTAACTTGAAAATTGTTACTGCTACTTTCAGAATTGGGGTTTTTTTCCCCCTGGCTATGCGCTTGGTTGCACCATGCTGAAAAGAGCAAGTTGATTGCTCTTACTTGCAGAGTATTAACGATGATCTCATGTGTGATGAGTCAGTGTATAACCTTTTCTAATGAAAGAGTATTATTACAATGTTTCTACTACCCATGAGTGAAAGTAAACCAGTTCCTGTTCTTGCAAAAATGGATATCATAAGCGGTTGACCCATGTATAACGGGAAAGGCCACAAACACGCTGTTTTGCTCTTATGCAGATCATCGCTGCCCTTGCAGCACAGGTTTATCAAGATATTGAAGATACAACAGACGATATTAACCTTGATTCGGAAACGGAAACTACAAGTGGAGGAGATTTCCTTGTTTCGGACGCGGAAACTTCTGAGTCAGAAGATTCCCTTGCTCCGGAAACGGAAACTGCAAGTATAGAAGATTTCCCTGCTTCGGAAACTTCAGGTATAGTCAATGTGTTAAGTAAGGCAGTCGCAAACTCAACACAAATTTGTTAAAAATCTATGGGTCCATTACATCCAGAATTTTGCCATAATTTTTCAATTTTCGTATTTTCTGTGTGCTATTCTGTACAGTGACGTTGTTTGTAAAACCTGGAAGCAATACGTTGTTTAAAGAATGTTACATTTTTTAGAGGTCTTGAATTGTTCAGAAGAAGAGCTCCACCCCATTTTACATATTCAACGCATTCTGACAGAAAAGAGAGAAATGATTACCAAGATATACCCGAACGAGAAATGAAAGCAATTCGTAAAATAACGAATCCATAGTCACACTTTTCATTCCCAAACTAGTTCATTTCGAAGCAATGTTAAAACCAACGTTGAATTTGTTTGTGAACCAACATCTTGCGCTGTTGTGAAAGACGTTTGGGCTACCTGTGGTTACAAATCAAACACTTGTTCTGATGACTGCGTAGTTTTCGCCATTGCATGCTGGTGACTGGAGTTTGTTCGTTCGATGCAGGATTTAAATGTAACCGCACTCAATGGCGTATCTAGGGTATGACAGGAATTCAGAGATGACATTATTTCAACCTATTCTGTAAGAATTTCCTCACAGAGGCAAAAGGCTTTTTGAAAAAAATGCTAGTCCTTTGGCTTCTGGAGGGACTGAGGGCCTCCATACAAAGGCTGCCTTGGTGCCTCCACATGTCTAAATCCACCCCTGAGTGGGGTGGGGGTTGGTTGGGAGAGTGTGTGGGGCGGGTTGGAAGTCTGCAGGCCGGGAGCGGAGCAAGATTTCTCAAGTTCCTGCGGATACATGGCGAGAGCGGACAAAAAATTTCAACCCGCGCAGCACTCCCATGGCCACTAGTGTCCGAATGCCTCAGTCCAAAGACTAAGGAACCTTAGTTACTCCTCGAAACATCAGCGGTTATTAGCATCACGTCCGTACCAGTTAAGCAAAAAATGTTGACTCATGAAAGAAGTTATTTGTTAATCTTGTTTAGAGCTAGCTTTTTCTGTCCAGTGGTTTGACTATGGCGCATGTGGTTCTACTCTTGTAGAAAACAACTTCTGGCGTGAACGCATGATAGCGTTTGTTGCATGCTCTTATTAAAAAAACAAAATTATATTTTTCTAATATGTTATTTGCTTGCAATTTTTACTTCAGATTTTATAAATACCGTCGTGAAACGAGCCATTACAAGGAAAAGAGAAAGTGGGGCTGAAGGACGAAAAAGACGAATGTTGGAAGGAATAGAATCTGAACAGTCAAGTAAGTTCTTCGCATCCTTAGTCAAAAGGCCTGCACCTTCTGTTAATACAGTGGAATCTGAAGGTGATTCAAAGACACAGCTAAAGCTCTACAAGGCGAAGTGACGTCTGGTGAATCTGCAAATGATGATAGCAACAGTGAGGCAATGAAAAATAAGAACATGATGGATAAAGATATTAGTGATAGAGGAAATCCTAAGTTAAGCGGTGAGGGTTGTCATGTTGGGAGCATTGAATCAGAAAATTCCAAAATGTATACATCTCAATCTCAGGGATCTGCCATATCAGAACTCATTCCTAAACACTATATTGGACTCCTGAATTTTAGTAAGGATATTGGAAAACCTATTTTTTCAGACAAAATGAAAACAGAAATCACAAAACGTGGTTCAAAATATTTTCAGAACAGTCAGTCAGTGGCCTTTCCTGGCAACAAATGATCGCACAATCAGCAGTAACTGGTTGAAGAGAAAATTAGCAAATGGCGAGGAAGTCACTCGCTTATGGCTGGAGTAAATATGTTCCGATTCAGCTTTATAAAAGAAATCCATCAGTTTTTTCAAACAAACATGCAACGAAAGATGAGTACATTGTTAGTTGGGCTATTTCATTTTGGGAAAATAAATAACGTTATATGCAGAGCGTGTTAATGACACGCGCTCTATGTGTTGCTGTAAACGCTGGTGAAAAAAGTGTCGTATATGGTGAATTGAACTTGTAGAATAAAACTTGCGCAAAACTTCCAGAAAGGTAGGAGATCTTGCAAAAATGAATCTGTGTGATTTGCCTAAATTTCAGGTGAAAAGAGGTTTACCGATACGAAGTTTTTAAGAGAAAAAGCCTAGGATTGGCATGTAAAAACGTAAGTGTAAAGTTTAGGAATGAACGTGTGTTTAACAATTGCGTTTTTACTTTGGCGTATGAAGTTAAGTTCAAAATTTCCAAGTACAGTAACAAAACACCCTGTAGCTTCGTGGCCAGCTGGTGAGAAATCTGTCTGCTTGGCTCCGATTTCATCCTTTTGCGACGATTCAAACCACAGTAGGGACGTATACGCAAGTGAATGCATTGCAGTTTATTTCGCAGGGAAATTAGTTTCGTATATTTAACACATCTTCAGTCCTGCAAGCATTACGAAAACTTGCTAGTGAAATACCTCTTCTTCTTTTGTGTCAGTTCTAACCACTGCTTGGCTGCACCAGATCTTGGGGCAGGTGTTGAGCAGCCATACGATTGGCTCATCGTCCAGAACCGTCAGGCCGTGCAGTCCATGGGGAAGTCGATGGATTGGTCATTGGAGGATAACATGGTCGACGGTTTGTTCTTCTGCGCCACACTCACAGGCCGCACGGGAAGCCATGCCTCATTTGTACAAACATGAACGGAAACGCCTGACAGTGGTGTGGAGGCGGTTAAGCCGAACCCAGGCTCTTCTTGGGAGGGTCGTTCCGGAAGGATGGGTGCCGGTGTCGGGGATGAAAATGCGGAGACTTGTGGGGTTGTTCGCCCACTCCGCATTTCATTGGTGATCACTCACAGCGCCGCACGTATGTTATTGTTGTCAGATGAACTGATGAGATGTTGTGCGGCGGGTACAAATGGGTGTCTCGATTTAAGACAACGTGCATCTGCACTCGATGGACGGGTGAGCGCTGAGTGTGAATGCTGGTGTCCAAGCTCCTGGCACGGCGTGCTAGAGACAGTGTGACTCCATTGCGGTGAAGCTCAG
>Ga0210059_1015003_pt1 | contig 11370 bp, 6 predicted proteins | sample Ectturendosymbi2_FD_188042 | JGI IMG/M metagenome (GOLD analysis project Ga0210059, IMG submission 188042) | Ecteinascidia turbinata endosymbiont from Florida, USA - Sample 2 (SPAdes) (version 2) | ecosystem: Host-associated > Tunicates > Ascidians > Unclassified | place: Key West, Florida... | reverse complement strand
TGTTCACTCTCATTCCAGCGAATTGTGAGACTGCCTCGGACCTCGGTCTTTACTTGAGACGATATTGATGGCGTGACTGAATATCCGAAACGATATTCTAGCCTCGCACATCGCTCTGTGTCTCGCAGGGTACGGACGGTATTCGAGCGGACAAGGTCCTCGAACTGATCGGTGTCGCGTGCAATAAAAACACCTGTCCTGGCGACAAGTCAGCGTTACGCCCGAGCGGTTTGCGCCTCGGCGCTCCAGCACTGACGTCACGTGGTTTGACCGAAAGCGATTTCGAGGTGGTCGCTGACTTCATAGACAGGTGAGCCATTCCCCCTCATGCTCCAGTGGCGCTGCGGTATAGCGTCAGTGTTTACTCCATGTTTTTCTGGTGAAACTGTCGATTTTCTCGGGCGCGCGAAATCCAAAAGTTGGCGATCAGCTTTGTACGGCTTGGACACAAACGTTAAGCTTCGCAGCAATTGCGCCCTGAATGAAGTGCGTTTTCATCAGCAAGCAAACTCTGGAAAGCTACAAGCTAGTGGATGAAAATCCGCACGGGCGCTCACCAAATGTTTTTCTGCTTGCCTAGTTGACTCTGGTTCACGCCAAGTACCGAGAATCGTAGAGAGAGCTTCCTTTCGATAGAAATTTTTGGTACTTTAACAAACCTTCCGTTTTTTAAAAGGATGCACCTGTCAAAACCTGAATAACAAGGAAAAAAACGAAAATTTGATGTATATTCACTCATCGCAAACTTTCTTCCAAATAGCATACGTTGCTGCGATATGAAGCCCTTGTCCTAGTGTGTCCCTCAACCAGGGTCGCTTGGGACCTCGGCTACAGTTCTGATTGATCATAACGGCCATTCTCCCTGAACCTACGGCCGAGGAAAGATCTCACCACGTGAACGATTAATGTACAGATCGATGAGTTCTGTCGCTCAGTCACGAACATTGGTTCCTCGCGTTCGCTCAGGACTCAGGGTTTCCACTCGGTATTGAAAGTATTGAATTTCAAAATCGGTTTTTAAGACCTTAAAAGTTTTGAATTTGGCCAAAAGGCACATTATGTATTGAAAAAGTATGGAAATTCTAGATGGAAAAGAAATCAGAAGTATCTGAGCAAAATTTTACTGAAGGTAAAGCAGTTCATTAGTTGCGCTATATTACGCATTGTGCAAAATCGAGCTTCACGATTAAAAATTACAGAACGTGGAGAGAAGTAATGATATTGAGCTTTTTTAATTTAGTATTGAAATGGTATTGAAAAAGTATGAAAAATGAGTTTTAAAAATGTATGGGAATCCTGAGGACAATTTATTATTTGTTTATCTATACATGCACTGTGATGATAGACTCAAAACTATGGTATCAGCAAACCGTTCGATTCTGCCCGATTTGTGCGGAAGTTAGAGATTAGAGGGAAGCTTTTCATTTTCTTAGGATTTTACTCAAATCGTTAAAGGCTGCGTACAGTTCCTTTCCGTGGTGGAAAAAATGCGCAGAAACATCTGCTTGCCATTTTTCCCTACAAACCACAGGTCGGGGACTGTGAACCCCTCTTGAGGCCGTGTCAGTGATTTGAGGGGTCCCTGATATATGATTTAAGGGGACCATGAATGTCATTAGAAAGGTTTATAGCCTTCAACTTTGATGATTAAGACCGAATTTCAAATATTTATTGCAACGTTTTCTTCTTCAGGGGTCTGTAGCTTTCATTAGGATTGCACTGGGGGTCCGTGACCCACAAATGTTTAAGAAACGCTGTCGGAAGCGATAGGCGACATGGAATTGCGACTATCCCGACCGACACGCTTTCTTTTCGTCGCATCCCAGTCTCTGCTCAGAAAAAGCAGGGTTGCGGAGTCGGAAGTTTTTGGGTGGAGTAGGAGTTGGATTCGTAACAACACTACGAGTCAGAATTTTGTCCGACTCCAACTTAGGGAGTCCACTTGGATCATTTTTTACGTCACAATCCTGTGTCAGGAATCCTAACTCGTGTCTGTTGAAATGGTACAAATTATTTTGGAACTTTTACTGAAACAGAAAATTTTAGCTGTGTGCCACGATTTCCATTGATTGCTAGCTGCTACAAAATTGTTGACAGCCAAACTTCATTCACGTTATATGAAGGAGTCAGAGTCAGACATTTTACCTCGGACTCCAACCCTGAGAAAAAGAGCGTTTCAGTCGATCGCATTTCGCTCGTTTTCGTTCGTTCGCTCGCGTAAAGACCTTCTTGTCGATGCAGGGGGGTGCAGCTGACGGTCGAGATCCAGAACTCGCTTCCGCGTCAGGCTCCGTTCAAAGACTTCAATGCGAAGCTTTACGGCGATCCGGACGTTCAGAGCAAAGTCAAAGTGCTCAAGGACGAAGTCACCGCCTTCGCCCGACGTTTCCCTATTCCCGGGCTGCGCTATCTGTAGTAGACGCTGCTGCTGAGAGGACGAGGACGATCGTCAAATCGCAGACGGTCGAATATACTGTCAGTGCTCGTTCGTCATTGACCGAAAGGTGTAACTTTTACAGTAAACTGTTTACCTCCCAACTGTAGGGAAGAAGCATTGTTAGAAATTGCGTACTAATCGGGTGAGTATTGAGTTGATGTGGCGTTGTGTTTGCTCATTCTGCAACTGTCAAACCATACGTGTCGCCAGGGAGTCATGTTCCCCCCAATGTTTAGTATATCTATTCATTGTGTGCTGTGAGAAGCGGTTTCCCAAACAAAATACGGTTGCTCGCCTAACATCAAACATTTTGGCACCCCAAAAATTTTGGGCTGGCTACACCACTGGGCAGTTTTGGCTTAACTGACCCCAGAATTCGAATTACAAACTCTTTAGCGTATTAGATATTTGCAAGAAGACGTTTCTATAGATTCAAATATTTTGCAGTATTCGCAGCGCAATAGGGGGCAGTTGTCTCAAGCAGAAGGTTGCTTCACCCAGCCTTGGGAAAGCTTACTGTGTTTTCTAGGGAATCGCCAGGGAATTGTTCATGGGTTGAGCCATATGTATGACATATGCATGCCATTTTGTCGTTTTTATTAGCGAAGAAATTTGTTTCTAGACGGCTAGACGATATCAAATTATCGGTCATCCAGACAGCAGTATTTCACTTGTATATTATTTGACATTGTGACGAAACAACTATTGCACTTATTGTTTTCCTGAAAGTCGGTCAGGTATCTGAATCTAGTGCAGTGGTTGTTAAACTTTTTTGTCTGATTTTCCTTTTACCTAAGTCAAAAAATTTATTTTACCCCCAACAATATTTACTGTGTCAACGCATGATTTTTCTGAAGAGGGCCTGGGGGAGGTTCCCATGGAAAAACGTTGTGAACTTACCCTCAGATGCATGAATTTTTGTGTTTACTGGAACCAATTTTGGTAATGCTTGTACGAAACTTGTCAGTCTCTGTGATGAAACTTTAATGAAATACTCTTGCAAGCAAGCACGAATACTTTTAAGAAGTGGTTCACTGAGGTTGTTGAAATTCCTGAAACAATTTCATGCGAACCGGCATATCATTGAATCAAGGGGCGAAACGTTTGGAAGAAGGAATACACAGCAATGCTTAAATTTTTCTTTTCCTGAAAAATGACAAACAATTTCAAACCAGTCGGCTACTCAGTGAGTCTTTCGCGCTTGTTTTCTGCGCACGCACAACATTTGATTTTCTGGGAACAATGGTTGAAAGAGATACTTGTGCAGACCTTTTGCTCTATGGTGGGTGGATAAAGGCTGATTTAGATACAATAGTAATCTTAAGTGGGTTCGCGTCATTACTGCATCACGGCCAGATATCACATAAACTCGTTTGCTTATCCGACCGACTCACTTCTGACACTTCGCTATAAATGCTACCGGCAATAATCACAAATTACATTTTATTTTAATGATTTTATTAGCTTCATAAATGACGTAATGATGATCAAACAATGGTACTCACCAATAATAATTCTTTTTAACTTGCAACACTTCTCGAGTCAAATTCTCGCACAAGGACACTCATACAACTGTGCAATCAATAAAATGGTTTTCTTTTGGGTCAGATATTATACTAGGTCTTTGACAACTTGTTCAGAGTACTGTTGACTGAATCACTTTAACTCTTACTTTTGGTTGTGGATGTTCAGGACGCGGTTAAACTTCTCAACGGAAATTTGCCGTTAATCAAAGCGCTGCGCCGTTTCAACAATTCGTGACGCAAGGCTTAACGAAAGCATTTTGCTCAACCGCGCATTGCTTGGTAAACTGGTAGGAATTGTGTTTTTACAGTTCCCATGTTTATTGCCTAAAGTGACAGAGCTTCGCCCGGACAAGCCACTCAACTTGACCGGTTGAAGCCTGTTTATAGGACTTAGCCAGTTCAAAAACTCTTGATCGTTGGCCTAATTGGGGCACTCAAAATAGTTATCCAATCGACTTAACCTCAAGTTAGCACAGGGTTCCAAGAAGCAGAGTGTTTCACTTCTGAAGCCATAAGAGTTCAAACTCCTGAAGAGATTAGAACCTGTCGCCACCGCTGTTAGTTCCAATCCGAATTCTAGGTGCAAAAACTGCCCTATTTATACCCGAATTTCTGGAATTCCCCAGACGGTTTTTACTCATAATACCTCATTAATCGTTATTGATGATGGTCATGTGATGATCATATGCTGTCTGGTCACATGATTCGTGGCTGTCCGCATGACTGGGCTCTGGCCGGATGTATGGTCTGCCTCGTGATCGACCGATGATCGGATGTGTGGCTGAGCTTGAGGTTGCTGTACATTTTCGAGCTTTGTCTTGTTTTTCTTGCTTCAATGTTCTTTCCAGCTTTTAGCCTGCTGTACGGTGATGACTGGTCCTGGCTTAGCTTGCTGTACAGCAGCTAGTTGTAGCAGATAGAACTTGCCTGCTACATTCCTCCGGGAGTCACATAAATTGATTGTCTAATCTATTATTAGCTTTCTACTCTCTGTGATTCTAAGTTCTCCGGTGGAGGAGGATTTTGCAGTTCTTCAGAATCTTCGTCTTCCTCATCATGAAGAAGTTGTTCTTCCTCGTGGGGGACGGTATTAATCAGGGTTGATCCATATCCTGATGTAAAATTTTCACTGTCATTAGTATAGTCTTCAGGTGGAATCCAGTCAGGTTCTGAATTGGACATATGAGAGATGTCTCTGAGATCCTCTTGTGTTTCTTGTCTTCTTAATTTCTTCTTTTTGTTTTCGTGCGTCGGCTTTTACAGCCACTCTTTATTCTTATGGCGTCGAGGATCAATATGAGAACGAACAGGATGATCAAGGTGATGGCGGTTAGAAAGATAACCTTGGGCAATGAGAATTTTCATGGGTATGGTTTCTGAAATGAAGGTGGTCAGTTGGTGACTTTCTTGCCTTCATAATATTCGTCATATTTTTTCCAAATGTGTGGGTGTAACTGAATGTTCGTAGCCATATTTATATTGGCTTTTTCTTGTCTTCCTTTATAAAGATATTTATATGCAATTAGGAGTACTATAATTCCTCCCAGGATGCTGGCTGCAATGATTATGATCTTTATCGGTTCACTAATTACACTTACTCCTTTATCAATCACGTTTTCAACCAATCGTGATCCCGTGTCGATGATTTTTACACCGGCATCCCTGACGTCTTTTATAAGACCTGAGATACCTAAACCCACATCCACTCCTGGAAAGGGGATGGTGTTCAAATTTATTAGTGAACTCTAGCGTTTCTATAGGTTTTATTGTTATTGCTGCCAATTCCTGAAGTATTTTCGTATTTTCTTGATGTTGGGTTTTGTCCTTGAGGACTTTTCTCATTTTATCAAATTGTTCCAGTCGTTGTGACTGGTTTCTTAGAATTAACGGGTGTTCTTTGACCCATTTGGTAAAGTTTTGATGGTCTTGTTTTATTAACCTATAAATTTCTGTATTGTATATAATTCCTTCTGTGATCTGATTTCGATAAATGGTATCGTTTCTCAGAGAAGGAATATTTTTCAATTTTTTTAATGCTTGTAAAATTAATTTTCTGGCGTTGTATTCCTTTATTGCCAGTTGCGTTGCATGAGCATTTTGACTTAAGATTAATTTTCTGTTTTCAGTAGACCGTCTGGTCGTAATTATCTGTTGTTCGAGAAGTTGTCTATTAAATGCAAGTACAAAATTTTCAAATCTTTGTTGTCTATTTGTTAAATTTGCCGTTACTCTTGAGAGAGTGGCAATTGCGTTAGCAAGTTCAAGTTGTTGTATTTGTTGATCTGTGACTTGGTCTTCTACTTGATTCAGTTGAAGTGTAAATTTGTTCTCCAACCATATCATTGTACGTTTTCATTTATACTTCAATTATACTTGCTATTAATGCTCCCATTAAGACTGAGATTAAAATTACTGCAGCAAGAGTAACTTCTCTTCGTGTCCTGGGGTTGTCGTGTATTCTCGTTACGTTTCCGTATATCGTGTAATTGTTTGGTAGGAAACATGCATTAGAATATGCAATTGAGGGTTTGTTCTCTTCAATATCCGGAAGAATTCCGGGTTTTTCCATTGCTGTTTTTAAAGAGCCTACTGCTAATTTGCATTGTGGTTCTTGTGTTTTTGCACAGATACTTGTGTTATTATGATAATTATAGCAATTATTTGTTGTGTTTTTATGATAATTATAACACTTTTATATTGCTTTTGTTGTACATATTGTGCATTATGCATATCTGTAATCGCTGAGCTTATTCTTTCACAATATTTATTGCCTTTGTGATAGGCCATCATTGTATGATTAGGGAATAATGTATCGCTTAGCATTACATCCGGTATTACTGTTAAGTAGGACAATTGGTGTTCTAGAGCAAAACGAATTGGTGTTTTCCTTGTTCTTATTGGTCCGTTTATTATGGTTATTATGTACCAGGTGGGTATTTAATTTAAGATACAGTAAGCGTCTGATGTAGTCTTCAAATCGAATGGAAATTGTCTGCATCACGCTGCATTGATTGATGTGGTCAGTGAGCGTTTCTAAATATCGTATATATTTAGTTGTGCATGAAAGGGTCCATTAGTAGTAAAGGAGGCTGATGAATGAAGTACGCAAAACCATTTGGTGTAGAGCACTGTTTGTTTTTAAAATGCTTTGCAAACATGCCGTAGCTGCGACTTTGATTGTAGGTTGCTTAACTTCCTGAGTGAAGATGATACGTTGTAAGGTTTATTTTAGTGTCTTATGTTATTGAATGTGACTTTAGCAATGAATGCAAATTGGAGGAAATACTGCTCGGAATTTAGAATAGTGAAATTTTATAGAAATGATGTTATAGCAATTGGCTTAGTTATAGTTCTGTATAGCTAACTAGTGGCCTACATTGTGCACCAGAGATGAGGCTGACGTGTATTAGAGCGGTAAGCCAGAAAGACATGGTTGTAAAACTACATGTCATGTCGGATTCTACGTTGTGCTTAGGAGATTTTCAGTAAAAGAGGTGAATTAAACCAAAAAAATATGAAGAACTATTACAGCAATTAACTGACCAGTCAGGGTTGGATTCGCACCCAAATTACAAAATGTGTCTAGTAAGGACGAAGGTTTAAACAGGTGGCAAGAAATGGCTCTGTTATGAGAATATGCATTGAAGTTGCTACAGTGCGGAGAGCGGCTGAATTGCTGAACAAAAATAAGTCATGAAAAAATCAAAACGATTCCATGGCGTTTAATGGTATTGCGTTTGAATCTCAAAGTTTTAGAGCAAGCCATCCGGGTATCGACTAGGCTTTGAGACATTTAAGTTAGGCCGCGACATGAATATTGCATCGTTTCACGCAAGCAGTTTATCTGATCTGTAATTCTGAGAACATGCTATGTTTTACTATGTGTTTGTTTTTGAAAAGCGGCCTAGTGGCAAAGTGAAAGGTGATGTTTTTTGACCAAGGCGAAAATTCAAAACAACTGAAAAAAATCTGTGTCGCCTGCTAATCCGCTGTCCAACGTCTGAGTAAATGACTGAATAAAAAGTTATCTTGTGCGCATATCTAAAGCGGTGAAGGACTTAAAATCGCATGATATTGGAAAAATGTCTTTTAGCTGATGTACAAGTGATGATTTTTATGCGCTTTCTTGCAAATTGTGTTATGAATGTGTAAAGCAAGATCGTTTCGGTATATTTTTAACGCGTACTGAAAAAGTTTGTTAAATTTTTGTGCAAGGGTGTGAGTGCTAATGTAGTCTGAAGACAGGTTTGTTGACGCTCAATGTTCAAGTATTAGTCTGGCCGCAACGCAAACTGAATGTAGAAAGCTGTGTTTTCTTGCAAAAGTCGTTTAAAAATTGAGACGCTCGCCTTTGCGGATGATTTGGGAAAGTTCCAAAGCTATTCAGTGTGTGAGCTAAAACGTGTCGCGCCTTCATATCAAAAATGAAAATTAAAAGCAATGACTATATTTCAAACCACGTGTCTAAAAATGTGGTAACTTTTCAAGATGTATTTAAACAGAGATGCTATGTGAAAGCATTATGCAAAAAAAATTCAAAATAAAGTGATGTAAACACTGTACACCACTGCCCGTTCGTGAGACAGCGATTCGTGAGAGACGCAAGCACGTTCCCGAAGGTTTTATTGTGACGACCCTCGCTGTTGAATGCAAACGTTACGAACAGCGAGTGTTTTGCCGTATCTGCGGGTGATCCTAGAAGCAAGTTCGTAATGCGCCTTACGCGATGAATGTTTGGCACGGCAGACTGCGCAGAGCGTGGCAATCGCCCTATCATTGCTTTTAATCACTGCTTAGCAGAAGAGAGAATTATGCAAATAGGAGAATTAAAGTTTCGAAAGACTGACTGCTATTTCATCTGCGGCTAATAGAATAATGGTGAAAGAGTGCTTTGTTTTTCTTAGGTTGAGAATGACAGAACTTTGATCAGCGAATTTATCAAAAGAAGTCTCGATATGGTTGTAATATGTAGATGTTGAACGTAAAATGGAAGAAAAACATTTTGTCACTGAAGTGATAGGAATGTAGAAATGAGAAGTGGCTGTTCCTTTCGAGAATCTGCAATAATGATTCAACATTGCTTAATCTGAAATTATTCCTGGATTTGGCATAACGCATGTTTAGCTATCCTATTTTAATGCTGCATCTCAGCAAATTGCGATAAGAGATCAACAATCCTCGCGGGTCGGTTCTCCTCATCAAGCAATTCGCGGTAAAAATAAAACTGCATTTCTTTGTTTGTTCACAGTTTGTTATGTGAATGCTAAGTCTGGATGTGACTGTATCTCGACAATGACTTTGTAATTTTTGTTGTAAATCAACGTCTGTTATTTGAGGCTTTGGACTGTACAAATTTGCTGCTTCTTGTAAGAGTGGGGTTGAAGGTAATGAAACCACTGGGAAACTAGGCAAGTTTTCATATAATTCCAAGGAATCCATTAGTTTCACATCAAAGAACGTGCTGATCATAGTAGAACCTATAACTAGGGGCAATAGCACAGTCTGGGTGCAATAACACAGTATAATGAACATAATACAGAGATTCATTTTGTAACCGTCTAGGAGTTTATTATTAAACCTATAAAAATCATAGAGTTAAATAACAAACTCAATGAAATTAGCTTTTTATGTATTGATTGTTTATAAAAACATGCTAATACAAATGTTATTTGAAGTTGATCGATTTTTAAATATATTTCTGTTTGCGTTGCTTGTGACATGCAAGTTGCAGAGTAGTTGCTTGTCCTGAGAAGAAGTCTCGAGACGTTTGAAACTCTGTAATAAATGCACAAAAATTTTTTATAAACTATGTTAAAAAAAGGCTTTTTGAGGTAACAATATTTTCTTATTAGTAGAAGTGTCGAACTAAATTTTTGTTGTAGAAAAAATGTGACACTCTAAATATAACGTATGTTTCGTGTAAGGAATTAGAATTTTTGGTAATGATCAAAATATGTATTAGTATGTAATGTGTGTATGCAGTCAGTGAAGGGCTGATCTGAAGAAAGATCAAAGTTGTCTAATGGAGCTAATGTGAAGCAGGATTCGATCCAGGCGGGTCACAAAGGGATGTGGCCGGCATGCCGTGCATGGTCAGGCACCCATTTGTAATGCAAAAATTTGCATTAGAAACATGTACGCGTCCTAAAGATGTAAGGGTGAAACGCCTAAGTGTGAAAATGTTCACTGTGGAATGATGAAAGGAGCATTGCTCACCTTAATCAAACGGCCTCCCGAGGCGCTAAGCGGAACAAGGTAAAACCTTGAATGGCTGAAAATAGTGGTGCTCACTGACTGAATGAAAGGTCATACAATTTGGAGGTTTCGTAAGAGTTTTTACATACGCTTTTTTTGCAAAGCTATGTTATATTTGCAATTTGGGTTGCAGTATGGGTGTCACAGTTTTTAAACTTAAATATGAGGGCCCTAAGACGGATGTTTCTTTTAAAGTACACTATTTTTCAAAATAATTTTTAAGTAATGAAAGCAAGTAAGGAGTGTGTTAGCAAGTTATGAAACGTCGAACATGCACTGGACGCTAGAAATGTGTATGTCACAGTATTTTAAATTTTAATATAAATTACACAGAAATTAATATCTATTTTAAAAGTTGTTTATCTACAAAATATATCAAAGTGTCAGAGGCAAGTGAAAAATATGTTAGCAAGTAATTAAACTGATAACAAACATTAGGTGCCAAAAATATGCACGTCGCAATATTTTTGTTCAGAAGAATTAAGATGTATTTGAAAAAGCAGAGTCATTATGAATTATGATGAAGTATCAGAAGCAAGTAAAAAAAATATCAGAAGTACTTAAACTTCTAATATATGTTGGGCGCCAAAAAAAATGTACAGACCTTTTGCTCTATGATGGAGGGATAAAGGCTGATTTAGATACAGTAGTAATCTTAAGTGGGTTCGCGTCATTACTGCATCACGGCCAGATATCACAAAAACTCGTTTGCTTATCTGACCGACTCACTTCTGATACTTCGCTATAAATGCTACCGGCAATAATCACAAATTACATTTTATTTTAATGATTTTTTTAGCTTCATAAATGACATGTAATGATGATCAAACAATGGTACTCACCATTCACCAATAATAATTCTTTTTAACTTGCACCACTTCTCAAGTCAACTTCTTGGACAAGGACACTCATACAACTGTGCAATCAATAAAATGGTTTTCTTTTGGGTCAGATATCATACTAGGTCTATGACAACTTGTTCAGAGTACTGTTGACTGAATCACTTTAACTCTTACTTTTGGTTCTGGATGTTCAGGACGCGGTTAAACTTCTCAACGGAAATTTGCCGTTAATCAAAGCGCTGCGCCGTTTCAACAATTCGTGACGCAAGGCTTAACGAAAGCATTTTGCTCAACCGCGCATTGCTTGGTA
>Ga0210059_1015001_pt1 | contig 11370 bp, 8 predicted proteins | sample Ectturendosymbi2_FD_188042 | JGI IMG/M metagenome (GOLD analysis project Ga0210059, IMG submission 188042) | Ecteinascidia turbinata endosymbiont from Florida, USA - Sample 2 (SPAdes) (version 2) | ecosystem: Host-associated > Tunicates > Ascidians > Unclassified | place: Key West, Florida... | reverse complement strand
GAATTTAGTAGTATTGATTCCTGCAGTAAGGATATTTTATACAAGATATATATTTCTTTATAATTGGAAGAGTGGATCCCAGTAAATTATAGTTGAGGCGAGAGTAAACAGTAGGATCCATGGTTATTCATCTTGTTTTAATTAAGAAAGACCACAGAAGATATAACAGGCTAACACGGGAGTTGTGTCAATTTCAGTCGGAATTATTTTTGATAATTTAATGAAGTTATTTTGTAATCCTTAAAGAAATTTAATCTCATAAGGAATCTGTTGAGAATCGTGGTGATATTTTGTGTTATTAAGCAGAGATACAATTACTTAGATTAATAACATGTAAAATTTAGATCCATTAGTTTAGTTATTACTATATGAGTTAAAAATATGTTTTATTATATTATGGTAAAATGAGATTGTTTGTTGTTACCTGTCAATCAGGTTTATTTTAGCAGGTTAAAATGAATGCTGAACTTCGACAACTTTTGGAAAGATGCCCTGGTTACAGCAAAGAGGCCCAACAGGAATTTATGGAGAATATTCGGAAACTAGAGGAACAACCACAATCCCGTACAAAACAAATATTGATATTGAAATCAGAACATCTGGGAGAATGGCATCAAATCGACCCACCTAATATTGAACAGGGAGTAGATAAAAATTTAACTCTTTCTCAAACTATAGATTCAACAAACTTGAACGTGGAAAATACTCCATTTTTAGGGAATGATAATTCTATGCCATTAGGGACACCGAGTTCCTTAGTATCGATGCTTTATGCTCAGACGTCCATTCTTTTCCAAACTGGAGAATTTTTTATATGACACCCTGTGCTCCGCTGAAGCTCCTCCATTATTAAATAGTAAAACAAACATTATTCTAAGACTTTCAGGATTAAAAGTCAATGAATACCACGGTATTATCTTCGATTTTGTACCCAAAAATCAATATTCGGGAATATTTGATAAATTCCACATGGGTGGAGATAATGGTTTAACCTTATGTTTTACGAAGAAAGCAGTGCTAGATAGAGTCACCATACCAAAGGGTAGTGTATTTGGATTCCTTTATGCAATGGCCCAATTAAACGGTTAAAACTTCATGCTGCGATTATAAACTGCATATAGAATTGTTTGACTATTTTTTCCATAATTGTTTTAGTTTAGTAGTATACCCAGTTTGGAAACGTTTCATTATCGTTTTAAGGTTCAATTTCATGACATAAAAAGATATAGGAGGCCTCCATGAAAGAGATGAGTTCAGGGATAACCTGATATTTTGAACAAAAATTTTTTTTTTTTAGAATATCTAGTCATTTTGTACTTTGAGAGGCGGTATCTCATAAAAAAATGCTATTGCTATTGCTAGCCTAAAATCAAGAATTTTGCCCCCCCAAATTTTTGGCACTCCCCAAAGTTTTGGGCTGGCTACGCTACTGGTAGCAAAATGCATTTTTAGGGAGGAGTGACTTAATGACAGCTACGGCCGTCACATCCTGTCCCTGTATTCCTGATTGAGTATTCTGTGCTTGGTCGGGATGCATAAATAAACTGAGCTGTGACGGAGTGAACGCGTCAACGTCATGATCAAGAGAAGAATGAGGATGAAGGAGAGAAAGAGAATGCGAAAGGAGAGTTTTGTCGACAAAACGTGGCCAAGGAAAAACTGAGCGTCATCTAGTCTATACCATTCGATAAGGTAAAAAAATGCATGACGACCATGATTGTGAGCCGCACAAATGATGAAACAAATCATAATGTGTCTAATGGGGTTAGACAAGGGGGAGTACTGAGTCCATACTTGTTTGCTGTTTATTTAGATGATTTATCCAATGAACTAAACAACATTAAATCAGGGTGCTATATTGGTGAAGTCTTATTAAATCACTTGATGTTTGCTGATGATATTTGTGTGTTTTGTTCAAGTGTACGTTGGTTGCAAATAATACTAGATTTGTGCCAGGCTTATGCAGAATCGCATGGGATTATTTTCAACTGCAACAAAACTGCTTGTATGACATTTAAGGCTAAGAGTGCAAAAAGCACAGCCACTCCAGTATTGAAATTGTGTGGTCAGTACGTAAAATCTGTTGACCAATACAAATATCTGGGGATTGTATTGGATGCTGAGCTCTCAGATGACAAACACATTCAGAGACAACTGCGATATCAATATTGCGCAGCAAACAAACTGCGAGCTTCCTTTCCCGATGTTCAAATCCAGTTAAAAACGTACTTTTTCGTTCCTGTTGTACGCCCGTGTATGCATCACAATTATGGTGTAATTACTGGAAGTCATGCATGCAGAGATTGCATGTGGCTTACAACTTTGGATCCAGAGCTCTATGCAACTTGCCCTGGTGAGCGAGTGTTAGTAGCCACCAGGTTCAATGTAACATTCCTACCTTTGAGGCTCTGCTACGTAAATACAAGTACCTGTTTATCGAAAGATGTAGAAAATCTAACAACATATGGTTACGTGCTTTGATGCAGTCAGATTGTTTGTATTCGTCCCTCTTCTCTGAACACTACAATCGCATTCTACTCTGAGAATGAGTGATCGAACTTTGCAGTGTCCGTTTGATTGATGGCGTGTCATGCCACAATGCTCTCGCATTTTAACTAGACTTGACCAATTTAGGAAATGGCGCCCTACTCCGCAGTAGTGTTGTAACAAGTGTTACGGGTTAGCCAACATTAGTGTTAACAATGTGTCTGTAACCCTATGGTTCTGTCTTCAGTGCAATTGCAAAAAGTGTCTGTAACCCTGTGATTCCGCCGGCTTCGATGCCCTACGTTCTGTTTTGTCTGTTTTTATTGACCTGCGTTCTGCAGACTGTGTGTGTTCAAACTATGGACGTCGTGCCTGCTCATAAACAAATCAATTAAAATTAAATAAGGCTCGGCTTACAATCGAATAAATACTGGTATTGTCCATCGTTCTTTGTCAAAATGCACCTGGATTCATGCTTCGGTGACCGTGAAAAGATCATTCAACTCCACTTTGGTTCGTATTTTTCCAACGATTGAGAGGATTCGTTCCAAACTTCTACAGGTTTCTGGAGGCGCTGATATAAGTTTGTTGTGTTTTTTCCAAATCCAATTCCGGCGTCGAGGCTCACATTACTTCGATTATTCTGCAGATATCAAATACACTTATGTGACAAGGTGTGAAAACATTTCTACTTGCAGTGACAAGAACATATACGCGCATGCGTGTCGCATTTGCAATATTTTGATCGATCAACTCCATGAAACACGGAACAGAAATCAAATTAATCTCCTTTGTGCAGGTAATAAAGTTTTTGTAAAATATTAAGCTCAAGGGGGGATGGTTTAAACCCACCACCATCCCCTTGCTTGCGCCCTTGGGTGTGCGTCAGACAGTCCAGCCGCACACTCAATGCTCCACTGTTCGTATTCGACAAAACATCAGCGTAGGTTGATTTTGCAGTTATAGATTGCTCTGACGCAGTGACGAGTGTATTTTACTCCCCTGTTTCAACGCGCAGCCTGATATTTTTGCAATTTTGAACTGCTGCGTCGTAGCGTTGAGTTTATTTTCCTCCGATATCATAACCTGGAGAGGTGATAGATTATGAGCAGTGCAATGACACATAAAATAATGAGAGTGCCTGTAGAAGTATATGCATATTGTGTCAACAAATTTCGCGAAAACGTTGGTTTGGAAACATAAATATTACGTCAAATTGTGACGTCACAAACACCGCATACCAAATACAAATGACCACCATATGCCACTGAATGAACCCCCCCTCACATGAAAATTTTCTAAGTAAGAAACGAAAATGAGGGTTATTACGCAGTTGTGAACCCACATTGGACCATTGTTCCATTGTTGGAACATGTTCTAGGCCGTAGCTGCATTGAGGCAAATGAGGCACTTGCCTCGGTAAACTTTATGTAATGCTGCTACAAATTTGTAACGCTAGATCAGATCATATTATATTGTGTGGAAATTTTGAAAAGAGCAGGCACTGCAGCTACACTGTGTTGCAACCACCAGAGATACTACCAGCCTAGATTACATAAGGGCAGGATGTTACGTTTCCGTAAATTACATTTAACAATATTCCAAGCCGGTGACGCAATTAACATATTCGCCTCGGTAAAAAAATTGACCCTGACTACGGCCATGCTGTTGTTGCTAAGCAACCGCAGAAAATGTACCCGATTTTTGTACTACTGTAATTTTTATGTCAGGACATATATGAAGCGGATACTGAAAAACAGAAGCATACGATTTGTATTTTTGGTAGTGGTCTTTAATGGGTATTTTAAGCCGAGCGTGCGCCACTTTTTTTGTAAATCTTTGCAATCCTATAACTCGCCAGGCGATTGAGCTGGAGAGCTGTTCAAACCCTCTACGGATTCAGCAAGTCTTCTAGTTGAAATCAAAAAAAAAATTTTTTCGCTTTTGATTTGTTTTTTGGAGGTGACGTCAAAATGAGAGCATGTTCTGTAATTTTTGGCCACCTTTACCTGGCTCTGGGCCCCAATTCATTGACCCAATCTTTTGACTCAATGTTTTGTTGAAAACTAAGTCATCCGCGTCTATAGAAGTCCGCATCTATAGAGCCCTTGATTGACTTGCTAGCATATCTGTAGCCAAAATGATGGGTCAAAAACCCTGTTTTTGGCCTAATTCAAAACGTTTCAGAAAAGGCATAATTTGCCCTCTCAGGGCAAATTTTGGCCAGCCATAACTCGGCAGCAGATTGAGCTAGAGAGCTGTTCAAACCCTGTAATAACTCGTGGCGTCGTGTAGTTTAGAATAAAAAGTTTTTTAAATTTGGGTTGGGGGTTTTGGGTCCAGGGATCACGATAGGGGTACGTTTTTTGGTTAATTTTATGACGTCATTATACGATCTCACGCGCCAATATTTTGGCTCGAAGTTTATTTTGGATTCTAGGCTAGAATACGAGTCTTTAGAGTCCTTGATCAAGTTTCTAGCGTTTCTGGTTCAAAAATTATGCCAAAAATATTGCAAATATTTCAGGAATGTCCTAGGGAATTTTGGGGATTTCCCTAATTATTAAACCATTTTTGCCATAACTTTTCAACTAGAAACGCTAGAATGTCCATCAAACCCTCTTAAACTCGTACTTTAGCCTAGAATGCTTTTAAATCCAGTGCGGTTTCGCACCATGAAACCGGCTCGATTTTTGAACACCCACGGGACGTTGACGTCATCCAATGTTTTGACAGACCTGTCAAAACATCCTGTGATTTTGTAAACATGGCCACAAAGGCCGAAAACGCACGGTGAAAAATTTCTTTTCAGTCTAAACTACAAGTCTTTTCCTATTTAGAGCGGATTTGAACAGCTCTCTAGCTCGATCTGCTGGCGAGTGATGGCCATTAAGAAAAGGGTGTATTCCATCCCAGGTTAGGGTTTGTGGGTGCAGAAATTTTCACCAATTTTTGTTTTTTTGTCCATAATTTTTGCTGCAGATATGCCTGAAAGCCATTCAAGGGCTCTAAAGACGCGGATTTTGGCCTAGTTTCCAAAAAAATCTTGAGCCAAGACAATGGGTCAAAGGTCGGGATCAAGGTCCAGGTAAAGGTGGCCCAAAAAACGCAAAAACACCCCCACTTATGGCTTTCCCCCAGAGAACGCCAAACCCAAAATGAAAAAAATTTTTTCGATCTCAACTAGAAGACTTGCTGAATCCGTAGAGGATTTGAACAGCTTTCTAGCTCAATCGCCTGGCGAGTTATAGGATTGCAAAGCTCTGCAAAAAACGTGGCACACGCGGGACTTAAAGGGTTCTGTTTTCGCGTACATTTTGCTTGTTAATTTGTCGACTTAATGCAAATACCACGTAATGAATTTGCATTCAAATTTCAAGGAAGATAGAAATGGGCCAAAAAGTAATAATTAAGTTCCGTTAGGAATCTGCGTTATCGTCTGCGTCCAGAAACCATCTCACCACTTTTTGCATACCTTTCGTCCACTACGTATGTTTAAGATTGTGTTCAGCCATAGTTCACTTAATCCGAAACAATTGACTTTATTTTGTCTGCCAAAATGATCAGCGCAAGCGCTGACACCATTGGCTACATTACCAATTTCTGTAGCATGATAGAACTGTTGCACGAGCTCAAAAACGGCAGTTGCTAAAATAGAAGCATTTGATAATGTCTCAGCAGGGAAAAGGAAAACCAAAAAATTGCTGGACTTCTATACATAACAAAATATCGAAAGTTTTCTTGCGTACTTCATGCGCATTATCAGTTTTTGTGTAGTTCAACAAAATTCGATCTTGCAAACCGGGGTGCGTCAGCCAGTCCAGCCGCACACTTTCTATGCTCCACTGCTTGTACTCGACAAGACATCAGCGGAGTCTCATTTTTACACTGTAAATTGCTCTGACGCAGTGATGATATGAGTGTGTTTTATTCCACTGTTTTAACGCGCAGTCTGATATTTTTGCAGTTATGAACTACAGTGTCGTAGCGTTGAGTGTATTTTGCTCCGATTTCCTAACCTGGAGCGCTGACAGTTTATATTCAGTTCAATGACACATAAATTAAGGGGAGTGCGTGTAGAACAATATGCATATTACAGTGGTTCTTAACCTTTATATGCACTCGTACCCCCTGACCTTTCATCAAATTTTCTCGTACCCCTTGTCTGAAATCAAGTAATTGATAGTAACATAGTTTCGTCGCAACGAATATAACGATACAATGAACTTGCAAAGTACACCAAAAATCAGACAGGGGTAAAGTTTTTTTTGCTGTTTTTTTTTCAATAATTATGCTGTAGCGTGGCTCTTCGTTTAAGACAGCCACTTGCTTGCATGTCATCATCGAGCTCTTACAGATTCCTGGCCTTAGTTTCGATGTCCAAGCGAGTTGAGAAACTGCTTTCACGTAAGTAGGTTGTTGAAAATAGCACAAGGACTTCCGAAGATGTCTTTGCTAACTGCGAGAAAGTGCTAACTGCGAGAAAGTGAGTTGTGTGCACCAGAAGGTACCTAATTACATTGAACGGAAGTTTATTTTAATTTTTCTACTCGTTTTCATGTCAACTAGATCTTCCTCATACCATCATTGTCATCCATAGATTTTAGGTTAAAAATAAATGGGTTCTGTCCTGCATCCAACCCTGTGAAACAGAAGCCTCTCCTGGTTGAAGCCTTAAAGCAACCCTGGAAGGACTGCTGTAACACCTGCGCATGCTTTTATATTTCAATGACAATGATTAAGGATATTTTTCCCTTGGAAACTGCACCAATACAACTGACATCTTGCAAACGTTTCGATAACAACTGTTATCATCTTCAGTGCATAGCAACTATTGCTATAAACTGCACCAAGTTGTGGAAAATCAACATAGGTGCCTGATCCAATGCAACTAATACAGATTGAAAGTTTATTAATGAAGGCAGATATGCTTTCCCTAGTTGTGATCATGTTCATCGCCGTTACCCGAATAGAGGTGTTCAAGTCATTAAGGCGGCTTGATATATCTGCAAGGTATGCCAAAGGACATAACAAATTCCTCGTTTTCAAAGTACCCTACTATGCCACTACTTCGGTGTCTCAGAAACTGCTCGATTTCTTTGCACAGCTCAAACACGAGTAAGCACTCGAACACGGGATAGCCACCTCACTTCTGTGTGGAAAAGAACACTGTGTTGATCCACAACTTCGTTACAAAAAACTTTGAACACGCGGTGATTCAAGGCATGGCCTCTAAAGCTTGCAGCACTCACAACAATCGAAAACACATTTTTTTTATTTTCGGGGCGTGCATGCCTGGGTTTAAATTTCAGGGCGTGTATCCTAGAAAAAATTTGGTGGTTCGTACCCCTTGTTTCAGTGCTTCGTACCCCCAAGGGGTACGTGTAACCCCGGTTAAGAACCACTGGCATATTACGTCGTGAAACTTCGCCAAAACGTTGGTTTGGAAACAGGAATATGACGTCAAATTGTGACGTCACAAACAACGCACACCAAATACAAATGACCACCGTATGGCACTGAATGAAACCCCTCGTCATGAAAATTTTCTGCCTACGCCACTGCATATTCGTCCAGCTGGGAGGAGGCATGTCACCAAAAGTGGCACGATAATTCTATACTTTCATGGCAATTTCCTACCTACTGACAACGTGTCTGAGGGCAAGGCAGTTTTATACAATACATACTCTGTGAACAGAACTAGTTTTTGTTATTTGGAAATAGAAACATGTCCCGTGGACATCCCAGTTGATTTCTACGTGACAGGAATCAGCCCTAGAAACCTTAAGAAAGCTGCAAAATTGAAGCTTACTGATTTTCGTGTAAATTTCTTGCTTTGCTTGCTCTTTGGTCCAGCTGACTCGACAAACTGATGGTGTTTCAAATGGATTAAGCAGTGATACATTTTTTTAATGTCGTGAAAACTGAATAACAAAATCTTTTTTCACTGAAATTTGTTCGTTTGGAACAAACACCCCAACCGTTGCGGAATTTCACACATGTTTTTCCTTTGGAAGAACGTTTTGACAATTCGCATTGTGTGTAAAGATAGACCCAAATCACTGTTGTTGAGTCTTCTGTTCTTCGTGGTAAGAAACTTAGGTCTACAAATTGCGGGTCCAGAACCGTCGCCAGAAAGTCATCAATAGCGGGGCTTTTCGTGTGTGCAGGGCGGCCTGACATTCTGAAAATTTGATAAAAACTCCACTGATTGATATTGTTGGAGCTTTGTTTGGGGGGGGGCTAAGCCCACCAGATTGTGCTGGTCTGGAATCATAATTGGCAGTTTCTGTGCCCTTGAGAGCTGTGAGCAGTCTTTGGTTTACAGCTTTACGGTTTGCCTTGACAGCTCCTTCTGCAATCATGAGGACAAAAAATCAAAGAGCACTGAGCAAGCTTGTTGAGAACTGATCCTCTCATCGACTTTTTTACCAGCTCAGAAAACTTGGCAGTGGCTAAGTCATTTACTCCAAACTGCCTCGCTCCTTGCAAAATGAACAAACCCACTGCGTTTTCAGCGTATTCTTCAACGGAAATAGAGGTTTGAGCCAAGGGGCAAAAATTTAGTTGAACTGGGCCCAATGGCCACCGAAGGGGAAGAAAATGTGGAGAAGTGATAGTGAATCCGGATGTGGATGTCTATACTGAAACCCGAAATCACCGGGAAGCATTACAAATGACGCAAGAAACAACTTGCTGAAAACCAAAAGTGTACTAATATCGAAATATAAAGTAAGTGGGTGCCCAGTTTTTTACATTTAGCTTTCCAGGGGGCGGTTTGCCCCCTTGCCTCCCTCCTATGTTACGCCACTGTCCTAAACGCTCTCCTTTCCTCAGGACAAATGAATGGCAGAGAAAGGTGTTAACCCTTATACCTCCAAATCTCATGTGTTCTGCAAGATACGGAAGCTAATAACTGAAGACAAACAATGCTCTTTGTTGCATTACCAAACTTGTAATGTCAAAGTGTCGGTATCAGTTTGAAGAAGTAAAATGATTCATTGATAGTAAGAGTTTTTTTGTGACAAACAGTTTGGAAAAAGAACTTGCAGTTATTATGAAAATAACGCCCAAAGTAGATGATGTAAACGAAATTTTGCAGATATTTCGGTTACTCCTGCTACCATCATCAGTGCAATTGCAACTTGTAATTACATCTGTATCATAGGCGTACAAGGCGGGGGGGGGGCGGCCACCCCCCCGGGCTTGAAAACTTTCAGGGCAAACTCTGTTTTCATGGCAACCGCAAGTTCTTCAAAAATCCTGAATAATAAAATATATTTCAGTACAGTGAAAAATTCCAGAGCAACTCTGTTTTTCAGGGCAAGCGCAAGTTGCTCAAATATCTTGAATAATAAAAAATATACATTCAATACAGTAAATTCAGGGCACCCTCTGTTTTTCAGGGCAAGCCCAAGTTACTCAAAAATTCTGAATGTAAAAAGTATATTCAATACAGTGAAAAATGCCAGGGCAACTCTGTCTTCAGGGCAAGCGCAGGTTACTCAAAACTCCAGAATAATAAAAAATATATTCAATAGAGCGAAAATTTTCAGGGTAAGCGCAAGTTGCTCAAAAATCCTGAATAATAAAAAACACATTCAATATAGTGAATTCAGGGCACCCTCTGTTTTTCAGGGCAAGCCCAATTTACTCAAAAATTTTGAATGTAAAAAGTATATTCAATACAGTGAAAAATGCCAGGGCAACTCTGTCTTCAGGGCAAGCGCAGGTTACTCAAAACTCCAGAATAATAAAAAATATATTCAATAGAGCGAAAATTTTCAGGGTAAGCGCAAGTTGCTCAAAAATCCTGAATAATAAAAAACACATTCAATATAGTGAATTCAGGGCACCCTCTGTTTTTCAGGGCAAGCGCAAGTTGTTGAAAAATCCTGAATAATAAAAAACACATTCAATATAGTGAATTCAAGGCACCCTCTGTTTTTCAGGGCAAGCGCAAGTTGTTCAAAAATCCTGAATGTAAAAAGTATATTCCATAAAGCAAAAGATTTTTGGGCAACTCTATTTTTCAGGGCTAGCGATAGTTGCTAAAAAATGCTGAATGATAAAAAATGCATGTTCAAAACAGTGAAAAATATCAGGGCACCCTCTGTTTTTCAGGGCAAGCGCATGCAAAATGCCCTATAACTCCTGAATGTAAAAAGTATATTCCATACAGTGAAAAATTCCAGGGTGCCCTCTGTTTTTCAGGGCAAGCGCAGGTTACTCAGGACCTCTGAATAATAAAAAGTGTCTGTTCAATACAGTGAAAAATATCAGGGCAATTCTGTTTTTCAGGGCAAGAGCAAGCTGCTCAAAAATTATGAATGTAAAGAGTATATTCCATACAGCGAAAAATTTCTGGGCAACTCTGTTTTTCAGGGCAAAGGCAAGTTGCTCAAAACACCTGAATGTATAACGTATATTCAATACAGTGAAAAATTCCAGGGCAGCTCTGTTTTTCAGGGCAAGCGAATGTTACTCAAAACTCCTGAATAATAAAAAATATATATTCGGTACAGTAAATTCAGGGAACCCTCTGTTTTTCACGGCAAGCACAAGTTGCTCAAAAATTCAGAATGTAAAAAGTATATTCCATACAGCGAAAAATTTATGGGCAACTCTGTTTTTTCAGGGCAAGCGCATGTTGCTCAACTCCTGAATGATAAAAAATATATAATCAGTACTGTGAATTCGGGGCACCCTCTGTTTTTCAGGGAAAGCACAAAGTTGCTCAAAAATCCTGAATGGTAAAAAATATATTCAATACAGTGTAAAATTTCAGGGGAAACTCTGTTTTCAGGGCAAGCACAAGTTGTTAAAAATCCTGAATGTGAAAAGTATATCCAATACAGTGAAAATTTTCAGGGCAACTCTGTT
>Ga0210059_1015000_pt1 | contig 11372 bp, 10 predicted proteins | sample Ectturendosymbi2_FD_188042 | JGI IMG/M metagenome (GOLD analysis project Ga0210059, IMG submission 188042) | Ecteinascidia turbinata endosymbiont from Florida, USA - Sample 2 (SPAdes) (version 2) | ecosystem: Host-associated > Tunicates > Ascidians > Unclassified | place: Key West, Florida... | reverse complement strand
CGGATGTTTGCTTTGCGCAATACAGGAAGCTGCATGAAGCATTTCTGCGCACGTCTCAGGCAGTGCTGTTTCGTTCTGGTGGCCCTCTTCCTCGCATGACTTGATACAGTTACGTGTTTAAAAAAAGTCGCCGTATATCCTGAGATTTTTTCCTTTATGTTAATTTTTGCAAATTAAACTTTTTTGCATATTTTGTTATAGTGCTTACAACCCTGTTTCCTACAACCTTTTTCTTTTTATTCGCAGTCGGACCGTAAAAGACGAAGATCAGCCTCCATATCGCCAGTCAGAGAGTAAGTTACCACTCAGTGTTTCTCGTCAGACTTTTCCACTCGGTTTCTAGTTCTTGCTTTGCAACACTGTTAAGGTTTCCTTTGCATACGCGAACTCGGAATGCAGGGACTGTGGTATTTCAGCAGCAAGTAACAATAGAGATTCCCGCCCGACCAGGTTCGCCGTTATTGCCTGTACTGCACTGCGCCCATTGTAACTAGATGACTTCCTGTTGATGCTGCGTGACGCGACGTCACAGCATGCGGAGCTGTAACCGTTTTCACGCGTACTGACAACGCCACGTAAGCGAAACTAGTTTGTCGGGTTCAGGGGCGTCACGAGGTTAGACGGCGTCCTGGGCAAAAGCAAGTTGCCGCCCCCCAAGTTCAGACCTGAGGCCTTTCAGACCTGAGGCCTGCATTGAAGAAAGTGCGCGGGACATTGATGAGACTTTTCGGAGACCCCGTAGTGATTTGTTGCCCGGGGAATTGTTGTCCCACTTTCCCTGCCCTCGTTACGCCCCTGGTCGGATTATATCTTTTGGCACAGCGGACAGGTTAAGATGGACGATCACCACAATTTCAAACTGTGTGCTGGTGACGATTACAGCTAAATCGCATGCTTTCAGAGCCTTGATGGGTGCTTTTGTAACAACCAGTTCTGTGGTATGCATCTCGTTTCAGGGGAACAACCCAGTTTCCGAGCAAGCGGCCGAACAAGGGCCCGCGCCTGAGCGTGTCCGTGTCCGACAACAAACGGCAAGTGACCCAGTCTGGGGGGTCGGCGAAAGCGGCCCGCGATGATGAGGTATCGCAGCAACGTCAGATTACTTTTGTTTTCAGAGCAATCCGCTCGCGTTTCTGTTTGAATGAGATTGTAGGACTGAGAATGCGTAATGTTATGCGTGAAAGCGATTTTCTGTTTTAAAATATTTGCCGGTTGATTCACTTGTTCATCACCTTTGTGGAGACTGTTTTCTTTCTCGTGGTTGTGATGTTTGCATCTTTTGCCTTCGGCTTTGCTGTGCTTATCAGCGAGGATTTCGAAAAAAGCCTTGCCTGGTGTTGTATTCGACGTAATTCCTTTTGTGCAGCCATGTCCGACCCAAGTGACTTATTGAGCCAAAAAGTATGCCACTATCATAACCAGGGCCGTACATTGAATGACAAATCAATCAGGGCTGCACGTTGAATGGCTTACTATGATCTCAGCAAAGTAAATTTAACTTCAACTAATATACTGGAAGTGTGCGAACCTAACAGCAGTGGTAACAGACGTGATAAAGTGGCACTGAGGACCACCTGCATCAAAAATGTCAATTTCAAGATTATCAAAACAAGGACAGGTTGTCAGTATGTGGGACACTTTTACTACAGCGGAAGCCTTAATTGGGCCGCACAAAACTTTCCACTGGACCGCGGGTTGGACATAGCTGTTTTTGTGGAAAGAAAAATTTCAGATGGACGGAAAGATTCGTATTCTCACTGTATTTTTTAGCGGGAAGTGAATGCAAACGACTTAGTCTGGTAGTGCTCGCCTCCGAGCGACGCATGTTTACCTATTGCTTCTCCCAGGCTTGGATTTAACAAACTGCTTTTTTGGGGCGGATCTGCGTTTTGTAGAATTTTTTTTCTTTCACGTGACGTCATTGAAGGGTCAGAGTGACGTGAAAACGTTTTTTTTCAACGTTAAAGTAGTTTCCTTGCTTAACGGAAAAAAATAAGTTCAAATCGAATTGCTCCTATTGGATTCACGGCCGTCGCCGAAAGAAGGGCTCGGTTGCTGAAGCCTGTGCAAATATTGTTGTGTAGCAATGTAAATATTGTTGTGTAACAATGGAAATATTGTTGTGTAACAATCGAAATATTGTTGTGTAACAATCGAAATATTGTTGTGTAACAATCGAAATATTGTTGTGTAGCAATGGAAACATTGATTTCATTCGTGCTTCGCAGAAGTCCGGCTCTCTCAGGCGCTCGCGAAGCAGCGACCGCAAAAGAGGCCCGGACAAGAAGGCGTCCGACGCCAAGGGGGCCAAAGACCTCCGACACGAACTGAACGCCAAATTGTCCGAGGACGGTCGGAACCACAGGCGCGGATCCGACCGCAAAGTCGGATCCGACAAAGACGACGGCAACGACTCGAAACGGTCCAAGTCGGATGAAGAGACCGACGACAAGCAAGAGGCCGACAAGGGCAAGGGCAACGAAAAAGTCAAAGACGGTTGGTGTCGCTGGCCATTCGTTTTTACGAAAGAGCTTAAACTGCCGTCTCTAGATTTTCGACTCATTTCAAATATTTGCTAGAACAGTGTTTCTCAAACTTTTTTCTTCCATCGCCCCCTTTTCACTCTCGACACGTCGTTTTCGCCCCTCAAGCCTGATAAAGCGAACACAAGGTAATAAATTGCATAATTTTATTTCATGGAAGTATTAAATAGCTGAACCAAGCCGCTGAAAAGCTGAACGCAGCAATTGTATTGCGACGTTAATATTACGTTCAGAATTCTTGCGGAAATAGTGCGGGGGCTGCGGAGCCGGGGCTGGCTGGGCGTTTTGCCTGGAGCCGGAGCTCAAATTGGATGTCAGGAGCCGGATCTCAGTTTAACATTTAGGACCGGAGCCGGTGCTACGGTCATTTGAGAAGGTCCGGCTCCGAGTCCCTTCCTAGATGGTAACGGTTTTGCCGAATAGGCTTACCTGCGCTCTTTGTAGCACACTAAACGCGATTCGACACCAGACTGCAACAATGGATCTTGCCAGCCTTTGATGTTCCTTTGGTTATAATCGCGATGGTTGTGACATCGTAGCTGGCAGGCGTGGTGTTGCTGTTACACACAATGGTTCTCAATCACTGTACCAGGAGCCGCAAGTAGCTCCCGAGCATCCTTTGTGCAGCTTTTAGGAATCTATCTGTAACAGATCCTATTTGAGCAAGTGCTGATGATGTCTACTTCGTAGACGAAAAATATACTCTGCAAGAGCTTGGTGTCTGTATCTTTGCTGGGAAAGGATTCCTTTCGACACTTCTGATATTTTGTGTAACAGACATCATTAGCGCAATGAAACATAACTTGTATCAATTGACTTGTGGGAAAAACTTTTAGTGCGGTCCTCGAACAAAATCGTAGGCCTGGATTTGGCTCCCTTCAGCGAAATGGTTGAGAACCACTGTTGTAAAAGTAAGAAAAACGTGAACTCCCACAACATCTTACTTTCTAGTCATAATGATCAAACCGGGTCTGCAGTAGTATAGCGATCTAAAAAGAACTGAGCTATAATGAATACGTATATAATAAAATATCCAAAGCTTTTGTAGCTGTGCAGTCATGCTGTTAGCAGGGAGTATGATTGAGATATTTTGCCATTGCAGATTTAAGCGTGAAATGCGCGGCACGCCATTGTAAAGTAGGAATTTTTGTTAGAAACAATTAGGCTTACCAGCAAGGTTTACCAGATTACTGGCAGTTAACTAGGAGACATTACGTTTACAAGCAGTAGCATAACATGAAAGTTATAAATAATTGGTAACGAACTAGCATTGCTTTACACAGCAGTACATTATCACAAAGGTATAAAAAATCAATGTAAACAAATGTCGACTTTTCTTGACGTTTCCATCTGTGGGAAAAAATCTATGTTTTCAGCACTGCAACCATAGGTCTTATTTTCTAAGCTTTGCGCGTTAAATTGTGCTTTATTTGCAATTCATCACTGTTTATCATTAATGCAGAAGATAAGAAATCATAAGTTTTTAGCTATTTTAACACAAGTCAAATGTGGATTTCTTGCTAGAAGCCACACTATTTCTTTGAACAAAGGGATTTTTGAACACAGCTTCGCATTTGTGTTAATGCAAATGTGTGCGTGTTTGAAAGAACACATGAGAGATGTAATCGACTATGTGTTTTGCGCTCTTTGCATGGTTTGCCCGGGCAGCGCTATTAGCTGGAATCGTCATGGCTGCAAGAGGCAAAGCATGCAACGAGCGCAACACACTTGGTCAATTGGGACTGGTGTGTGTTTTAGTGCTCGGACACGAATGTGGTTTTCCAAACAGCCATTTTCTTGATTCTGGTCGTAAGAAATAACAAAAGATCCTCAGGCATTGACGGCAAAACCAGCGACTGCCTTTCCGGAAATTGTTTATATTACCGTTATCATTAGTTACATTTCTGCTAGTAGCTGCTATCTGAATTGTCTGAAACTGTGATTGTTGTTTTCTTAGCTAATTTCCTGATGGTAACAGTGCTGCTTGTAAAAGATTACCAGATTAAATTGCTCAAAGGTTTGGTATACTCTTTTTTAGTTTTGTGTACTTGATTTAATTCATTTTCCATTAAAAATAAAACGATCATAAGCTGGAGCCATGAAAAGAGAGAGAGAGAGCTCCGGAGCAGGAGTCACACTCATGAAAACCAGAAGCTCCGGAGCTGGAGCCACGTTCATGAAAATAAGAGTCCCGGAGCCGGAGCTGTGATATTTTTACGAACGCTCCGCAGCCCTGAAATAATCCGCACTGCAGCTGGGCACATAAACGATCCAGAGTAAAAATTCAACAGATAAATTGCTTTAGCAACAACCCCAACGAATATCATGGTAGCCTAAATTAAAATTTGCAAGAAACTAACAAGTCATAATAGTAGGCTACGGAAGTTAATTCAATGATCGATTAGTGGTTGAGCATTTTCGCCCCCTTTGTGTTGTTCCCCCCCCCTTGTTTTTTTCGCCCCCTTGCCATTCACAGTCGCCCCCAAGCGGCCGATTTCGCCCACTTTGAGAAGAACGTGGCTATGGGTGTGGTCCTAGACCAGTCATTCTCAATCTTTTCTAGTGATGTATGCTTTGGACAATAGGTTATCTATCAATTACCCTTTAACTCAGGGTCGGCAACCTTTTTTCAAAAAAAGCCATTCTGCAACGTCGTCCAACAGTTATGACCAGTGAGTAGCCACAAAATGTTGACACTGTTCCATTTTTCATGCGACTTAATAGGAGCATAGGCTAAAATGTAATCATCTTACATCTAATGATAATCAAATGCAAATTCAAATACGAGTTTTTTTTAAAACCCAGAGAGAGCCACTTTAGAGGTGCAAAAGAGCCGCAGGTTGTCGACCCCCTGCTGGTAGCCATGAGCAGCATAATTACAAGTGTACCTGTAATTATTTTACGTTCGCTTAAAAGTTTCATTATGAAGACACTTAAAAAATTCGTGTATCCCTATTCGTGGACACTTTTGCGGACGCCAAGGGTTACGCGCACCCTCCGCCCCATTTGAGAGCCACTGTCCTAAACCATCCCTGCTTGGTATTGTCGTCACTGATAACACTAATACATTGATGCGTTGCAGTTACTTCAGAGATCATGAAGCAAAAAAACGTTTTCTTAGTTGTTTTCATCGCTATCCATTCTTTTTCGACGCACATTGTTTTGTGTCGGGAGATACCTTGAACCTGCAGTTTGCAGTTATATAATAGTTATGTAATAAATCAGCAGCGGCCAGCATCGCATAGAACAGGGGTCGGCAACCTTCTGCTAAATGCGTGCCGATTCAAGTTCACAAATCATGTCAGTAATGCTTCTTGTGAATTATAACAAAATCGATAGGTAATACTTGGAGTTTCTGCGCGCCATTGGAAATTGCTTGGCGTGCCAAGTTTGGCACGTGTGTCGCAGGTTGCCGACCCCTGGCGTGGAACCTCGGGCTGCGCTCCGGCCATTAGCAAGATGCGCGTCTAAACAAATATGAAGTTAATTCAAGTCGCCAAGTCCACTACACACATGGGTGTCGGAAGGTTTTTTTCGAGGGGAAGGGAAATAGTGGATTTTTTCCGGGGGCGGTCGAAAGTTATTTCTAAGGGGGTCAACAATGGTGAAATTTCATTTTGCCAAGTCGAAACTAAGAACACAACCTTTCTGCTAAAAGTTTAAACAGGAAAATACCAAATTTCAAAAATCACAGAGGCCAGAGCTCCCCCTGCCCCCCCTTTCCGACGCCCGCGAGCTATACGTAGCACACGCACGAGGTATTCATCGGCTGGGACTGTTGGTTAGCCTCGCCCGTAACAGCAAATGGACTTGCGGACTCGATTGATAAAATTAGTAATCGAAAAGCAGAGTAATAGCTGCGCGTGTGGTAGAAGATGAATAGGGGAGTGTTCATTTTCGAATAGGCAACATTTTGGGAAATTTCAAATAGTTAACATTTGCGTTATTAAGTTTATTCACCGGTGCTTAAAAGTGCTGACACTTTTTGTAGGAAACAAGATGTAAAAGCTGTTTCTAGTAAGGTTCAGGTACTACCATTGTTGCGTCACAATGCGGCCCTCGGGTTACTTTATAAATCCTCGTTTGGCCCTCGGAGCAATTTGAGTTGGAGACCCCAGCTGTAGCGGTTGATTTTTATGCTGTTTTCGATAGCAACGCAAGTTAAACTTAAACAGCAGCATCAGTACGTTGCTAAGGCGTGTTTGCTCCCCGTTGCCATAGAAACCGACCCGCTCGACGTCATCGCGAGCGAACTGGCTATGCACGACGAGTTCGTGCTGATGGACGAGGTCGGCTACGAGACGGAACTGAAGTCGAAACCGGACGTGACGACAAAGCCTGGCCCGGACGCGGAGAAGGCGAGCGCCGATGGGAGGGACGACGAGGACCAGAAGGAAGCGGTCTCGGAACTGGACAGGAAGGACATCGACTTGGCGGATATTGACGTGGACGAGGCCCGGGCCGGAAAGGACGGCGATGACGACATGGACATTTCGCAGCAGGAAAGGGGTAGGCGAAGTTTCGTGGCCAAAAAAGGCCGGTTTGAGTTCTTTCTCTCGAAAGAGTCCCTTTTTCGTTCTTTTTCAAAACTGCTTTGATGTTGGTTGCGCGACGAAAACCGGGTTGAGAGAGAGAGAAGCATGCCGAGGAAAAAAAGAGAAAGAACAACAATAGAAAAAAGGAATGAGGGAGAAAGAACAAAAGTATCGTCGTTTAAGCGACCGTTGTAATAATGTGGTTCAATCTAACAATAAAAAAGGCCAAAAACGACTAGAAAAAGAGAACAACGAAACTGTCGCTAAGCAACCACCGTTGTCACCCGGTCATTGGCAAAACAAGGCATCTCTTATCTCGCTGATGACTAAACCGTTCGCAGACTTTAACCAGTAAATGTTTGTCGATTTGTTATTAGTTGTCTCTTTAACCCTGTTCGCTACTTGATCAGTTTGTCTTCTTCGCAGGTACGTAGTTTACTGGCTGGGGTGCAACAAGAAACGTAACCGCAGGTTTCTGCATTGTATGAGCTGTTGTTCGTATTAATCCGGCCCGCAAACATTTCGTCAACAATGAAAAAATAAGATTTTAAAGAAAGATTTATTGATTTGGCAGGATATAACATGTCTCGAAACAACCACATTACGAATGATTTCCGGCCCTCGAACTGTTATGTTATAGCTATGTGGCTCCTCTGACCAAAAAGTTAGGAAATCCCTGTATTAAGATACGCTCCTCTTCTGCGTGGTTTAAAATTAGTGCGTCGCAGGGCATTGTTGTTGTGCCCGCTGCAAGATAGTCCTTTGATTGCATTAGTGCAAAGGTGATTTGCGTGGTTGCCAATAGTGCCTTTAAAGGCCGGAAAATTGGTTCCCTTCCTTCTTCACGTACATGGATTGCCTGCTGAATAGTTCTGCTTCCTATGTCGTTGCCGTGGCAACGTTTAAAGCCTTCTTTCGTTTTTCGGCCAGCGATTTTTTTGACTACGAACGAGTGTTTCGAAAAAATGCTTGTTTTGAAAGATTTCGAAAAAATGCTCGTTTTGAAAGATTTCGAAAAATGCTCGTTTAAAACGTTTTGAAAAATGCGCGTTTTGAAAGATTTCTCGAAAAGTATCAGCACGTGTAAGGTTTGTGCGTGAAAATTTACCCGCATTCATGTCAGACGTGTTTCAGTTCTTACCTTCGACACCTCACAATGCCTTACTTCGCAGACAACACATCATGCGCAGCGGAAGCAGGCGATGACGTCGACCGCTCGGTCGACGCTGAGGAGGACGCCGCCGGCGGCGCGCGCGAAAAAAACGCTGGAAATAAAGAGGACGATGCGTCGTTCGAAGCCAGCGACGACAGAGATCGCGAAAGCGTCCTGGGGGAGGGCGGCGAAGTTGTGAAGAATGTCTGCGATGCGGTTGCCGTGTCAGGTGACCAACAGGCAGATGACAAACCCCCCCCCACTGACCACGACAGCGAGGCCAGTTGGTCACTGAGGAGCAGGGACCTTCATGATCGGGAAGGCGACGAGTCTTCAACTCTTGTCAAAGAAACAGACATGCGACAGATAGAGGAATCGCGCGCGGAGGAGGAAGGGGATAGTGCGGTTGGAGAAGAATCGCTGGAGCGAGTGGAAACCGCCAAGGTGCTTTGTTACGAGCACGTTCTTATTTTATTGGTGATTTCACTTCTTTTGAAATAAGTGGCGACACCACTTTTTAGTTTGTTGCCAAATCAACGCTTTTCAGTCAAATTTCGAAATTCGCTGAAAATCTTAAAACGTGGTAATAAAATGTCTCGGCTCACATTTACTCCACCAGTGCATTCGGCGATTGTTTAAAACAGCTATGTTCAACCCGCGGCCCGCATTTGGCCCAGTCGAAGGTTTTGTGCGGCCCAATTTAGGATTTCGGTGCAGTAAAATTATTCCATATACTGAAAACCTGCCGTTATTTTGATAATATTAAATTCGACTTTTTGATGCAGGTGGTCCTCAGTGCCACTTCATCACGTCTGTTACCACTGTAGTTGGGATTCGAACAGTTTTCAGTGCATTAGCTTAAGCTAAATTTAGTTTGCTAAGATCAAAGTAACCCATTGAATGTGCGGCCCTGGTTAAGATAGTGACATAATTTTTGGTTCAGTAAGTCATTTGGGTTGGACATGGCTGATTTGAAACCACTGCGGTCCGGCGAATGCACAATGAACCAACGATCGGACGTCGTGTTTCGTACATGAGCGATGGCGGGTTCAGTGGCAGCGCAAGATGTTGGATCAGAGGTTCCCAACCTGGGGTACATGTACCCTTATGGGGGTACATTTGCCTATCTGAAGGGGTACATTTATTTTACAGCCGCAACAAATTAACTTTGAGACATAAAAACGGAGTCGACCTTTCTAGTTCCGAAATTCTAAAAGTTCTATCAAAAATTCAGTAGATTTTTGTTTTTTTATTCAGCATTTTTGTCGTAAGAAATTTTAGGGGTACATGCTCGCTTGTCGAAATGCTGAAGGGGTACATGGACAGAGAAAGGCTGTGAACTCCTGTGCTAGATGTTTCTAACAGCAATCTTTAAAAGGAACGCCCGGGATTTCTGCTGTCGCTATCCCAAACATACCGCGGGTTGCTCGCATTTTTGGGCGCATCATCTTCTGCAAGAAGAAAAAAGCAAAAACAAGTAAAAGGATGAAATCGAAAAAAACGAAAACAAGTTAATCGCCTGTCCAGGTTTCAACAGGTCGGTCACTGTTTTTCACACATGCTGCTGCAGCCTCTTCAAATTTTACTTGAAAACACGAAACAACTTCGACGAGGGTAGTTCATTGCAGGAGAAGTCATGTATTTCTTCAGTGCGGGGCACAATTGTATCGAGGCCAGGGCCGTGGTGGCCAAGTTGCAAACCGTTGATATCGTGTTTCGCCATATTTGTTGCCGATCTTCGCGCACAACTTGTCGTTTCCGTGCGAAGCAGAATGATGACGTATGATAATAATTGACGTAAATTCTGACGTATGATAATTTGTAGCGCGATGACGTTTCGGCGGCGGATGACAGCATCTATGTGGATGCTGCCGCCGATGAGACCGGAGGACCTGACTCATTTCTGGACCAAGAGTCGCATGCCTCTGCATATGATGAGGAGGAGGAGGAGGAGGAGGAAGACGAAGAGGCGTTGAATCATCTTGCAGGCAGCCAGTCAGATGAGGTAGGGGAGATTTTTGTGATTGGGCGGTTCAGGAGGGTCCCGGTACGAAAGTTGGTATTGCTGTTGGAACGTTTGAAAAAGACGTAAAACTCGCTGGCTGCGACATTTGAATTGTGACGTCAGCCACGTCGCCCTGACGTCAGCGCGAGGCCGCACAGAAAGCGGCCAGAGGTGGCCGGAGCCGCATTTTCCGACTCCGCTCGTGTTCTAAAATGTTCTGCATCTGATCTGAATCTGGAATTTTTTAAGAGTTTGGAATCCCGACACCAGTTCAAACTCCGAAAACCATCTCTGCAATCAGTGATCACATCCTGCCTAAGCCCTTTAACCTTTTCGTTTAGACCAGTGCTCTTCAACCTTCTTTGTTATGGTGCACCCTTAAAGATGTTTTGACGAACTCATGCACCCTGTTTACTAAAACTCATGCACCCTTTACTGGCACGCCCCCTTGCCCCCATCTAATTGCGCCCATGTCTGTACGTACCCTGGCCTATATAAGCAAGTACCCTAATTCAGTAACTCAGCTACATAATTCAATTGATAATAATGGCTCATTGTTTGATAATAGTGGCTCATTGTTTGATAATAATGGCTCATTGTTTGATAATGGTGGCTCATTGTTTGATAATAATGGCTCATTGTCAGCTGCTTATGAATAAAAAATAGTCGACTAATTACAACAATTAGCTTGACCTGATCCGATGCTTACGCTTTACTCTTTAGAATGTGCAAATTCGAGGTTAAATCCTGACAGTCATTCATTGGCTGATGATTCATTTTTGCTAACAGGAAGTTTTTGTAAAAAGTATCTGCTCAGTGTGACAAGTTTGTGACGCACACATGTGAACCCTTCCGTGACGGTGCACCCCACGCATATTTTGATGCACCCGAGAGAGTGCATCGTGCACATCGGTTGAAGACTAGCGCTGGTTTAGGCCACGCAGGCTCCTGATACCGCCGAAATAATAAGCGACGCCTGGTCCGATTTTTCAAAAAAATCTTTCTCCCGCTACGGGTCCGAAAGAAACGCAGAATCCTGCCGGAGCCGGTTCCGGCGATCCGGATCCGTGGCCACCTCTGACAGAAAATGAGCTGTAAACAGGACAGTGCCAGCATTACAGCGGTAAGACTGGACC
>Ga0210059_1014999_pt1 | contig 11372 bp, 3 predicted proteins | sample Ectturendosymbi2_FD_188042 | JGI IMG/M metagenome (GOLD analysis project Ga0210059, IMG submission 188042) | Ecteinascidia turbinata endosymbiont from Florida, USA - Sample 2 (SPAdes) (version 2) | ecosystem: Host-associated > Tunicates > Ascidians > Unclassified | place: Key West, Florida... | reverse complement strand
GCTAAGATCAAAACTCAAGGTTACAAAAATTGAAGATTACCAAAATTTAGCACAAATGTAACTCCTCACTGAACACAGCTACAACACTGTTCAACGAACCCAGATCGCAACGGCCATTCGGCACTTCTGACTGACAAAATTGCTCATCGCGTTTGGCGTGGCTTCTGTCTCAGGCGATCACATGGTTTGCCACAGACCGTAACGTGCAGCGGAAAAAGTCTAGCTTTGCCAAAGTGAGTAATTTTGTCAGTCAGAAGTTCCCTGTATCAATTTACCTTGAAGAGAAGGTAAATTGAAACATCAAAAAGGTAATTTGATACAGTACCAAGCCAAGCTTAATATGTAGTACACGGAGTTAAGCAGAACCGATTCATGGAACTGTCTTGTTTTTCTTGAACCGGAATCAAACGCGACCCTTTCAAACCCTGCTGGTGAACCTGAACCACGTCTCGTTGATAGAAAATCAAGCCAGAGAGTGACCAAAATTAAGGGACTGAACTAATTAGTTTAATTCAAAAGGAAATGAACCCAAACCAATTTTTGTTTTGCTGATTCCAGTTCGACTTTTTTATTGTACACTAACTTCCATAGTGCATACGCAGCGTATGTGAAACTGAAGTTTTCTTCAAGCAAACTTTTATGCTATGCACTGTACAAATGCAATTCAATAAAAACACACAGAAGCAATGACTTGTCTTTTCGCAAAATAACAACAGAAAATTCCAAAATCAGTTCAGTTCAGAATTAATTGCAACGCAGTTTTCCAGAAGAAGAAACAGTGTCTTAGTCCTACCGAGCAATGAAGACAACGAAATAGCTTGGGTCTGTGCAGGGATATTTAGAAACTCCTCTAGAGTTTCTAGATATCCTTGGGTCTGCGGACTATCGAAGTTCGCAAAGCATTTTTAAGGACCACAAAATTACGTGAGTTTTGAAAATATGTGAAATAAAATGCCAGTTGGGGACCGCGACTGCCGGCAAAAAAAAACAAAGGGCGTGCCTGCAAATACAAGCTGAACGCTGCAGGCCTACCCCAAGTCCAGTGCAGCGAAGTCGAATTGAAAACGTAACTGGCTGCTTCTCCTAGCTGATCCATCAACAGTAAGTGGAATCGGAAACTTCAGCACAATGTTTTTGGGCGCAAAAAGCACCATCTTCTTCATTAACGTTGAAAACAGGCTCTTCAGTGTCTTCTCCTGGAGTAATTTTGCTGTTAACCTTTTGCAAGAACACTCCATATTCTTCTTCTTCATCATCAAAGTCATCTACTCGAGCGATGTATTTCAACGCTCTCGATTTGCCAGAAACTAAAACTACAACATAACCACCGATGTGTGCTTCTATCTTTCTTTCAAAATATTCTTTGATTGTGTGTTTGTTGAGTGCCGTAGTACGGCCGATTGATGTTGCTTCAAGAGATCTGATGGACAAGTGGTGTCTTTTCTGGAAGCCAAACCACCACTGTTTGCCAGCTTTTTTAATCTTATGTCAAGAATTCGGAACACTCAAGTTATTTTTTCAGCAAACTCGTATGATAGCTGCTTACATTTTTCCAACAACAAACTATAATACATGTCTGCTAAGCAGCTTATGTCACTCGCAAGTTTTTTTCCATGTCTGCTGGAATTATTGTGTGGCGAAGACATGTTAAACCATATCCAACTGCACAATCTGGATCTGCCTGCTTCTTCTTCATGTAGTGCAGGGCTTCTCAACTCATTTTCGTCCGTTGACCACCATGCCTCTCCAGATAGCTCTGTGGACCCCAGAAGAGTAAAATGCATATTCTCAGAGGTACATCTAAAATGTGAAAAGCAAAACTATCCCCAATTGCTACTTGCTCCACTGACCAACAACGAAGTGGATAGTCATTGTTGTTCATATGGGTTCTTCATACATCATGGGCTTTATCGCTGGTCAGCAACGAAAGTATTACTTCTTAAGAAAATCATGTGGACCCCTTCAGTGGGTCAACATGGACCATTAGGGGTCCATGCACCCCCAGTTGAGAAGCCCTGATATAGTGCAAAAGTGTCATTTTGTCGACCCCAAAATTATCAGCAGCTTTTCTGTGTGATAGATCGATTCGTCTTACTTACATATTTTGTAGGTATATCTAGGCCCGTAACCAGGGGGGCGTTTGCCCCCCCTACAAAATTTTTCGCGCCCCCTGGAAAAATGTTTTGGACATAATTTAAAAATATTGGACATAGTTCAAAAAATTTGGACCCCTCTCGGAAAACTCTTCGCCCCTCCTGATGTCTCAAGCTGGTTACGGGCCTGGGTATATCTACTACTTGAAAGTTTTTATTCAATAATGTGATTAACTCGTGCTAGCGATAACTGAAAATATACCTACAGGATACATAACAATTTACAAGTATTTTACAATATCTTACCAAGGATACAAACTGGTATGTTCGAAATGGTAGGAAAAATGGAACTAAACCTGTTCCAAGAATTTAGCTTACCGTATTTTATGCTATTTCGTGTGGCGATGTCACTATCCTAACTTAATCACTTTTGCTCAACCACATACGAACTGTTTACATAACTTATTATGATAATTAGAAGTTTATGGAAAAATTACTCATTCAATTAGGTTTTTCATTACATTTGGATAGATATATTCTCAATCGCGGAAGGTAATTTGATACGCTGTATCTTACACTGTATCAAATTCCCTTACCTCGCAATTCTAATAAAAATCGATGGCTGTTGAGTTAGAAACGTGGCAGCGAAAAAGAAAGTTATCCAGAATTGAAGATGCATCTACACCTCAAAAGTTGATTACACTTTCATGTTTCTACTGCTTCTCTCAAATTTTCTAGACGGTGCTAACCATAAGACAAAAAGTTTGCAAGAAATACTAAAAGTAACTTCAGTTACTTTGAACGTCTAAAAGCGCCATGTGCGCCATGGAACTCACCTAGATATACTTTTTTGGTCTTTTCCACAACTTGATGGCAATAAATCCAACAAATTTGTTTTCTGGTTTGCTGAAATGGGTGTGTATCAAATTACCTTACCTTCCCCTCCTTTACAGCTTAATCACCGACAGCCAATAAGTCAGCGAAATCCTCCAGAGCAGTTTTTCAAATAAATTGCGGTCAAAGCTTCAACTGACAGTTACTAATTGCAGCCAAGCGTCTGAACAAACAATTTTTTGATGAGGATGCACTAATACTGTTTGACAGGTCTGACAAGCTAAAATTACTCTTTTTACATCACATCCCGATATTATTACTCAATCGATAAACGGTGGTGTATGTTTGCCTGTGAAGCGCTATAGCCCTCACTAGAGCACTTCCTTCGCCTTCACCAGAGGTTTGTGTTGCAAAGTTCAGTCTTCTTGCAAAGAAGTGCAGTTGCACAGGTGCTGTAAGAAGAATCAGGCCTGAACAGAAATGCTTAAGGGTAAACTGGAGCAATATATTGAAACGTTTGCATTTCAAAACAGACCCGTTCATATCTGTTTTAAATGGTCTGTTATGAGTGGTCTGTTATGAGCAGGTCTGTTTCAAACGGACACCTATTGAAACACGTACCATTATGTTTTCAAAGATTTGCGGTAATACACGAGCTGGAATTTTTACTGAAACCTTTCAGATTTTTCAGAGCTAATGCTATTATCCTTTGTCCGTTTTACATAGTGCAATTAGTGCTTTTGAGAAATGTGCGCTTGAGTCGAGTTTATTTGTTTTCATAACTTTTATAGTTATTTGTTGATTTATGCACATGAAAAGCATATATTGATCTTTGGTCATTAGTGCTCTCGAAGGCATTTTGTAATTTTCTCAAAGGTCTTCAAGAAGAAGGTTTGTTTTTTCTGTTGCGCGTACATGTAGGTAAATTTTTCACAGAGACAAGTTTTGTTTTCTCGTGGATCACCGAAACAGTTTCCAAGTGTGCTGATCTGACTTCAATTTTTAGACAATACTGGTTGCATACACGAGATATCCATCTTTATGCAGAGTGTTATCATAACAAATCAAAAAAGAACGTTTTGCTACTACCGTTGAGGAAAGCAGAGACTCCAATGAAAAAAAGTGGAGTTTGTAACAGGCTGGCTGTTATATTCAATATATCAGACGATTTACCTTAGGTATAAATTGCATTCCCAACTTTTGCAATCTAAATTTATAAGAGAATGTGTTAAGGAATAATCATATTAAAGTTATTTTCTTCATTTGATATATTTTACATTCAAGTGCTCCTGAAAGGCTTATACGACATTTCTTTTGAACTCAAGACAATGTCAACAGTACAAAGTGTTGATTATCGAAGTGTTTGACAGTCACAAAGGTATTTACTGGAAGAGTTGTAAGTGGGTAGTATAGAAGCAAACCACTTTGAACAGCCTCAAAAGAAATGCTGTTTCACTAAATTTATCACAATTAGCGGTTTCTTATATTTGCTTGACTGCGCATTACGAATACACAAAACACTTAAGCTCGACCCACGCTGTCTCGGAAGGGTCATTCCAGGAGGGATGAAAGTACAGGTTGGATGCCTGTGAGGATAGGAAGATTGTTCGCTGGTGTAGGACGCAGGCATCCAATCACAATTCGCGAGGCTTCGTTGATGGCAGGGTCAATGTGGCAGGTGTGAGCACTGCGGCACCAAACAGGAGCGCAGTACTCTGCTGTTGGATGGACCACGGCTAAGGTGGCTGTTCACAACGTTGTTGCTCCAGCACCGATACCAGAGCCAGCAAGGCGCCTCAAGAGTGCAGTGCGTGATGTTAACTTTTTGCGAAGTGATTCGAGGTGTCGGAGATACTTGAGTGTCCTGTCCGTACGCTATTCCGAGGTATTTGAGCTCGGAGCAGAAGGGCAGGGTTTAGTAGCTGTGGTTGACTTTTAGCTCACGTTTAGCCTCCTTGCTGTTCACGTGGAAGACTGCCAACACTGTTTTTGTAGTGATGAACTTTAACTTTCGGATCTGGAGGTATTCATCTACGGTTTTCTAAATCTTTGCTCAGCACCTCTTCCACTGCTTGCCAGTCTTCATCAGCATGCATGATTTCTAGGTCGTCGGCGTATGCATACCTTCTGTACACGGTGGTTGGCAAGTCAGAGGTGTAGACAATGAAGATAAGAGGCGCCAGGCAGGGCTGTAGTGCTCTGCCGGATTGAGGTAGCGCGGGGCCTGTAGCATATTAACAGCGCGGGGCCCTAAGTTAAAAATACACTTGAACAAGACAACAACTGTTAAATTATAAATTATGTGTGCATCCATGTGATTATCATTAGGCATACTGAATTTCGTAAGCACCACAAAACTGGTCGTAAATAGCAACTGGTGGACATTAGGGGCATAGGCGTACGGGAAGGCAATGTACTAGGGGGGCGGAAAAAATTTTCCCTGAAAACAAAAATTTGCCCTAAAAATAAACAATTTGCCCTGAAACTAACTTTTCAGTTTAATCCGAATGGGACCTGAAACCTCTTGTAAATCTGTTCTATACAGTTGAATTCGTTTATAACGGCTTCGTCTATAACGTCAAATCGCCTATAACGTTACATTTTGTTCGGTCCCGATGGCATCTTTTACATGCATTTCAATTCGCATATAACGTCAATTCGGCAATAATATTCTTTATGCAATCCCCTACAGGTGCCGTTATAGGCAATACTGTAGTTACCTTGTTCGTTAACTCAAGAGGATGAAGTTCCTTGCGTGTTGTGTTCTCCCAGACAAGAAACTTTACGGTAATTGCGCTTACTGATGCAAATATATACGCGACTTCGATTGCGCAACGCAATGGTTAAAAGCGACGGTTCCGGATCGAAGGGTCTGACTCCCTGCACCTGCCTGTGTTATCAATGCTGTGCGCTTGAGCAAGGCACTTAAAGACGCGCACTCAAGGAGCCAAGCAATTTGCACGTCCATGCGGCCAGCTTCTACTGTAGATTACACCTCGGGAAATGAAAAACGCACTCAAAATTCATGTGCCTGTGTGCCTATACGTATTGTATCGTATTTGCAGTGATTCCGAGTGAATCAACTGAAAAAAACTCATTGACAGACAAAAATTTTAGGTACTATCTGAACAAATTCAGATTGTCCGAATGGGGCCTGAAACCTCTGCCAAATCTGTTTTATTGTTACCTTGGTTGTTAATTGTTTGGACAAAGAATTGCTAGCCTATAAAACACTTTTTTTTAAAAACACTTTTTTTTAGTTTTAAGGAACTTGCGCTTGCCCTGAAAAACAGAGTTGCCCTGGAATTTTTCACTGTATTGAAATATTTCTTATCATTCAGGATTTTTGAGCAACTAGTTCTTGCCCTGAAAAACAGAGTTGCCCTGGAATTTTTCACTGTGTTGAATATGTACTTCATCATTCAGGATTCTTGAGTAACTTGCGCTTACACTGAAAAACAGAGTTTGCCCTGAAATTTTTCACTGTATTGAATATACTTTTTACATTCAGGAAGTTTGAGCAATTTGCACTTGCCCTGAAATTTTCAAGCTGGGGAGCGGCAGCCCCCCTCATACGCCTATGATTATGGGCTACATATCTTATTTGCCAAGAACGTATACGGTATAGCCTACGTATCTTTTTACCAAAAAAGAATAGCTCACAAGTACAGTGCAGAGACAGGAATTAATGCTTCCAGACTCATCAACAAATATCTTAAATCATCGTTACGCAGTTAAATCCTAAAAACCCTATACCTTCGGAAAAAAAACAGAAAGGCATTAAAAACGCCAGGTTTTGCACCACTGGCCGAATCACCTGGAATTACCAGAAAGGTAACGCAGCTTATAGAGCAGGTCAGTGTGATGTAATATGAATTAGCTTAAAATTCCATTCGTTACAGTGCAATCAAGCAATACCTGGAATTTGTTACAATTTGGCTTTATTGCTTGAGTGGTCCCATAACGTTACAAATAACTGTAACATTCACAGTGGTCTAATACAAAAGCATTCAATTGAAAGCCTTCACTTAATTGCTTATGGTAAATTTAGCAAAAGTGACATCTTGAACTGAAAAGTTTCTTTACATATAACCAGGGATGGATATCAGGAGTGGCGAACGAGGTGGTCGCGTCGGGTCGCCTTTATTTCAGAGATGCCGTGGGGTCCCCTTTTAAGAGTTTCGCACTTAGTTGTTGCATTGTTTTGTTAAAAAGCTAATGAACCACTCTGAGCTCTGAAGCAAGTCACACGTTTGTCAAAATAAAGCAAAAAGTATGTGCAAATGTGCTAAAAGGAGCCCCTGATATATAACGAGGACATTTTACTCCCAGGCTTTAACAAACTTGAAAACTTTTAGACGCATTCAGCATGAGAACACTGTGCAGAATGACGAAAATCGAAAACACGTCACCAGTCAACGGATTGCGTTAGGCCACAATCAACAATTAGTAGGGCAAGTTTTTGTTGCAGCAAAAAAGTGAAAAAATTGCATGTATTTTCAACAAAAGCTGCATTTATGCGCAGTAAGTTGCATTTATGCGCACGTTTGATTGCTAAAGACTTGACACGACCTCTTTTCGTTTGCGCGGACTTGGCCAAAAGCCAAGATTTTCCGCACTTCCACCCTAATTAAGTTCGGGCAATGTCGTGCTTGGCTGGGGTTGTAAAACGTCTAGCTTGCAAAACAACTGTTTCGTCATAGATGACATTGTGACGCAGATATTCCGTCATATAGCTCTGCCAGTTTTGTATTCTCTGTTTCATGCAATCAAACAGAACTAAACTGAAGTAGTTTTGTAGTATTTTTTTTAATTACACTTTTACATTTTGTGCAATAGCCTACTTGATAAAAAGTGCACGTAAAAATCGAAAAAGTTACAATATAAAATTCTTGGAAAAGGCTCAAATATTGAACTACATAATTTTGAGTATTTAGGAAGCTGTTGGAAGCTGTAAAGAATAGTTGCAAAAGTTGCAAAAACTTGCGCTAACAATTAGGCTATCAGACACAGCGCAAGATAATAATCAAGAAATTAAAATGTATTTTACAAAATTATCACAGCCCGCAATAAGTTTGATGAGTACTGTATAGACAAGGAACAATCCAAAATCAAATTACTTAAAAACAATTTACAATGTGAAATGAACTTTCACACTGAAGCAAATTCCGAGACAAAATGAAAAATTTAACTTGCTTTCAGCAAATAAATTTCTGTATATCATGTGCAAAATATAGGGCCCGCTTTCTGAGAGATTGCTTCGGGCACCTAAATTCTAATATCCGCCCTTGCATATAATAAAGAACAAGTTTAACACAAAGGACAGCGGGGCCCCCAAAAGAGCGGGACCCGTAGCAATTGCTACATTTGCTACTGTATTGGGCACTGATGTACTGCTAACAAAAAGGCAGGTTGTTTAAGGTGTTTTGGGGACCCGATTCGGGTCCCTAGAATTGAAAATAGGGTCCCTAGAATCAGAGAAAATTATCATCGGGTCCCTAGAATCAGAGAAATCGGTTCCCTACAGGTCCATACCGGGTACCGAACATTTTCCTTAGAAAAAATACCTGAAAAAGGTACGGGAACGCATCCAAAAAATAGCCATTTTAAAACGGCTTCCGACTCATTTTAAAGCAAAACGTAAAAAAGTGTGGGAACGCCGTTCCCACTCGTTCCCGCCCCCCTACACAGTGGCGTAACAAAGGGGGGGAAAGGGGGGACATCTGCCCCCGGGCGCAGCACTTTGGGGGCGCCAAATTGAGGTCGGAATGTTAGGAACTAATTACGAAATGTTAAATGTCAGCGGATAACTACACAATTGACAAAATGTCGAAAGTCTTTGCGAAGTCTCATCAAGATCACCAAGGTTCGTAAAGCGAGCAATTATGAACCTAAGTGACGTTTCCAGGCGGAGTTTCTGTCTCCAGCAATAAGCGCCCGCATGTGGTTTTATTCACGGCTGCGTCACAACGATTTCAGAATGCCAGGGTTGCGAACTTTCCGACTTCCCTATCATTTTATAGTTGCGTCACAATGACACGGCAATCCAGCGTTCACAGTGCATGCAGGGTGCTATAGTGCGCATGCTTTTAGAGCAGCGATAAAACGCAAACAGTGTTGTTACCAGGAATGTGCAGAAGGGGCATGAACGAGGCGACGGCCCCGATCATCCAAAGCATTAGGTCATCCAAAGAGTGAAATTACAAAAAGTGCGTTTAACAAAATCTTGCAGCCTGACTAGGGGTGCAAAATTTTCTGTGCTTGTTAGTAGCGCGCAGCAAATTTTAGCAGCGCACACATATAAGCTTTTCCATACAGCATTCATATGCTTGAAATATAGAAGGTGAAAAACGTTCGCGCACTTCACGTTTTCGGTCGAGCGGCGCGAGTACGAGACCGCATTTTAGCGCCCTGAACTAGACTCTTCTTATTGGTTACTAAAACGTGCTGCATGGATCTGATGGGAACTTGCCTGAGGGGAAAGCAGGCAAATGTATGTTAAGTGACCTGAGAGAGGGATGAAGCACTTCCATCGTTACGTTCATTTGTTTTTACTGAACAAATCATCCTTAGCAATTTGTTTATAGTTCAGAAAAATATAAATGGGGAATCAAATTGCATGGTTGTACTACTTTTTTTCAGGTACTATTTCTAAGAGAAACAATAGACAACTCTATCTCCAACATGCCGTAAGTGCTATCTTCTTTTGGTGGGCCTATCTGATATGTACTTGCATGAATAAATGCAATATCTAATTCTTCAATGCATAGCTTACCCATGAGTGGAAGAAATTTGCTTGCAAACAGATATCTCAAGCACACAATAAAACAAATTATTGAAAACCTAACACATTAAAAACAAAAAATACTCTTTGAAAGAATATTTTTTGTTTTTAATGTGTTATTCAAAGAATATTTTTTGTTTTTAATGTGTTAGGTTCTTGTCAATTTTTCAAAACTTGTTTATTAGTCAAAACTATAGTTTTTACGTGTTTTTCACATTCCTCAATACTAAAATTAGGTGGTGCATACAATCAATCAGTTGCCCCGGGAACAACCAGACCTATCTGCATGCCCTTGTTTGTTACGACTGCAGATCTGAATGTTTAGGAAAATATTTGAGCTTTTATGTTTTGACAACTTCATGTTGAAGTGGATTTGGTGTGGTTCTGAAGGAAGTTATGATGATTTTTGTTTGTGGGATATTTAAATAAATGCTGAATACTTTTGCGAAATTGTAATTGCAGCTGTGTAACAACGTTGAATATATTAGTTGTTATGAACCTTTGAGTTACTGCTTCACGTACTTGCTTTATATCACTTTGGCCTAGAAACTGAGCATTCCCATGGACATGATTGTCAAAATTCCGGTCACACAATTGCTAACCTGGAACTTCGCACGGAGCGCCACTAACCTTAGATATTTCTCAGATCAGTTAGTGGATGTGACACATTTCATTTACAGCAATTTTTTGAAGGAACAATCGACAAATTTACAGTAAAGGCAAAAAAACATTTTCTTTGAAGTTAGGTAATTGCGGGTAAAGCATTAAATCGCAGCATTTCGTTTATTTTCTGTCAGCTTATCAGGGTGTTAGCCTATATCCAAGAAATGCTTCGGGATTTTGCAATTTTATATTTGTCTAACAGTTTTGTATAAAATCATTTGCCTTCAGTTTTTCATATGCATTCTTCTGTCTGTTCTTCTCTTTTATGTATTCGTGACTCGTGAGTCTCCCTCAGTCAGTCCTTTATCATGTTTTATTACTCAATACTCTGAGAGTGCATGCTCTAGAAATCCCTAGTCCCTACGGCTCGCACAGTGGTGATTGTAACCAGACCTGACCAGGTAGTGGAACAAGAGGGTGCGCTGGATTCGGCACCTTCGAAAGGCTCTGACAAACCCGTGGTTTAGAAAACAAGGTGCAACTCTGGTCAATTTTATCCTGTGTTGGCAGAAGATTATTATGCCCAAAAATTTGTCATTAAAATTCATACATATTTGTACAGATGATCAGGGAAAATTTGGTTAGTTTTTGCATTTTATTTCACCAGTTGCTACAAATCGAGACTACATTACCGCAATTTGGAGTGTCGTAATAAAACAGTTTGAATGTTCTATTGTGACCAAAATGTCAGAGGGATTAGCTTCACGCGAAACTACTAGATTCTTAACTCTACGGTAGTTAATGATTTCCAAGATTCAAAGGTCTCAACGTCAATTCTGTGACGTCACAATCACAGGAAGTTTTCAGACGGGTCTAGAAACTACTATAGGCAGGCGATTGCAGGGTCCTAATCAGCTTTCGACGCCCCCATATCCCAACTCATTCTTCGCATCTATGCTGCCATGAACGGGCTGGGTGGGGGCGCCAAAACTGAGTTTACCCCCGGGCGCGGGAAACCCTAGGTACGCCACTGCCATTGCACCCCTGGTGCCATGACG
>Ga0210059_1014997_pt1 | contig 11373 bp, 10 predicted proteins | sample Ectturendosymbi2_FD_188042 | JGI IMG/M metagenome (GOLD analysis project Ga0210059, IMG submission 188042) | Ecteinascidia turbinata endosymbiont from Florida, USA - Sample 2 (SPAdes) (version 2) | ecosystem: Host-associated > Tunicates > Ascidians > Unclassified | place: Key West, Florida... | reverse complement strand
CCACAAAATCAACCCTCGGCCACAAAATCAACCCTCGGCCACAAAATCAACCCTCGGCTCGCAGCGTATTTACAAATGGTAGTAACTGTATGGATCGCTTAGTAGTATAATATTTTGCTATCCGCCTTCCTTGCAAAGTCTTGTATTAAATACTTCCGAGGAACTACATATGAGGAACCGCACTATGTTATATGTCGCGTTTTCAGCTTTAGTTATGAACTGTGAAAATCAGGACTTAATCTGATCAAAATTCCACAAATTCACAAGATTTAACAACAGGAAAGGGAACGGAATTTTGGTGGAAAATTAGTACGGCCCACCATACCTTGCTGAGTTTGTTTTTGACCCCCGACTCGGGAAAGGTTGCCGACCTCTGATTTAAAGATTGTGAAATTAAAACTAGCATCCCTGATTCGGCCAAGGCGTGGATTTTAGGAAGTCATTGTCGCCCCACTTGGGGTAGAAATGTCACCCCACCTGGGGTGGTTTTGTATCTGCAGGGGCTCGTCACTGTGGGGGTCAAGAGTCACAAAAGCTATCTACCCACTTTTTTCTGTACCGCCCCATGGGGCTTCTTCGTAACTAGCAGTACGACGTACATCACATCACGTGTCCACCTAATGTCTAGCTTCTACAGAGAAGTGTTTAAAACGCCCCAAATTTCCACTTTTAGGTCAATGATAATTGGGCGAATATGTTTCTAGTGGTCATGTAAATGAAGGCCCAACAACCTTATTTTCTGGACCTCGCATCAGTGGCCATTAGCGCTGAACCTCTACATCTAATATTTAACATGCTTTGAAAATACTGTACAATAATGACATTCAGCTTCAGGATATTTTGCTATATGGCGTTTCTAGTTACTACGTTCTGCTATATAATAAAATTGTAAAACACTCAATAAGTACCGTGTGCCCTAAGTACCGGGTGGAAGACAAAAACATCATATTTTGTCAAGTATATCTAAACGTTAGCATGATCAGTGGACACGAGACAAATTTCAAGTCCACTATTCCGTGGTATGAGACTACAACCTTGTCCCTGCAGAGAAGCCTTCCGATTTCACAGATAACATGCAGAAATGAAATGTACTAAACTACGCAACAGCGTACAGAGTTTCCTGCACGTTCAAAATAATCCTTAAGCTTCTAGGGTCAGTTGTAGTCCCATTGGAAAGTGGCCCCAATTTGACTCCGCGCATTGAGCAATGTCTGAGTTGGTGGACTGCGATTGTGACAACAATGTTGATGACCTTGCCAAGGTCTTCCTGTGGTCCATTTGTTTTTGGACTTTCACTTGAACCACAACAGAAGCATGCAGCCCTTAATATGACGTAAGAATCACAACAAAAGCCATCATCGCCCACAAGTCAGAAACCCTGGCCACTCGACTGGGGCCAGGGGCGTACTGAGCGGGAGCAAGGGGGCGAAATGTCCTGGGAGCTGAAAAGTCCCAATAAATGTCGCAAGTACTTTCTTCACTACAGTACATTTTCTCCCCACAAGGGGCGCCAAACTTGTTTCTTGCCTCGGGTGCCATCTAACCTCGTTACACACCCTGTTGAGGCAGCATCGAGGGTCTGGATAGACAAGCGCAGATGACTGAAGAGGTTGTTTATTGTCTGTGGCATCAACTCCACAAACATAGACTGGACCTGTATCTTGTCTTCACATTTGTACGAGTTGAAAATGTTATCTCACACATGTAGGGAGCGAAGCAATCCAATACAATTTTAGTTGCCTGTTGTGAGTGGTGCGGCAGTTAATTGTGACGGGGAACCACGCAACAATTGGTTCGTTCAAGGTTTTTTGTTTTTTTGTCAAATCTTAACGCACCCCCAGTGGTGCAAGGACATAAGTTTAGGAAAGTCTCCGCTGGACCATTCCAACACCTAACCTTGTTACAAGAAACAGCGATTCATGAACAAACAAAAATAGGAGTTAGAAGCACAGAGCAGTCAACTCATCTGACCTCTGCAAACTCTAGCGACAACAAAAGAGAATGATATCTTTGCAGCATTTTCATCAATCCATTCACATATCCGAAGTACTTGTCTTCCTGCAGCGCCACATTCCTGGCGAGGTCAGGGACTGCAAATCCCAGCTGTTCCATGTATTTCGTCTCCGTGACGATTTCATGAAGCTCCGGGGCAAAGTTCACAATGTATTGAACTCCGCCATTGTTTTTAGCGTCTGGTCAACAAACATGAGGCGGACGATGTAGCATCAGTCAACACAGAGAATCACATTTTCAAATAATAACTTGTTGCTACTCTTCACAGACATCAACCGCACGTTATGGCGATTATCATTGCATTGCAGAAAATCACCAGAATATTACAGTGGAAAATCGCGACACAGAGCAACACATCACCCGAAAATCAGTGTTACTTTTTGTTACGTCAGATTTCTTTTCGTAACGTCAGTATTACTTTTTTTTGGTAGTAATTTCACAAAAACGTTCTTTTAAGTGAAATATTAATTTCAATACAATGTTCTTGAGCCAACTTTCAATATCAGAACATGTGGAACATTTGGAAGAAAAACTACCAGAAATGGAAAAGTAGCGAGTAGTTCATCACTGTCACAGTAAACACCACTGTTACTTCATTTTTACTTACCTGAAGCCATGTAACCACACCCACATTTGCTGAATACACCCACATGTAAACAACACAACCACATGTGCTGAATACACCCGCATGTGTTGAACACACCCACATGTGCTGAATACACCCACCTATGCTGAACACACCCATATGTGCTGAACACACCCACGTGTGGTGAACACACCCACATGTGCTGAACACACCCACGTGTGCTGAACACACCTACCTGTGCCAAACAACTCAGCAATATCGTCGTTAGACTCTTCCTGACCAATCTTCGTGACTGTTTGTGACGTCACTGGCACGTTTCCACCTAAAGAAGTCAAACACTGTGAAGCCACAAAAACCTACTGTTTTAAAACATCTTCAGCAACGTGATACCCACTGGCAGGTGTCACTGGTGGCGGGGGTTTCGTGAGGAGGTTCCGCTTGAGTAAACCAGGAAGTAAGTTTTCCACGTGATCATTCCATGCCTTATATGTCTGGTCTTCAAAATCTTTCATCTGTCTTGCCACCATCAAGTATTTTGCTTTTGCCTGAGAAATATTTTTAAAAATAAGTCTTCGAGTTCAACTGCCTTCCCACAGGGTTTTATTTGTGTCCCATAAAACCCTGACCTGACCCAGACATGTGAGCGTTGCCAGCGAAACTGAACGGTTTCGACCCCGGAACATGGGGTGACGTCCCCACATAGCCTCGCCTACGGGGTAACTTCGTCTGTTCAACATAAGCTGTTGGAGCGCAATCCCTTTCCTCCAGATAACGCTGGAAACGTCCATCTGGACCCCGACACAACGGGTGGCCCAATGTGGCCACACACATGGCCCGATGTGGCCACACACACGACCTATCGCTGTTCGGGCTTCATCCAGAACCACTAAGACCTCTTTCATCTCAGAAGTTCTATGCAGTCAAGACAACTGGGTTCAAAGAGTGCAAAAGCTTTCGACAGTTGGAATCTTATTCCGGGTAGAGGCATTTTTTATCAAATCCAAGCAATCGAAGAGATCTTACGATGTGGCATTAAAAAATCATTAATGTTTATGTAAGGGGTGCTATGACAACAAAAAAAGCATTTTGTACGGTGTCTGCTTTCACAAAATTACTTGCAGCCAACAGCTGGTGGATCCAAAACGGGTCGTTTTTCAGCCCAACGTTGCAAAAGTTAGGAAAGTTTGATTTTAAATTTCAAACCAGTAGACGCGTCGAAACCATAGCAACACCAAACAAAACACTTCCCAGTGACAGTTCTCAGCAACACCTGCCTATTTTCAACAAAGCAATTGGCAACAAACTCTATGATGATGGAAAAACAGTCAAAGAACAAAATAACTGCCACAAGAACCGCAACCAACATTTGAACGTTTCCATCACAGAACACCAAACACACAGCTGACTAGTTTACAATAATCTTACAGCTTTCCCAGCGTCCGAGACCAACATATCTTCCGCGGACTGGAATCGGATAATCGTGTGTTTCATCCGGTTGAACAGCGACCTCTCCCAGGTGATAGCGCCAGCTGCTGGCGGTTGATTCTTGGCGAGTGGGGGGTCGTCCCTCCCCCGAGTGAATAAATTATGGATCACTTCAACCTGAAAAAGAAGAAATAATCTGGAAAAAATGAAGTAAAAGAAACTGGTCAATCGAAATTAATTGTTGGTTCTTCACAGTTTACAACGAACAGTTTGTTGCGAATCCACCTTCACCAGCATTTGATCGTTTCACTACTAAGCATTGAACCAACGCATCAGTTTATCAGAAGTTAAAATGATGGAGGCAGACCTCTTTCATGTATTGTGCGAGTATATCATTGAACTTCATCATCATCTGAGCGTTGATGGCTTCGCGCGACTTGATGTGTTTGAACTTGAGCAGCATGTCGAACGCCCCTTCCGCAGACCTCAGAGTCTTGAACGACTCGTCGATGAATCGTTTCGCTTCAACTGTTGATAGAAATACTGATGTAGCGACAGATCTCCTGAGTCCCAGTGGTGCGGGATGAATAAAAACTGAGTCCCAGTGGTGCGGGATGAATAAAAACAAAAACTCACAAATAATCTATTCCAGTGTATTTACTCACAGCGCCATCGCAAAATACGGCAAAAAATAGTAAACAAGTCAATAAAGTACTTCGCATGGAACAAGAGAAACATTGGTGGCGGAAAAACTAAGCAGCACTGCTGAAAACCACGGTAAGTTAAGTTGATAGATTGCTTTGGGCTAAAAAAAAATTTCTGAAAATAATCGAAATTTTAATTCCACATTTCCACGGAAACGGCCCAAAGGTTTTCACCTTCTATCGCAGTCACTTCTCGATCAAACCAGGTCTTCACACTTTTCCACAACGCAGCAGACTTAAGATCGAATGGATCAGCTTTGACAGTTTCAATAGGACCAACCAAAGCATTTACTCTCTTCAGGACATCTTCTATCCTTTTAGGATCTCCTGTCACTGCTTTAAGCTCAGGCCCGAAGATGTTGTAAAATTCTTCCAACACCTGAAACAATTATCAAAAAACAGACCCAAGTTTTTACCAACAAAACTTAAATGCTAATTTAAAAGCACAGAAGTCTGGAATTCTAAGCAAATTGCAAAATCTTTAAAATATCATATACGTCTGAAATTGAGTAATGACAAAAATTTAGTCACTTTAAGCATTTAAGCAAAGATTCAACGCAAAAATGAATGCAGGAAGTATCAATAAGGTTTTTTGAAAAATGGCGTAAGAAAGAAGATTCATGCCTGAGCAACGTCATAAAGATCCTGGCAAATGGACGCCATGTAATCTGTGCGCTCGAACAAGCGCTTCCGGTCGAACTCCCACCGCGCATCGCGCCCTGACGCTTCTATCTTCGCGCGAACATTGAAATAAGTTTCTTTCCACAGTTCAAGCATTTTACGAGCTTCCCGCGTTTTTTGTTTCACCTGCATTAAAATAGATATTATACACACTAAGTGTAGTGTGAATTGTACACACTAAGTGTGCTGTGGACTGTGTACACTGAGTGTGTTGTGTAACGTACACACTGAGTGCGTTGTGGAATGTACACACTGAGTGTGTTGTGTAACGTACACACTGAGTGTGTTGTGAATGTACACACTGAGTGTGTTGTGTAACGTACACACTGAGTGTGTTGTGAATGTACACACTGAGTGTGTTGTGTTATGTACACAGTGAGTGTGTTATGTAACGTGCACACTGAGTGTGTTGTGGAATGTACACACTGAGTGTGTTCTAGAATGTACACACTGAGTGTTTTGTGGAATGTACACACTAAGTGTGTTGTGTAACGTACACACTGAGTGTGTTGTGGAATGTACACAGTGAGTGTGTTGTGTAACGTACACCTTGAGCGTGTTGTGGAATGTACACACTGAGTGTGTTGTGCAACGTACACACTGAGTGTGTTGTGAATGTACACACTGAGCGCGTTGTGGAATGTACACAGTGAGTGTGTTATGTAACGTACACACTGAGTGTGTTGTGGAATGTACACACTGAGTGTGTTGTGGAATATACACACTGAGTGTGTTCTGGAATGTACACACTGAGTGTTTTGCGGAATGTACACACGAAGTGTGTTGTGTAACGTACACACTGAGTGTGTTGTGGAATGTACACAGTGAGTGTGTTGTGGAATGTACACATTGAGTGTGTTGTGGAATGTACACACTGAGTGTGTTGTGGAATGTACACACTGAGTGTGTTCTGGAATGAACACACTGAGTGTGTTGTGGAACGTACACACTGAGTGTGTTGTGGAATGTACACACTGAGTGTGTTGTGGAATGTGCACACTGCATGGTGGGTTTTGAACAGTCAGGATCTCTAGTTTCTGAGAGATGTTCATGATCGTTACTGGTGTATATAATTCAAGATATATTCACCTCTTCAGGACTTTCCCGATACAATGTACGGACATTGATGACACGAGACACTCGCTCTGCAAGTTCCCAGGCAATTCGTTCCATCAACGGAACCATCCTTTCGTCCTTGTTGTAATGTCTGCAAGAAATCACGAACTATTTTGATGCAAGCATCACAATGAAGGAAAAAGTAAAAACTACAAAGATCGAAACTTCTTGTAAGGTTTGGGGCCAGTATCACAATAAATAGGAAAGCGAAACGCTCAATAAGGACGGAATATCCCAACGAATAAAAAAACTTTTCGACGTCTTTAATATGAAGTAACATTTTTAAACGTGCTCAAAAACATTGTCTCTGACATCAAACAAGTATCAGTGACTTTTTCGACATCAAGAGGTCTTATGGTATGTATCAAAAGCGCAATGTTTATAAAGAAAGCTGCTGAAGAACCAAACCACTCAATTATTTTTGGCATGCCGCCAGAGAGCGCTAAAGCACTTAATTGCGGAAAACCCAAGATTTTGTGAATAAGAAACTCATTCTGGTCAAAACTTGTGTCGCTCTATAGAGATTGTTCACGAAGCACAAACTGAGCTTGCATCGATACTGACCAGTACAGTATGTTATCCTAGCATCTAAAATATGCTATCTTAGTAGCTAAGATACGTTATCCTAGTATCTCAGATATGTTATCTTAGTTTCTAAGACATGTCATCTTAGTATCTGATCTTAAAACTTTCTGTGTTTTGTGTGTTAGACATGTTTGAATCAACTGCGGTACATTGATGTTTCAAAATAAATTGCATTTCCCACTCGGCACTAAACTGCTCCCTATACTGTGTTGAACCCATATAGAGCAGGAAGCAGTTGCGATTCTAAGGGGGGCCCATTCCCCGCCAAATTTTTGCTTGGCCCCTCGTTTGGCCCCCCAGTTTTGTCGGCAAGGAATTTGCTTCGGAAAGAGTCGAAGCTGTCTATACCGCTCGAAACATTTTTGTCATTTATAACTACTTAAAAAGCTGCGCTTGACTGTTACTGGTAGCTGGAACTCCGTCACCAGTGCTTCATGCGAGAGAAATTTAAAAAAAATGAAATTAGCGAAAACATTTCCCAGAAATTCCATTACCAGTGAAAGAGTGGGTAACACTGATATACTTTAAATTGAAAGGTACTAGCTGAAAAACAGATTTACATGATTTCGTTGATGAATTTGACAGTCCACATGATAAACGATGGACTAAGTTACGTTGAGGTGATGATGATATAAAATTTGAACGTAGACTGCGCAGGAATCTGTGTGAGAATTATATTGCTCATTGTCTATTTGTCTGAATCTTTTTTGGTTTAGAGTTAGTGCGTGTTTCACGTATTAGAAGACAGTCATAAATCAACACAGGGTTGAAAAGTCAGATTTTGAGGATCAGTCAGAGGAAAATTCAGTGTGAATAATAAAATGAACGACTTTGTTGGGAATATTCTGCAAAATAAGTTTTATGCCTACGGTTACATCATCTTACTATCAGGTACACGCCGATGCACATCTATCTGCGACGCTGCTATGCTACTTAGATGCAATTGGTGCCGAAACCTCGCTGCTGTTAACTGAATACTGCATTAAATAGTCCTCACCCTGTTCACGCTGCACACTCGTAATAGTAGTTGCATAACATTGTTGTGGTTACACCACAATCACAAAATGTGCATAAGCTACCACAAAAACAGATTAGTCAGTAGTCACCAAACCGTTGGAAGATATTTCATTTTATGTGCTTTGTAGTAAGAATATTTTGATGAAACTAGTTGGCTATCAACAGCTCACTTGTCACTGTGTCAAGATGGAATTCGTGGTTGGCTTTCATTTGAATTGTTTTCACTTTCTAAAGCCAGGGCCGGCCTTAAGCCGATGCGGCTGCTTTGGGCCCCGCGCCATGGTGGTTGGATAGGTTGTTCATTTTTGCCAGATATAATCCTTGCGCTAAAGAATTATAGAAACGGCTTTTAACTCTCGTTGTTAGAAAATAGTTATCTCGTTGAAAAAACGATGATATTGCTCTAAGGAACTTCATCAAATGTGTTCAATTCTCATGCTAGGGCGTTATGCCTGCGCTCCCGCATGTTCCACGTTTTATGGATGGAACTTGGTTGTTACTGGTGTCCATTAAGACTACAGGAGACCTACAGTTATTGCCGACCAGGTGTGCAATGATTCAACTCGCAATGAACAGGTTAAGGCGAGTGTCTGTTGTATTAACTTGGTATTTCTTCCAACGTAATGCTATTCAGTTCTCGAAATATCATTCTGTTGTGGAAAGTACTTGTTAGGTTGACGGTCATCTGCATTTTGACAAAAGCCTGTAGTTTTGCTTCATGGAAGATTTTAACATAGACTCTATAGATATTTTAACGTTTTTTCAAAATAAAATTAATTCTACCAAATTGAAACAAATGACAAAAGATGAGAAGTTGAACCCGTGAAGGCCAAAAATCTCATGCAAACCAGCGCAAAATTTTGTGAAGCGTTTGCTCTTAAATTGCTTCCTTTCTTTGTCCAAAATGGTTCCGCGTTATTTGTCGGTTGTGCAAGTACTTTTATCATTTGCCGCCCCGCCAAACCATTGTGATTTGTCTATTTGCGAGCGTGAAAAGTTAGAGAATCCACTACTTCAGATCCAGGTTCATAAACGTAAAGGACACCTAAACCCAGCAGCTGAAACTAGGCAAGGCAAAAACTGTGAATGTTATCCAGCACACTCGTTTCTGTTTGTCCATATATTACGGGGCAATATGCTTTTTATTCATCAATCAACCATGCGCATTATATATTGCGTTTGATAAGTGTTTGAGTATTTGTGACGTCGTACAGTAGTTGCAAAATCTTTGCACATTACATTTCTAATTCATAAAGAACAGCTTGCATTCCAAGTGCACATACATTATGAACAATTATAAAATTGGGCTTTTGGGAACTTTGGGGGATGCATGGATTTCTGTTACGTAAAGTATGTCTTTTTTCGTGTATTGCGTCATATAGCGGATAATTGATCATGTGCCCACTCTTGTCGTCAAACAAGAGTGAAACAATTGCAATGTGAGTTCAATTCACTTGTCAGTTCGGTTTGATTGACGAAACTTTGCGCTTGTGCTAGCCGCTCGGATCTCCACTGCAGAGTTTCCTTTACAACTTTCAGCTTGATTACGTTGGTAGCGGTACACTGTCTAATGTCCACCAGAGCAGCATGATGTTAGTCATAAACATGGAGGCAGCTGGTAACACAGATACAGCTTAACTTCAATAATTTGCCATATTTTTTATATTTATGTATTCATTTTGTTAAAACATAACCATCAAAAAGGTCATAGCACGGTTGACCGAACACGATGACGTCATAACACCACTGCTTATATTGGCCCCGCGCCTAGGTCTTGCATTGGGCCTCGAACTTGCCAAGGCCGGCCCTGTCTAAAGCTGCTTTCGTTCATATGAGGCCGGCACAATTGTGTACGGAAAATCATGTTTCGATTTACATGTGCAGTGCTGTGGAAGTTGCATGGTTAGCACAGAATTTTCGTACACGTGTGTGATTGCATCTACAGTGGCATTTAGGTGTCTCTAGTGATTAGTAACGCTAGTTCACATTTAATGATATTCACAAGCTTATGCTGGGTTTGATAGGGTTAATCATAGCAACTTAATCTTCAAAACAATGAAACATCACCATGCAAGATAGACATTTATGTTGCCCCCTACTTTTTCCTTGGCCCCGCAGTGGCCCCCCCACTTTTTTCATTCTAGAATCGCCACTAGCAGGAAGCGCCTTTTGTTTGTGGAGAATACACAGAGTTCACAAAAAATCAGCAAGTAGCAAATTCCTTCCGCATGTTTGAATGTAGTACACAATGACTTGAGCAAAAAAACAGCACAAAGGGACAAGTTGTTCGTTCTTTTCGATTGTACAACAATAAGAATAAAAGTCCCAAAATCATTAAACATATTTTGAATAAAAAATGAAGTTCACTTTTCTGGTCTTTGCACACTGCTTGAGCAATCAGTGCTGGTGAAAAATTACCAAAACCAGTTCTACACAGCGTAGCAGCGACGTGTCCGAAACTTTTTCTGGTTACTCCCATTTATCAACACGCGCGTCCATTTCTGCTCGAGCCAGCTTACGTCATAGTCAGCTTATGACGAATCTCATTACGTCATTACATGGTGTTTTATTTTTGAAGTTCCGACAGAAACCGACCGAAGCTAGTCGTTCACCAAGATCCGATCAGAAATACTGGAACTGTGCATCAAAAGCTTGAAGCGTTGTGGGCATAAACACAAATTAGCTGATGAGTTTCAACGCTACAGAGGTTGATTTTCTGAGAATGATATAAACATAACAGGTAAATTCAATACATTTATCATCAATTAAAACATCATCAAACATTGGTGGAAAACTCCAATGAACGGGATTTGCCTCCACTTATCGTAATCAACAAAACTGCAAAGCTAGAACTTGTTTTGTTGATTCCGATAAGTGGAGGAAAATCCCGTTCATTGGAGTTTTCCACCAACGTTGACACTAATTGAAAAACTTTGAGAAGCAAAGGAAAGGCTTACGGACTGTTGCTTTAAACTTTTGGCTTGTAAAAGCTGGACATTGTTACTTCCGTTTATTTGTGCCCTAGCGGCAGTGAAAACTTTTTGCTTCTAGCTAAACCAATCCATTTGATTCCCCTTGTTGATTTCACTTTAAACTGCCGCCGAAACTGAGTCCTGAGTAATCGCAAAAATTTTTTTTCTCGACTTTTCCACTGCCCGTTACGACCTGTTGAAGCCACATGATGGTCTGAGACAAGACCGCGCGTAAAGCGTAGAGGAACGTTGTCAATCAGAGTGCTGTATAGCC